>Ga0196977_1000469_pt1 | contig 21192 bp, 18 predicted proteins | sample S3v_1013CmetaG_FD_148634 | JGI IMG/M metagenome (GOLD analysis project Ga0196977, IMG submission 148634) | Soil microbial communities from Anza Borrego desert, Southern California, United States - S3+v_10-13C | ecosystem: Environmental > Terrestrial > Soil > Desert | place: USA: California...
ACGTGGTAGCGGTTCCGGAGCTTCTCGACGACCGTCTCGACGTGGAGCTGCCCCGAGCCGGAAAGCAGGAACTCCTTGGTCTGCGCGTCGCGCGTGAAGTGGAGCGAGGGGTCTTCTTCGAGAATCTTGTGCAGGGCGACGCTGATCTTCTCCTCGTCCTGCCGCGACTTCGGCTCGATAGCGAAGGCGATGGCCGCCTCCGGGTACTCGATGGGGTCGTAGACGACGGGCGCGGCCTTTTCGGCGAGCGTGTCGCCGGTCTGCGTCTCCTTGAGCTTGACGACGGCGATGATGTCGCCGGCCGAAGCCTCGTCCACCTTGTCGAGCTGCTTGCCCTGCATCGAGTGGAGCGCGCCCAACCTCTCGGCCGCGCCGCGCGTCGTGTTCTGCACGGTGGCGTCCGACCTGACCCTGCCGCTGATGATCTTCATCACGTTGATGCGGCCGGCGAACGGGTCGGCGATGGTGCGGAAGACGTAGGCCGAGAAAGGCTCCTCGGCGTGGTAGCCGCGCTTGACGGCCTCGGCCCCGTCGTCGAGGCTCGCCTTGCCGTGCTCCTCAGCGTGCGTGTCGGGCGCGGGCGCGTAATCGACGATGCCGTCGAGGACGTTCGAGAGGCCGACGAGCGTCAGGCTCGAAGCGGCGAAGACCGGGCAGAGGCGGCTCGCGGCGATCGCCTTGCTGATGTTCGGGACGATGTCCTCCTCGGGCAGCGTCCCCTGCTCGAAGTACTTCTCCATGAGCGCGTCGTCCGACTCGGCGATGACCTCGATGAGGCGCTCGCGCTCCCTGTCCGCCACCTCGCGGCCCGTCTCGGGGATGGGTATCTCTCTGGGCTTGCCCGCCGAGTCGAACTCGTAAGCCTTCATGTGGACGATGTCGACGACGCCCTTGAAGTTGGCCTCCTGCCCGATGGGGAGGGTGAAGGGGACGATGGCGCGGCTGAAGGTGGAGCGGGCCGAGTCGAGCGCCGCGCCGAAGTCGGCGCGCTCCTTCTCCATCTTGGTGATGACCATCATGCGCGGCGTGATGAACTCGTTGGCGTAGGCCCACGTCTTCTCGGTGCCGACCTCGACGCCGGTCACGGCGTCCACGACGACGAGCGCGCAGTCGGCGACGCGCAGGGCCGGGCGCGCGTGCGGGAGGAAGGCGGCGAAGCCCGGCGTGTCGATGAGGTTCACCTTGTGTTCGCGCCATTCGAGGTGGGCGAGCGACTGGTTGAGGGTGATCTTGCGCGCGACGGAGTCCTCGTCGTAGTCGGTGACGGTCGTGCCCTCGTCCACCTTGCCCCAGCGCGGCGTGGCGCCCGCGAGGTGGAGGAGCGAGCTGACGAGCTGGGTCTTGCCGGAGTGGCCGTGCCCGATGACGGCGAGGTTGCGGATCTGGTTGGTCGGATAAGCTTTCATGGCGTCAGGTCAGAACATCCTTTCGACAGGTTGGGCGGGCGCGGGGCGGGCCGGCGGCGTATAAGCCCCGCGCCGCTGAGTTACCATTGCTGTGCGGGATAAACTCCAAAGGCCGAACGGGTAATTTAAGCGACCCGCCGCCCGGATGGCAAGCGAGGGAAAAGGCGACGGGCGGCGGGGAGGGCGAGTCGCTTTCCCCCGGCGCCCCGCGCCCGCCGCCCCGTTTCCGGCACCGGGCTTGCCGGAGATTTGACGAAGCCTTCAGGTGTGGTTCAGGATAGGCGGCAAAAGCTCTCCCGGCGGAAGAAATTACAGATTGAGGAGGTCAGACATGAGGGTCGAATTTCGGACACTGGCGCGGACGATGAGCGCACTCGTTATCGCCCTGATGCTGGTCGCCGGGGCGAGCATGGAGGCCGCGGCGAAGGGGCAGAGGGGCCGGAGGGGGCGCGACGACAACGGCCGCCACCTCGGCTGGACGCGCGGCCGCCACCGCGGCTGGGAGCGCAGCCGCAGCCGCCACGTGCGCGACAACTGGTGGGAGAACCGGCGCGAACGGCGGCGCGCCCGCCGCTCGCAGCGCCGCGACTGGCGGCGTAACCGCTGGGAGACGAGGCGCGACCGCCGCGACGACCGCCGCGACTGGCGCCGCTTCCGGCGCAACCGCGACCGCCGCGTCGCCATCTACCGCAACTATTAACGGGCGGGGCCGGCGGCCCCGAAATTCGCCGACTAACCGAACGGGGCGGGCGCGGGGGGAGTCAACCGTCTTCCCGCGCCCGCTTTCTCGCGCCCGGCGGGCCGACAACCCGGAGGCCGCTTTTTGCGTATAAAGGTGTGATGAAAAAAAGCAGAGACAAATGGCCCGAAGTGATCACCCCCAACAAAGGAGAGTCTATGTCGAGCAGCAAGCTGACGATGGCGGTGGCGGCGCTCGTCGCCGTCGTCGCGCTGATCGCCGCCGGCGTCGTCTACGCCAACATCAACTACACGCAGGAAGGCACGGTCAAAGTCGTCACCTACTTCGGCCGGATCGAGAAGGTCTACCGCCCCGAGGACGGCTGGTTCACCACGCTCGCGCCGGGGCGCGAAGCCTACGAGGTCAACATCAAGTCGTTCACCGAGAAGACGCCGGTGCGCGTGACGAGCCGCGACAACGCCGCCCTTCAGGTCGAGATCGCGGTGACGGCCTACACCGACGCGCGCCACGTCGAGGAGTACGTGCGCAAGTACGGCTTCGACGACGCGACGCGCCACGAGCGGCGCAACGAGATTCTCCACGGCCTCATCCAGACCGAGGCGCGCAACGCCTTCGCCGAGCACGCGGCCTACGAGATTTACGCCAACCAAGAGGGCATCCAGAAGCGCATCCTCGAAACCCTCCGGCCGCAGCTCCAGCAGCAGCTCCAGCAGACGCTCGAATCCGTCCAGATCGGCAACCCCGACTTCCTCGACGACCGCATCGAGGCCGCGGCCTCCGGCGTCGTCGCCAACGAGAAGCAGAAGCAGGCCGAGGAGGCGCGGCTCGAAGCCGCCAAGATCGCCGCCCAGACCAAGCAAATCGAGGCGCAGACCTACGCCGTCCCGGCGCTCTTGGACATCAAGAAGCTGGAGCTGCAACTCGAAATCGAGCGCGCCCGCGCCGACGGCATCAGGAACCATCAGGGGCCGCTCACGATCATGTACGGCGCGGGGGCGGGCGTGCAGGTGCAAGTCCCGGCCGGGAGGTAGCGGCCCGGCCGCGGGGAGGTTTACGATGAGGTTCTTCGTCTTCTTCTGGGTCGCCGTCGAGCTGCTTCAGGTCGCGGCCATCGCCGCGCTCGCCCTCGGCTACCGCAACATGCGCCGCCGCCTCGAACGCCACGACCGCTTCGAGGGCAACCCGCCCCGCTCCGTCACGGAGGATTGAGCGCGGCAGACGCCGGGACACAATCAAGAGAAAGCGGAAAGCGGAAGGCCGTCGAGACCATTGAGTCTCGACGGCCTTCCGCTTTCCGCCTTCTGCGTTACTTCGTCACTTGCGTTTGCCGCCGCCGCCGCCCGTGGTGGTCGTCGGCGAGGTGATGGTCTGCGCCGTCTCCTTGACGGCCGTCATCGAGGGGGTCTCGTCGCCGGTCAGGCTCGCGGCCTGCGCGCGCGCCGAGAAGTTGTTGAGCAGCGTGCCGTCGCCGAGCATGACGCCGTCGTTCAGGAGCACGCCGTCGTTGAGGAGCACGCCGTCGCCGAGGACGACGCCGTCGTTAAGGAGCACGCCGTCGTTAAGGAGCACGCCGCAGTCCATGAAGAACGTGCCCTCGCTGAGCGTGATGCCGGTGCTCGTCAGGATGGTGTCGCCGAGCATCACGCCGCTCGTCATGAGCGTCATGTCGCCGAGCATCACGCCGGTCACGTCGAGCAGCGTCGCGTCGCCGAGCGTCACGCCCGTGCCGTAGACCTTCTGGTACTTCGAGATCAGGTCGGTGCCGGAGGCGGTGGTGTGGTCGAGGATGAGGCCGCGCGACCAGTTGAAGGTGTGGCCGGCGATGGTCGTCTGCGGCGCGGGCAGCGCCACACCCGACTTGAGCAGCGCCGAGCCGAGCGGCATCGTCACCCTCAGCACCGACGGGTTCCAGTACTGCGGCAGGTCTGTGCGGACGAGCTTGGCGAGCCTGACGGCGCCCTCGACGTTCAACTGCCCCGCGCCCTGCTCCAGAGTGTTGAAGCCGGCGAGCGGCTGGGCGGTGTACATCAGGATGGCTTTGACGAGGTTCGGCGTGAGCCGCGGGTTGTGGCGCAGCAGCAGCGCCGCCGCGCCCGAGACGAGCGGGGTCGCCATCGAAGTCCCGTTCAGCGTCATCATGTTCCGGGTCTTGTCGGCGCTGACCCCGGCGTTGAGCTGCGGGTTGTTGGCGAGCAGGAGGTTGTCGGCGGCCGCCGCCCAGATCATCTTGTTGCCGGGGGCGACGAGGTCGGGCTTGAGCAGGTTGTCGTAGTGGCGGATGCCGAGCAGGTCTGTGCGGGAGCCGCGCGTCGGCCCGCGCGACGAGTAGCTGGTGACCCCGTCGTCGTGGCGCGCGTCGGTGCCGAAGGTGTTGGTCGCGCCGACGGTGATGGCCGAGGGCTCGACGCCGGGCGAGTGGATCGTGCCGTAGACCTTCTGGCCGGCGGCGTCCTTGCCGTCGTTGCCGGCCGCGGCGACGACGACGATGCCGAGGTCGACCATGCGCCGCACGGCCTTGCAGACGGGGTCGTCGCGGTACGAGTCGATGGCCGGCATGCCGAGGCTCAGGTTGACGACGCGGATGAAGTAGGCGGTGCGGTTGGCGATGACCCAGTCGATGGCGCGCAGCAGGCCCGAGACCGTGCCGCGCCCCTCGGCGTCGAGCACCTTGACGTTGATGATGCCGGCGTCGTTGGCGACGCCCTGATAGGCCCCGCCCGCGATGAGCGAGCTGCCGGCGGCCGCGGCCGCGACGTGCGTCCCGTGGCCGTAGCCGTCGAGCCGCGCCGTCGTCTCGCCGGTGAAGACGAAGTTGCCGTTGACGCGGCTCACCGAGCCGTCGGCCCTGTAGGTCGCGCGGTGCCACATGTCCACGCCGGAGTCGAGGACGGCGATGCCGACGAGCGGCGTGTTGGTCTTCGAGGTCGAGGTGTCCTGTAGGCGGGCGGCGTCGGCGCCGGTGGTGAGCGAGGCGTGGCCGAGCGCGTACATCTCCCGGTCGGGCGAGACGTACTCGACATCGTCGCGCTCGGCCAGCGCCTCGACCTTCGAGGCCGGCAGCTCGACGACGCTGGCCCTGACGTGCGCGAACTTCTCCTTGACCTTCCCGCCGTGGTCGGCGGCCAGCTCTTCGTCGTCGCCGTCGTGCTCTTTCTTCTGCACGATGACGGTGACTTTGTCGTGGCCGCGGGCGCCGCGGACGCGCTCGCGCAGGTCTTGCGAGAGCTTCGAGGCGCGGCGCGAGCCGGCCGCGGCCGGGCGCGTCGCGCCGCCGGGGATGAGCCCGGCGAGCGTCACGAGCAGCGTCAGCAGCGTCAGCCACGCGGCGAATCTTTTAATGTGAGAAGGTCGCATCATTCATCCTCGGAGAAGACATTAGTCGGGGCGGTACTAGCTTCCCGCCGCACTCATAACAAACCTGATGCCACGCGCGAGAATGAGTGAAAACGGCGTGTTTACGCGGGTCTTCGGGCCGGGCGCGCGCGGGGAGGCCGAGGCCGGCCCGGTCAAATCGAGAGGGGCGGTCGGTCAGCCTGAAGTCCTTCGGGCGGCGGGGCGGGAAAATGGAAAGGCCCCGGCGGGTCGGGCCGGGGCCGCGTGAAGCGATTTGTGAGAGATGAGTTCTGGTCTTCGGAAATGTATAGGGTGAATTGTCTGAGCGGGTCAACCCGGCCGCCTTAGCCGCGGCAGATGATGCGAGACTCGGTGACTTCGGACGTGGTCTGGCCGTTGGCGTTGACGGTGATGTGGAGGACGATCTGGAGCTGGAAGTTAGGCGCGGAGCCTTGCGTGATCAGCCGCACCACCTGAATGACGGTCAGCTCGCTCTGCAGGCCGTCGTTGTCGTTCAAGGTTTCGTTCGTCGTCGTCCTGACGATGTAGTTGGCCCCGCTCGGCGCGCCCGTGCCGCTCACGTTCTGGTAGTTGACGTGCGAGCGCACGTGCGACCCGCCGCTGGAGTCGGTGGTGACGTGGTTGGTGATGTGGAGGTTGCCGCTGAAGGTCACGAGGTCCTGATTGCAGGGGTTCGTCCGCGTGTCGGTGAAAGGGATGGTCTCGTTGGTGGTGATGGTCGTGGCCTGCGCGGCGGCCGGCGTCGGCGAGGTGGTGGCGGCGGCCAGCGTATAGAGCAAGAGAGCCGCGCCGAGGCGCGGAAGGTGGGCTTGAAATTTCATTGGGCCTGTCCTTCTCGAACGGGATGGTAAAGCTTGGCGGAAAGTAGACCCTTAGTCTTGAGAAAATCTTGAGAGAGTCAGCTTTTTTCATCCGGGCGGCGCGCGGGTTCGGCCCGCCGCGGGGCGCGGCGACGGGGAACGCTTGAGATGAGTGCCCATGCAAATTTTTTTGTAAGACGCGGCCGCGCGGGCGAAAGCGGCCCGGCCTTGAATGTGGTAGACGGCTTTGGCGCGATAAACCTCTCTCCGCCGGTCACAATAAAGTCTTGAGCTTGGTCAGTGTGATCGTCCCTTGAGGGACAGGGGCTCGGCCTTGAGGCGCTTCGAGTAGGAGGCGTAGAGGCGGTAGCCGAGGAGGAGGGCGAGGAGGGCGGCGAAGGCGTAGGGCTTGGTGGTGTCGGACTTGACGAGCAGGTAGTAGTGGAGGACGCCGGCGGCGGCCGAGACGTAGGTGAGGCGGTGGAGTTTCTGCCAGCGCTTGCCGCCGAGCCGCTTAATCATGCGGTCGGTCGAGGTGACGGCGAGCGGGATCATCAGCGTGAAGGCGAGCACGCCGACGAGGATGAACCGGCGGCGCGCGATGTCCTGCGCGATGTCGGCGGGGGCGAAGGATTTGTCGAACCAGACGTAGGTGAGGAGGTGGAGCGCGCCGTAGAAGAAGGCGTAGAGGCCGAGCGTGCGGCGGAGGCGGACGAGCCACTGGAGGCCGGTCAGCTTCCGCAAAGGGGTGACGGCCAGCGTGAGGAGCAGGAAGACGAGCGTCAGCGTGCCCGTCATCCGCGTCACGAAGTCGAGCGGGTTGGCCCCCAACTGCCCGCGCCGCCAGTCCCACCCCAGAAGCGCCAGCGGCACCAGACTGTTGACGAAGACGAGCAGCTTGTAGAACCGGATGTTTTTCATAAGTAGACAGTAGCCAGTAGTCAGTAGTCAGTAGGAAGACAGTCTCTCTCGAATCGTTCGCGCATCAGCGTCAGCGGCCGCGGCGCGGGGCGCTACTGGCTACTGACTACTGTCTACTCAAAAGTAGTATTTCAAATCCATCCCCGCGTACAGGCCGGCGACCTGATCGGCGTAGCCGTTGAAGGGGAGGGTGGGGCGGCGGCCGAACTCGCCGATGCGGCGCTCGGTGGCCTGACTCCAGCGCGGGTGCGGCACGTCCGGGTTGACGTTCGAGAAGAAGCCGTACTCGTCCGCCGCTTCGAGGTTCCAAGTCGTCGGCGGCATCTGCTCCACGAGGCGGAGGCGGACGACCGACTTGATGCTCTTGAAGCCGTACTTCCACGGCACGACCAGCCGGAGCGGCGCGCCGTTCTGCGCCGGCAGGGCTTCGCCGTAGAGGCCCGTGGCGAGGAGCGTCAAAGGGTGCAGCGCCTCGTCGAGCCGCAAGCCTTCGACGTAGGGCCAACGCAGCGCGTCGGTCTGCGGGATGTTGCGCCCGTCGGGGTCGTTGGCCGTCTCGAAGGCGACGTAGCGCGCGCCGCCGAGCGGCTCGACCTCTTTGAGCAGCGCGGCCAGAGGGAAGCCGAGCCACGGGATGACCATCGACCAGCCCTCGACGCAGCGGAAGCGGTAGACGCGATCCTCGGGCGCGAAGAGGCGCGTCAACTCGTCCACGTCGAAGACCTTCGGCTTGTTGACCAGACCTTCGACGGCGAGCGCCCACGGCCGCGTGACGAGCGCCTGCGCGCGCCGCGCCGGGCTGTACTTGTCCGTGCCGAACTCGTAGAAGTTGTTGTAGCTCGTCACGTCTTGAAACGGCGTCGCCTCCTCGCCCGGCAGGCCCCACTGGCGCGCGGCCGCCTGCGTGCCGGGCGCGGCCCTGCCCGAAGGCGTGGGCTGTTGAACCTCGGGCGCGAGGAGCTTTCGGTAGAGGAAGCCGGTCGCGGCGGTCGAGCCGGCGAAGGTCGCCGCCAGCGCCGCGCCGCGCATGAACGAGCGGCGGTTCAGGTAGACCCTGCGGTCGGTGATCTCGCTGCTCTTAATATCGTCAGGCTTCTTAATCAGCATTGCGATTCTTCCGTCGCCCGTCTGAAATTACGTACCAGCCGGCCGGTCGGATTGCCTCACTCGAACAGGCCGACCTCCCCGGCCGCGAGCACGCGGCGGCTCCCGCTCTCCTGCGCGAAGACGACGGCCTTCAGATTCCCCCGCCGCCAACCCTTCTCCGGCGCGACGACCGCCTCGGCCTCGAACGTCCCGCCCTCGGCGCTGACGGGGCCGAGCGTCGTCAGGCGGCGCGCGACGCCGACGTGGCCGAGCCTGCGCCCCGCGTTCTCGCCGCGCCGCACGTCGCTGGCGAGGTCGCTCTCGGTGACGGCCAGAAGGACGTAGGCGCGTTCGCCCTCGGGCAGCTTCGGCAACTTCTCGATGCGGACGCCGAGCCGCACGCCCCCCGGCCCCGCCTCGCGCTTAAACCGCACCTCGGCCTTCGGCGCGCGCGCCGCGCGACCGATAGAATCGAGGGCGAGGGAACTGTTGCCGCCGGGGAACTCCCTGACGCCGTCCACGATCATCTGCGGCGTGTAGACGCCGTCCTTACCGTAGGCCGCCGCGTACTCGCCCTGCCGCGCGCTGAACTCGGCCGACGAGAACGGGTCGGCCCAGCCGAGTTGGTTCCAGTAGTCGACGTGCAGCGCCAGCGCGATGACCTCCGCGCCCGCCACCGGCTGCGTCCTCTCCAGCCGCGAGAGCAAGGCGTCGGCCGGCGGGCAGCTCGAACAGCCCTCGGACGTGAACAGCTCGACGAGGACGGGCGTGCGCCCGGCGACCACCCCGGGCGAGACCGCGCCTGCCGCCCCCGCCGTCTCGGCAGCCCTTTCCGCCTCATCCCTCTGACCGCGCAACCCGTTCATGGTGACTGCCAAGACCGTCACGGCGACGGTTATGACCGCGATGTCGAAAAGCTTTTTCATCTTCCCCCACCCGCGCCGCCGCGGCGGGCCGCGCGCGTTTTAATTGACGACTTAAGACTTTGACCCGCGCCCATCCGGTTCCGTTGCTCCGACCTTTGCCGCCGCGATTTTACACCCGGCGCGGCCCGGCCGCCCCACGCCCGCGAATCGTCACGCTTCCCTTGATTATTCCGCCATTTTCCGCCGAATGCGCCGCCGGCAGAGCGCCGCATGTCGCCGGGGGCGCGCCCGGCGGAGGCCACCTTCCCGCGTGGCCTCGCATCAAAAGAGATGCGAAAAAGCCTGTCGGGTGATCTCCCGCCGGGACTGAAGACCCGTTCGAGCGCGCGGCCTTTGCGCGCTCTTCGACTGCGGGCTTCGCCGCTCGCCCGCGCGTGAGTCGGGCAGGAGAAACGTTATGAAAAAGCTTCATTCGAGATTCGCCGCCATCATCCTCGCCTTCGCCGCGGCCTTCGGCGTGACGGCCGTCCCGGCCGCCGCGCGGGCCCGGCAGGAGAGCCGCGCCGAGGCGCGCGTCCGCACGCCGCTCAACTTCGCCGTGCTCATTCAGGACGACCTCGTCTCGCGCGTCGGCAACGAGATCAAGACCACGGCCGAATTCATCCGCGAGCTGCCCGCCGGGTCGCGCGTGATGGTCGGCTACATCCGGGCCGGCTCGCTGCAAGTGCGCCAGCCCTTCACCGACGACCTCGATCAGGCGGCCCGCGCGTTGCGCATCCCCGCCGGCTCGACCGCCGTCTCGCCTTACAACCCTTACGTCGAGGTGCGCGAGGCGCTCAAGCTGTTCCCCGAGGCCGGGCCGAACCGCAACGCGCTGCTGCTCATCTCGGACGGCCTCGACGCCTCGCGTGGTCTGGACTTCGCCTCCTCGGTCACGTCCATCGACCTTGACCGCGCCGTCCGCGAGGCGAAGAAGCGCGAGGTCGCCGTCTACTCGTTCTACGCCCCCTCGGCGGGCCTGACGAGCTGGAACCGCCGCGCCGTCAGCCTCGGCCAGAGCGCGCTCAACCGCATCTCGGACGAGACCGGCGGCCGCGCCTTCTTTCAGGGCACGACCTTCGTCACCTTCGACGCCTACTTCGACCGCCTCAGCAAGGCCATCAACGACCGCGAGGGCGCATACTAACCACGGCCCTCAAGGCCAAACTTCCCGACAACGTCGCCGCGGGCTTCAACGCCCCGGCGGCGTTTTCGTTTCGGGCTAAGGCGGAGGCCCGGCCGCCTTCGACTTGAAAATTCTTTGAGCCGGTTGCGAACGGTGCTAAAGTGCTCGGGCGGCGCCCGGCCCGTCAGTCCTCCGCCGGCCGCCGCCGAAACTCACGCCATGAAAGAAGCCCGAGCGAGCGAGTTCTGCCTGATCGTCGAAGGCGCGTACCTCTCCACCTCCGAAGCCGAGCACGCGCTGCGCGACCCGTTCATCGAGGACTGGGTCGAGCAGACCGGCCGCTTCCGCATCCACAACCTCAACGAGATGGAGGTCGTGCCCGGCGTCACGCTCGGGCAGTTGGGCGTCGAGATGCTCGACGACGGCCTCTTCGAGATCGCCAGCCACGACCCCGAACACCCGCTCACCGAGCGCAAGGCGCGCGGCGTGGCCGACGCCCTCCGCCGTCAGGCCATGTTCGAAGAGATCAGCGTCGAGCTGCGCGATCAGGCCGAAGAGGGCGAGCCGGTCGAATAAGTTTCGAGTTGCGAGTTTCGGGTTAAAGGCAGCCCGCGGCGGAACCGCGTGCCCGAAACTTAAAATCCCCCGACGCCGTGTTGCCGTCCTCGCCCGCTGCGATGTATTCTTTCGCGCTTGTGGTAAATTCGTTTCCCGAACAAACTAATGCCGCCTTCCTCGGCGGGCGCGTCCGCGTCCTGACGGGCGACATCACCGCGCAGCCGGTCGCGGCCGTCGTCAACGCCGCCAACTCCTCCCTGCTCGGCGGGGGCGGCGTGGACGGCGCGATCCACGGCGCCGGCGGCCCGTCGATTCTCGAAGAGTGCCGCGAACTGCGCCGCACGCGCTACCCCGGAGGGCTGCCCACGGGCGAAGCCGTCATCACGGGCGGGGGGCTGCTGCCGGCGCGCTTCGTCATCCACACGGTCGGCCCCGTCTGGGGGCGCGAAGGCGGGCGCGAGGGCGCGCTGCTGGCCGCCTGCTACCGCAACTCTCTGGCGCTCGCCGCCGAGCACGCGCTCCCTTCCATCGCCTTCCCGTCCATCTCGACGGGCGCGTTCGGCTACCCGCGCGAGGAGGCGGCCGAAGTCGCCTCCGCGGCCGTCGACGAGTTCCTGCGCGCCGACGAGACGGTCGGCGAAGTGCGGCTCGTCTTCTTCTCACGCGAGGACGCGGAAGTCTTCCTGCGCCGGCACAGGTTCGAAGTTTAAAAGGGCGAACGCCCGGCGGCCGACCCGCGAACCCCGACGGGGCACGGGCCGGCCCTCCCCCCGCAGACACTTTCAAAGGGTTAACCACCACCGAAGGAAACGAATGGTTCAGATGATTAACGAGAGCGAGCCGACGGTCGGGCGCTGGCCGCAAGCCGACACGCCGGAGACACTGGCGGCGCTGGAGCGCCTTTCCGGGAACTACTGGTGGAGCTGGGTGCCGGACGGCCCGGCCGTCTTCCGCGACCTCGGGCAGGAGCTTTGGGACGCCTGCGAGCACAACCCGCGCCGCATGCTTCAGGAGGTCTCGGAGTTCGACCTGATGCGGATGCTGACCGACCCGGTCTACGTCGGGCGCGTGCGCCGTCTCGCCGAGGGCTTCGACGAGTACATGGCGGAGGGGGCGCGGACGTGGGCCGCCGAGCACGCCGCGGGCGTCCGCGCCGAGCGGCCGGTGGCCTACTTCTGCGCCGAGTTCGGCGTCCACCACTCGCTGCCGCTCTACTCGGGCGGCCTCGGCATCCTCGCCGGCGACCATCTGAAGTCGGCCTCCGACCTCGGCCTGCCGCTCGTCGCCGTCGGCCTGCTCTACCACCACGGCTACTTCCGCCAGCGCCTGCGCCGCGACGGCTGGCAGGAGGAGAGCTACAACCAGATCAAGGTCGGCGACCTGCCGCTGCGGCTCGTCGAGGGCGAGGACGGCCAGCCCGTCCGCGTAGACCTCGCGCTGCGCGGCCGCCGCGTCCGCGTGCAGGCTTGGCGCGTGGACGTGGGCCGCGTGCCGCTCTACCTGCTCGACACGAACGTCGAGGGCAACGACGACATCGACCGCCTCATCACCGGCCACCTCTACGGCGGCGACCGCGAGACGCGCTGCGTGCAGGAGATCGTCTTAGGCATCGGCGGCGTCCGCCTCCTGCGGCGACTCGGCGTCGAGCCGCACGTCTTCCACCTCAACGAGGGCCACTCGGCCTTCCTCACCGTCGAGCTGGCGCGCGAGCTGACGCGCGAGGGCGTGGACTTCCGCGAGGCGGCCGCGCGCGTGCGCGAGCGCTGCGCGTTCACGACGCACACGCCCGTCGCCGCCGGCCACGACGAGTTCGTCGCCCCGCTCATCGAGCGCTGCTTCGGCGCCGACTACTGGGCGGAACTGGGACTCACGCGCGAGCAGTTTTTAGACCTCGGGCGCGTGACGGCGGGCGACGAGTCGGAGCTGTTCGGGCTGACCCCGCTCGCCTTACGGATGTGCCGCTCGGCCAACGGCGTGAGCCGCATCCACGGCGAGGTCTCGCGCGACCTGTGGCGCAAGATGTGGCCGGGGCGCGGGGCCGCGGAAGTCCCCATCACCCACGTGACCAACGGCGTCCACGCGCCGACGTGGGTCTCGCCGCTGTTGACCGCGCTCTACGAGCGGCACGTCGGCCGCGACTGGACTGAGGTCTTGCGCGACCCCGAGGCTTGGGCGCGCGCCGTCGAGGCCATCACCGTCGACGAGTTGTGGGAGGCGCGCCGGTTGATGAAGCGGCGGCTCGTCGCCTTCGTGCGCGACCGCCTCTTCCGCGCGCGTCTCGCGCAGGGCGAGCCGCGCGAGTACGCCGAGGCGGCCCGACGCATGTTCGACCCCGAGGCTCTGACCATCGGGTTCGCGCGCCGCGTCGCGGCCTACAAGCGCTGGGGCCTGATCCTCACCGACCCGGAGCGCCTGCGCCGCCTGATTATGAACGCCGAGCGCCCCGTGCAGTTCGTCTTCGCCGGCAAGGCGCACCCGCAGGATCAGGGCGCGAAGGTCATCCTCCAACAGCTCGCCCTGTGGAAGCTCGACCCCGAGATCATGCAGCGCGCCGTCTTCATACAGGACTACGATCAGGAGATCGCGCGCCACTTGGTGCAGGCCGCGGACGTGTGGCTCAACGTCCCGCGCCGCCCGTTCGAAGCCTCGGGCACGAGCGGCGAGAAGGTCGCCGTCAACGGCGGCCTGAACCTTTCCGTCCTCGACGGGTGGTGGCCCGAAGGCTACGACGGGACGAACGGGTGGGCCGTCGGCGACCTCGACGCCGACGGGACGACCGAGGGGATGGACAGGCGCGACGCCGAGTCGCTCTACCGCGTGTTGGAGACGGAGGTGGTGCCGACCTTCTACGACCGCGACGAGCGCGGGCGGCCGCTCCGCTGGGTCGAGATGATGCGCCGCGCCGTCCAGACGCTCGCGCCCGCCTTCAACAGCGACCGCATGGTGCGCGACTACACCGAGCGCGTCTACCTCGGCCCCCCGGCCGCCGACTGGAGCCTGCGCGGCGACGGCTTCGCGGGGTAGGAAGGCAAAAGGCAGGAGGCCGGGTGTTAAGTGCCGGTTAAAGCGGGTGGCCTTAACCAGCACTTAACACCCGGCCTCTTCCTGCCTCAGCAGTTCACGTAGCCGAGCGCCCAGAAGACGATAATGAAGATGAGGACGGTGGAGATGCAGCCCCCGCCGAGCTTCCACGCCGCGATGCCCGCCAGAATTCCGCGCAATGGCCCCTGCATAAATTTCTCCTGATTGATAGGTTGTCGAGCGGGGGAACTGCGGAGACTTGTACGGCAAAGTCCGCGGTGAGTCAATAGAGAAGGGCGCGCACGGCCGCCGCCGAGAGCCTTAACGGGCGCGGGCCGCGGGTCGAAGAGTTCGTCCTTCGACCCGCGGCCCGCGTCTGCTTGAAGGGGCCGGCCTCTCAGGGCTGCTTCGGCGGGCCGCAATAATCTTTGATGGGCTTGATGTCGTTCACCGTCACGACCGACCCCGGGCGGATGACGTATTCCGAGGCCCCGTACCTGTCCGCGCCGGGCTTCCAGTCGTAGGTGTAACCCAGCCGCGTCCAAGGGAACCCGCTGCGTATCCACGACGCCTCGCGGAGCAGGTAGGCGGCGAGCATCTGGTCGGCGAACCAGCGCACGTGTTCGGGGGAGACCCGCGCCGGGAACGCCTCGCCGCAACTGACCGGCATCGGGCAGGAGCAGGGCAGCGTGGTCTGCGTGTTGCCGTCGGCGGCGGGCCGGAAGACATCTTTCTCCTTCACCTCCATCAACACGAAGTGGGTGATCGGATAGTCCGGGGGGAAGCCGAACAGTTGGCGCAGCCTCATCTCCACGTCGCCGGAGAAGCCCCGGCAGCGCTCCTGAACTTCGGGCGCTCCCGTGACCCACACCTCGCGGCTCAGCTTGTTGTCGCCGCGCGCGTAACCCGTGTAATCGGTCAGCTGCACGACACTCGCCGCGCCGGTCTTCGGGTCGAACTTCAGCGGCCTCAACTGCCGGAGGTTCGATATCTTATACACGGCCGCGTCGTAGATGGCGGCGTTGTAAGCCGCTTGGAGGCTCGACTGTTCCGGCGCGTTCTGTTGGGCGGAAACGGGGCCGCCGGCCGCCACCGACAGCAGCGCGGCGATGACGAACGTCATCACCCGGCGGGGCAGCGGGGCGCGCGAGGGTTCGGCCGTGGGGGTGATTCGCATCTCGGTCTCCTTTAGCTTCGAGGTCGTGCCCGCGCCGCCCGCGTGAAAGGCTTCCGGGCTGACGGGAGAACGTGAGGGGCCGCGCGTGCGGCGCGCGGGCGGCGCGGGAAAGAACAGCCGTTCAGCTGAGGTGCTTGCGGAGGAACTGCGCGGCGCGCGCCCATGCGAGCTTGGCGGCGTCGGGCTTGTAGTAAGGTCGCGTGTAGGCGAGGAAGCCGTGATCCGCGCCGTCGTAGAGGAAGACTTCGACGGGCGTCGCCTGCGCCCGCAGCCTCTTCTCCAGTTCGCGCAGGTCGGCCACGGGCACGTGGCGGTCGGCCGTGCCGCTGTGAACCTGCACGGGCGACCTCAGCCGCGCGACCTCCGCGGCCGTGACCTTGCCGGGGTGGAACGGCACGACCGCGTCCACCTCGCGCGAGCGCGCGCCGTAGAGCATCGCCATCTTCCCGCCGTAGCAGAAGCCGACGACGCCCATCCCGCCGTCGCTGACGAACGGCTGCGCCCGCAGGTAGGCCGCGCCGGCGTGGAGGTCTTCGAGCACGTCGAGGTCGGTGTGGCCGGCCAGAGCCTTCCGCATCTCTTCGAGCGACGTGGCCGACTCCGGCAGGGTGTGGAAGATGTTGGGGGCGAGGCCGACGAAGCCCGCGAGGGCGAGGGCGGCGCAGGTGTTCGGGATGTACTCCTCCGTGATGCGGTTGCCGGCGATGACGAGCACGGCCGGGTAGCGCCCCTCGGCCTTCGGGCGCGCGAGGTAGCCGTCGATAGTTTCCTTGCCGCCGTGTTTGAAGACGACGCGGCCGTGCCGCACGCCCGGGTCGTCGAGCACGCGCGTCTCCGGCCGCTTGGTCGGCGGGGCCGCCTCGGGCCCCTGCCACGCGGCGAGGCCCGCGAAGGTCGCCGTCGCGCCGAAGAGGAAAGACCTCCGATCCGTCCCCTCGCGGCCGCACTCGTCGTCGAGGCACATCAGTCTCAAACCCCCGAACGTTAACGTCAGCGCCGGCCGCGCGAAGTCTGACCTGAAGACTCCGAAGCCGACGCCCGGCCGCGCGGCAGCCGGGCGTATGATACGGCACGCGCCGCGCCGAGTCCTACATCTTTTCGTCGGCGCGGCGGCGATTTATCCTCGCTGAATCGTCGCCGCTTCAGGCGGCGTGGGCGGGGCGGTCGGAGCCTCCGGCGGCGTGGCGCACGGAGTTCTTGCCGAGGCGCTTGGCCTCGTACATCAGCGCGTCGGCGGCGCGGAGCAACTCGTCCACGGAGGCGGGCGGTTCGTCGAAGGTGACGACGCCGATGCTGAAGGTGACGGGCCAGCCGCCGCGTCGCGCCGAGGCGAGCAGGCTGCGGCGCACGCGCGCGACGGCCGTGCGCGCCGCGTCCGCGTCCGTCTCCGGCAGGAGCAGCGCGAACTCGTCGCCGCCGAGGCGCGCGACCACGTCAATGGCGCGCACCTGTCGGCGGAGCGTGTCGGCCACGCTCCTGAGCAGGCGGTCGCCAGCGCTGTGGCCGAGCCGGTCGTTGACGAGCTTGAAGTTGTCCACGTCCATGTAGGCGACGGTGAAGGGGTGGCCGTGGCGGCGCGCGCGGTTGATCTCGGCCTCGGCCAGCTCGGCGAAGAAGCGGCCGTTGGTGGCGCCCGTCAGGTAGTCCGTGCGCGCCGACTCGCGCTCCTGTTCGAGCGAGGCTTTCAGCGCCGAGGCGACGCGCGCGAGGATGAGCATGAAGCCGAGGCGCACGGCCACGTTCCAGAAGGCGATGAGCGGGTGCGTGAAGTGGTCGGTCGTGGCGACGGCGACGGCGAACCACGAAACCCCCGTGGCCGCGCACATCAGACGCCCCGCCCAGCGCCCGACGTACCACGCGGCCAGAAGCACCGGCGCGGTGTAGAAGATGAGGAACGACACGTCCGGGCCGTTCAAATAGTCGAGCGCGCCCAGCAGGATGACGAGCAGCAGGCCGGTCGTCAGGTGGAAGGTTTTCGTGCGCCGCGCCAGAAATTCGGTAATCGCCATCGCAAGCCTCGGCCGCGCCGTCCGGGGGAACGGCTTCGCCGGCGGGAGCACGAGGCGGGAGACTCCCGGCGAAGCGCGACCGGCTGCCGAAGGGGCAGGGCGCTGGCTCCCTATTTGATTTGCCGAAAGGCCCGCCGCGTTGCACGCGCGGGAGTTACGAGTTCGGGGGCGGGGGCACGGACTCGCCGCTCGAAACCGTCTTCCCCGGCGTGTTAGACTGGCCGCCCGCATGAATCCTGTTGCCGTTCTTAACTGCCAGCGACCGCGATTGACCTCGCCCGCGAACCATCGGGAGACATTTATGACGCGCCTGTTCGCAAACGCGCTCGTGTGGGTGCTGGTCTGTTCGTCAATCCCCGGCGCCCGGCCGGCCGCGGCGCGCGCTTCGTCCTTCGCGGCCGCGCAGGCGGGCGGGGCCGCGGCCGAGCGCGAGCAGGGGCGCGCGCTTCTGCGCAGGGGCCGCGCCGCCGAAGCCCTCGTCCACCTCGAACGCGCCCTGCGGCTCTTCGGGGAGGAAGGCCGGGAGTCGGGCGCGGCCTCGACGCGTGACCTGCTCGGCGAGCTGTACGAGCGGCAGGGCCGCTACGACCTCGCGCTCGAACACTACGAGGCGGCGCACGCCGTCTACGCCGAGCTGGCGGCGCGCGAGGGTCGGCAGGGGGCGCTCGCCGGCGCGCTCTCGGCGCGCGAGGGCGCGTACAACGCGAACCTCCTGCTGGCGAAGGTCGGGCAGATGCACTTCCGGCGCGGCGACGCCGCGCAGGCCCGCGCCGCCTTCTCGCGCATGAGCGTGACGAAGCCCGAGAACGAGATGCTCAAGGCGGCCGAGAGTCGTGGCGGGAGCGTGCAGTCGAAGGTCGGCCGCCTCAAAGGTCTCGGCGGCCGGCTGCGCGGCCTCGGCGGCGGCCGCCCCTCGACCTCGACGCCCGGCGAGGCCGCCGCCGTCGCGACCGACGCGGCTGACACCCTGACCGCCCCCTTCAACGCCTACCGCGAGACGGTCATCTACACCGTCCACGAACTCGGCCTCGGCCGCGTCGCCTACCTCGAAGGCCAGTTCGACGCGGCCCGCAGGCACTTCGAGAACGTGCTGGCGGCCACGTTGGGGAGTCTCCCCGTCGTCGGCCGTCTCGGCCAGACGCGCCGCTACCGCACGGCCGCGCGCACCGCCCTCGGCGACATCGCGCACGCGCAGGGCCGCTACGCCGACGCCGTCAAACTTTACGGCGAGGCCGCGCGCGGCGCGCAGGCCGACGAGCGGCCCGACCTCGCGTGGCCCGCGCAGCGCGGCGCCGGCCGCAGCCTCTGGGCGCAGGCCGCGCGCGAGGGCGAGGCGCAGAAGGCCGCGAAGCTACGCGAGGAGTCGGTCGCCGCTTACCGGCAGGCGCTCGCCACCGTCGAGAACATCCGGCAGGGAAGCGTGCGCGCCGACGAGTCTCGCACGACCTTCCTCGCCACGACCGGCGAGGTCTTCGAGGAGGCCGCCGGCGTGCTCGCCGAGATGGCCTTGAGCGCGCAGGCCGGGGACGCGCCGCGCGGCGCGCCCGCCGCGCCTTCGGCCGCCGCGCCGCTCGCGGGGCGCGCGCTCGAATACGCGGCCGAGGCGCTGGCCGTCGTCGAGCAGGGCCGGGGCCGCGCGCTGCTCGACCTGCTGCGCGAGACCAACGCCGAGGTGACGGAGGGCGTGCCCGCCGAACTCCTTCAGCGCAGGCGCGAGAATCAGGCTCGGCAGGAGGAACTGGCCGCGAGCCTGACGGGGCTGAACCTCGGGGGCGAGCCGCCGCGCCAGTCGCCCGAAGAGCTGGAGACTGAGCTGGCCCGCTTGCAGGCCGAGTTCGAGAGCGTCGAGAACCAGATACGCTCGGCCAGCCCGCGCTACGCGGCGCTGACGGCCGCGCGCCCGCTCGGGCTTAACGAAATCCGCGGGCAGGTGCTCGACGCGGGCACGGCGCTGCTCGAATACAGCCTCGGCCGCGAACGCTCGTACCTCTTCGCCGTCACGCGCGAAGCCCTGACGGTCTCGCGCCTGCCCGCGCGCGCCGAGATCGAGGGGCTGGTCGTCGAGCTGAGACGCCGCCTCCTGCCGGCCTCGCAGCGCCGCGCGCTCGCGGGGATGATCTCGCGCGGGGCGGGCGGCGCGGGCGAGGGCGGGGCGGAGGCGGCGACGGCCGCGCCCGCCGCCTACGCGAGCGCGGCGCACGCGCTCTACCGCGCGGCGGTCGAGCCGGCCGCGCCGCTCTTCAGGAACAGCCGCCTGCTCGTCGTCGCCGACGGCGCGCTCAACTACGTCCCCTTCGACGCGCTCGTCACCGCCCCGGCGCCGCCCGGCGCGGACTACCCGGCGCTCGCCTACCTGCTCAAGACCAACGAGAGCGTCTTCGCGCCCTCGGCCTCGGTGGTCGCCGCGGTCAGGCAGCAGCGCGCGGGGGCGGGCGCGGGCGGCCTGCTGCTCATCGCCGACCCGGTCTTCGAGCCGGGCGACGAGCGCGCCGCGCGCGCCTCGGCCGCGACGCCCGACGGGGACGCGACCCGCGGCCTCGGCCTCGCGGGCGCGCTCGAAAACCTCGCCGAAGAGGCGGCCGACGCGGCCGGCGCGGAGGCGGGCGGCTCGCTCGCGCGCTTGCCGGGCACCCGCGAGGAAGCCCAGCAGATCGCGCGCCTCGCGGCGGCCGGCGACCGCAAGGTTGACACTTGGCTCGACCTCGACGCCAGCGAGACGAACGTCGAGGGGCGCGACCTTCGTCAATATCGCGTGCTGCACTTCGCCACGCACGGGCTGCTCAACGCCGAGCGGCCGCAGTTCACCGGCCTCGTCCTCTCGCTCGTCGGCAACGGCGGCGGCGCCGACGGCTTCCTGCGCACCGACGAGGTCTTCAACCTGCGGCTCGGCTCGCCGCTCGTCATGCTCTCGGCCTGCGAGACGGGCCTCGGTAAGGAGAAGCGCGGCGAGGGGGTGATGGGCCTGACGCGGGCCTTCATGTACGCGGGCGCGCCGACCGTCGGCGTGAGCCTGTGGTCTGTGGCCGACCGCTCGACGGCCGAGCTGATGACCGCCTTCTACAAAAATCTGCTCGGCGGGGCGGCCCCGCCCGCCGCCATGCGCGCCGCGCGCGAGGCGATGATCGCCGGCCGCCGCTACGGCGCTCCGTTCCACTGGGCGCCCTTCGTCCTCGTCGGCGACTGGCGCTGAGGCGGCCGCGGGTCGGCGGCTGCCGCGCGCGGATTGCGCATCGCCGATTGCGGATTTCCGCGCCCCGGTTTAAGCTGAAATCCGCAAACAGCAATCCACAATCCGCATTCTCCGGGGGGCTTCGGATGGATACGCAGTTCACGGACGTGGCTGACGGCGAGGCGCTCGAACAGCTCTTCGCGCGCTCGCACGAGGAGCCGGTCGTCATCTTCAAGCACAGCAACGCGTGCCCGATCAGCGCGATGGCTTACCAGCGGATGCAGGAGGCGGCGACGGGCGCGGCGCTGCTCGTCGTGCAGCGCAGCCGGGAGCTTTCGCGTCAGGTCGAGGCGCGCACCGGCGTCCGCCACGAGTCGCCGCAGGTGCTCGTCCTGCGCCGCGGCCAGCCGGTCTGGACGGCCTCGCACTTCGACATCACCGCCGAAGCGGTCGAGCAGGCGGTGAGGGAGAATCAGTAGACAGTAGTCAGTAGCCAGTAAGCTCCGCACGGCGGGCGTTGACGCCGGCACGCGAACGACGCAAAAGAGACTGTCTTCCTACTGACTACTGACTACTGACTACTGTCTACTTCTTCAATCATGGATTTGACGAGGCGCGGGCCGGCCGTCGAGCCGCGCGAGATCATGCAGGAGTCGGGGTCGGTCGTGCGCGTGACGTGGGGCGACGGGCGCGTGTGCCGCTACGAGGCCGCCGCCCTGCGCCGCCTCTGCCCGTGCGCGCAGTGCGTCAACGAGTTCACCGGCGAGCGCGTGCTGCGGCCGGAGTCCGTGCCGGAAGACCTGAGCATCGCCGACCTCGACCTCGTCGGCCGCTACGCGCTCAACTTCCGCTGGAGCGACGGCCACGAGACGGGCATCTATAGCTTCCGCTACCTCCGCGCGGTCTGCGAGGAATCGTGAATCGGGAAGAGAGGTCGCCGGCCGACGGCCGTCAGTCGTC
>Ga0196977_1000470_pt1 | contig 21188 bp, 18 predicted proteins | sample S3v_1013CmetaG_FD_148634 | JGI IMG/M metagenome (GOLD analysis project Ga0196977, IMG submission 148634) | Soil microbial communities from Anza Borrego desert, Southern California, United States - S3+v_10-13C | ecosystem: Environmental > Terrestrial > Soil > Desert | place: USA: California...
CTGGCAATCACGACATTCCGCTTCATAATGTGTTTGCCCGGTTTTTCGAGCCGTTAATGAAGTACAAGCGCTACATCACCGCGGATCTTCAGCCGGCTTTTGAGGATAAAGAGATGGTCGTCATAGGCGTGAACACGGCCCGGTCGCTAGTCTTCAAAGGCGGACGCATCAACGAGTCGCAGGTTGGTCGTTTGCGAGAAAAGTTCTGCGCGTTCGGAAGCGAAGTGGTAAAGGTCGTGGTGACTCATCATCCATTTGATTTGCCCGAGGGCCATGATGAGCGCGATCTAGTGGGCAGAGCGAAAATGGCAATGACGGGACTGGCCGAATGCGGAGCCGATCTGTTTCTCGCCGGCCATCTGCATATCAGCCATACGGGTCACACCAAGCGATACAACATTCGGGGATATTCGGCTTTGGTCGTACAGGCGGGTACCGCCACATCGACAAGAGAGAGAGGCGAAGTAAACTCTTTCAATCTACTCCGCCTCGCCTATCCGGAAATAACTGTGGAAAAGTTTGCGTGGAACCCAACAACAACTTCGTTCGCGGTTTCGACTTCCGAGCGGTTCAAGCACTCTCCGGAAGGATGGATCCGAATCTGACGTTGTTTCTACTTTGACGCCGGTTCAAATCTCGTTGCTGATTGGTTTGTCCTGGCCCATTTGCGATCGGACGCGCCTGCGCACTAACTGCCACGCCGCAGAAGCACGATTGAAATGAAGCAGCTTGATGTCGTGCGCCAATCCAAGCAACTGCAAAACACGAATACCCATCCAGTTCAAATCAAACTCATACCACCGCACACCATGACGCGCTGAGGTAGGATGAGCGTGATGGTTGTTATGCCAACCCTCGCCAAACGTCAGCAAGGCAACCCACCAACTGTTGCGCGAATCGTCGTTGGTTTTGAATCGTTGTTTGCCCCACAGGTGCGTGGCCGAATTGACGAGCCACGTCGCGTGCAGTGCGAGTGTCAGCCGCAGGAAAACGCCCCACAACAAGACACCCCAGCCTCCATAGATAAAGAGGAACACGCCGACCACCATCAGGGGAACGTAGTAGAACCGATTCAGCACACGATAGAAGCGATCTTTAACTAAATCAGGTGCGTAGCGGGCGATGGTAGCCTCATCGTGATTCTGCGCGGTGCCCCACAATATCCAACCCATGTGCGCCCACCAGCCACCATCGCGTGGCGTATGCGGATCGCCCGGACGGTCTGCGTGCGCATGATGGATGCGATGCGTCACGACCCACTGAATCGGCCCGCCTTCGAGCGCCATCGTGCCGCACGTCGCCAGAAAGTATTCAACCAGTTTGGGTACTCTATAACCGCGATGCGTCAGCAACCGGTGATATCCCATGCCGATGCCGAGACTTCCGCCGACCCAATAAAGTACAACGCCCGTAATCACAGCCGGCCAGCTCCAGAAAAAGAGAGCGGCAACCGCTGCGATATGCGCGACGATAAGAAAAATTCCGTTCGCCCAGTTAACGCCGAGTCTTTCTGTCGCCCTTTGTAGTTCGCTACGTGCTTCTAAATTCATTCAGGTTCCCTTTACAACAAATTCGGTAGTGATCGCAGTTCGAAAACTTTGTGTGCAACCTCTTCGATGCCTATCTAACCACAAAGCAACAGACAGAAGAGCGGTTGCAAACAGAAATTACAAAACTACGACACTACCGAATTAGCGAGACTACGAAATCCGTATTTGCTTTGGGGGTTACCAGCGCGGCTCCGAGCGACGTCCGCCACCGCCACCGCCACCGCCGCGGTTTCCACCGCCGCCGTATCCGCCGCGATTGCCGCCGCCGCCAAATCCACCACGATTACCGCCACCACCGAAACCGCGTCCGCCGCCGCCGCCGCCGCCGCGATTCTCGCGTGGCCGCGCTTCATTGACGGTCAACGTCCTGCCGGCGAGTTCTTTGCCGTGGAACTGATCGATCGCTGAAGCTGCTTCATCGTCGCTGGACATTTCGACGAAAGCGAAACCTTTTGAGCGTCCTGTGTCGCGGTCTTCTATCACCTGGGCGGATTCAACCGTTCCGGCCTGCGCAAACAAGTTCTGGAGGTCTTGACTGGTAGTTTGGAAAGCGAGGTTTCCCACATAAAGTTTCTTTCCCATTAGTAAACCTTTCCTTTGGTTGAGGAGTAAAAGAAGCTGCGAATCAGATTTAGCTTCGGCGAACGGTAGCGTTCGAAGAATCAGGTTCAAATGCTCTTCAATAAAGAGCGCGGCTTCGGAAGTTTGAAACAAACCTGCTCTCGAACCATCCAAACGTCCGGCGCTGATCGTCTTATGCGCGGGCGCATCACCGTCGATGCGCGAGAGAAGGGTTAACGGCGGTTATAATGCCCGTCCCTAGACCAACTTGCAAGCTGGCCGGAGGTCAAATAAAGACGAACGTCTGAGCATGTCAGTTTTCTGTCTTTCCTCCTTGCGCTTTCAGCGATTAAGGCCAAAGCGCAAAACTGGCCGTCGTTTCGCAGACCAAATGCATCGGGACTGGCTGAAGGGACAAAGCCGCCAATTATTTGCGACGTGGAGAAGTCGCAAAACGTGCTCTGGAAGATTGCTATTCCCGGGTCTCTCACACGCGAGTCCGATCGTTTGGCGTAACCCGTGATAGGCCAATTCATAATGGCCACCCGGCGCTGGCGGAAGGATATTGATCGTGGGAGAACAAGATGCTATCGACGCACTCGGCGAACGAGAATAGCGCGAAAACTAAACGATCGTGCTGGACAACGGAACGTGTTTCTTCGCCCACTTGTTTAAGACGGTTTTGGCAAGATGCTGCCAATCACGAAAGGCATCGACATAGTATTGACAGCACCAAGACGCGGGTTCAGAATGCGCCTACGTGTTTGAATCGTGTCTTTGGTTCCTTATCGCGATGACCACGCCTCTGTCGCTTGACCCAGAGCGACCACCACGCCGCCTTCGCTTGATGTAACTGAAAGGCAGAAGTTTTCGAGTAGCACCAGTACGCCGAATTTATCGGCTGCCTGGTGTTTATCGTTTAGAAATCAATTACAGAAATAGTAACAGAGGATTCCCAAGAAAAAACCCGTTGCCACTGCAATGGCAACGGGCGCTTACAACACAGCCTCCCACCGCCTTCGCGAAGAAGGTGCGTCTTAGCAAGCAGCATCCTAACGCATCCGTGGTGGTGGCTCAACAAAGTGCGCAGGAGTCACGCGCCACTAATGCTCCCTCGTGTTAACGGTCCAATACCAATTCCGCATTCACCGCCGGGTCCAAGTGTCGCTGCCTCCTGCGCTCCTTTCCTGGAATCGACATTGGTTCCATGTTCAACAAGGAGAAGAAAATGAGAAGAACAACCATCACTCTCGTGACGCTCGTCGCGTTGATCAGCTCTGCTATCGTGGGCGTTTGGGCCGCAAGTCCACACTACAAGAGAGGTCCGAGCGTCGTGGATAACGGATTAACGGCGACGGCCACGGGCACTCTGGCTGGTCTGGGAAACGGTAACGTGATAGTCACGTTGTCGTTTCCGAACGCCACGGGAACAACCACCTGCACTAACAAGGGCGGCACTCAGGCTCCGGGCCAAAATCCTGCAGCGCCTGTGTCCGTCTCTGGTAGTCAACTAATAACCGACGTAAAGAACGGTACTCTGTCCTTTGTTGTTACCACTGCCGCGCCGGCAAATCCGTCATCGGAGGCTGCAGGATGTCCAAATGGTAATTGGACCGCGGCCTTCGACAACATCACGTTCGGCGCCGGAACAATCACGGTACAACAGGAAACTTTTCAGGGCAGCGGTGTTTACCAGACCGTACTCGTCACCAACGTCACTCTCTCGTAGCTAAGCAAAACCTTGGGGCGCTATTTTGCGCCTCAAGGTTTCTCAAACTCACGCGCGTGCAAATAGCGTCGTGTAAAAAGTAGGTGAATTCTTTCGGGGGTTTATGTATTTTGACAAAGCATGGCCAAACAGCTTCCACGGGCGACAAAGATCATGTTGCTGCGGCACGCGGAGAAGCCCGCGAAAGACGATGCTCCCTACGGCGTGACTCGCAAAGGCGAACGTAGTAAAGAGTCACTCGAGGTTCGCGGCTGGCAGAGAGCTGGCGCGCTGACAAATCTCTTCGTGCCTGCGAATCACCATTCTCAACATCCTGCTCTAGCGCAGCCGCAGTTTCTCTACGCCTCGAAACCTTTGCGACGCAAAGGCAGCCGGCGACCGATTGAAACGATCACGCCTTTAGCTGAAAAGCTGGGAATCAAGATCAACGCCGATTTCCAAAGGTCACAGCTCGTAAGCATGATCGCGGACGTATTCGCGTGCAAGGGAGTGGTGCTCATTTGCTGGCAACGCGAATACATCCCCGACATAGCGGCGCTGATCCTTGGGAAAAAGAAGATCGCCCCCTCAGACTGGCCGGAGGATCGTTTCGACTTGATCTGGGTGTTTGATCTGCACCGCGCATCGTCGACCTATAAGTTCCACCAGGTTACGCAGGAGTTACTGGCAGGTGATTCAACGAAGCCGATAAAGTAGTCTGCGCGTTCGACAAAAACTCTCAACACTTTGTGACTTCCGCCTCGAACTTCGCGGGTGTCGAAAGCATCTGATCAACATGTATCGCCACATTGTGTGTTTTGTATCGGTCGTGCTCTTGTTACTCGCGGCCTCGTGTAAACAACCATTACGTGAAGAATCAGTTTCCGCAGACACTGCATCCGCCACGGAAGAGATCAGGAACGGAGATCAGCTCTATGCCCAACGAGCAGATCTGGACCAACTGCGGCGGGGCATAGTCGCGCTGCGACAAGCGCTGACCAAAGATTCCGCAAACTACGAGGCAGCGTGGAAACTGTCGAAGTTTAACTACTATCTCGCAACGCACTCTGACGACGAGAAGGAGCGCGACAACGCGTTCCGCGATGGTGTTGCAGCAGGCAAAACCGCGGTCCAATTGCAGAACGAAAAACCTGACGGCCACTTCTGGCTCGGCGCCAACTACGGCGCCGCCGCCGAGCAATCGTCGATTGAAGGGCTCGCAACAGTCGACGATATTAAGAACGAAATGGAAACGGTGTTGCGCCTGGATGAGGGATATCAGGACGGGAGCGCATACATGGTGCTTGGCCTGGTCTATCTCAACGCGCCCGGGATAGTTGGCGGAGATCCAAAGAAAGCGGTTGAAGAAATGGAGAAGGGTTTACGCTTCGGCGAACCTAACGCTTTTCTCCACCTGCACCTGGCCGAAGCCTACAAGAAAGTCGGCCGCAACGACGACGCCCGTCGCGAGCTTCAAAAGATCCTCTCAATGAATCCCGATCCCAACTATTTGCCTGAGTACAAAGAGGCATCCAGTGATGCCCAGAAGCTTCTGGACGAGATCGACCAATAGATGTTTAGAGGCGTTCCTCTCTTACGACTGATCCACAAGTAACATTCCGTGTTCACCGAACAGCCACGTTGAGGGTCGCATATGTTTATAGGTTTTAACTGGGATCGTTTGCGTAAGGTAGTTTCGAGGATGCGTTGGTTGTACGGTCATCGATCGGCCATTTCCATGCCGACGATGAAGATAAGGCCGAGGACCACATAAAACAGAAATGCCAACAGAGCTAACCCGGCGCCGATATATGCGAGGACGTCGGTAGTCCGGTCTCTGTCGGAGGACAAAGGCTGGTTCGAGGTGGTCCGTTTGTCGTTCATTCGAATGTGAAGATTAACATCCGTGTCGTGTGCATGTTAAAAATGATCGATGAGTAGACGCACAGGTAAGTTGATCGGAATCATCTCCGACACGCATGGGCTGGTGCGGCCGGAGGCGCTGCGGGCGCTGGAGGGTGTGGAAATGATCCTGCATGCGGGCGACATTGGAAAACAGGAAGTGCTCGACACGCTGAACGAAGTCGCGCCAGTCGTCGCCGTGCGGGGAAACAATGATAAGGGCGAGTGGGCGATGGTGCTTCCCGATTGGGAAGTGGTGGAGGTAGGCGACGTGTCAATATATATGCTGCACGATCTGAAAGAGATCGACATCAGCCCGGCCGGCGCCGGTTTTCGCGTGGTGGTGAGTGGCCATTCACATAAACCCTCCGTTGCAGAAGAGCGTGGTGTTCTTTACGTGAATCCCGGAAGTGCCGGCCCGAGAAGGTTTACTCTGCCGGTTAGCGTCGCACACCTAACCGTGCATCGCGAGAGAGTTCAGGCGAAGATCATCGAGCTATCTGTGTAACGCACTTCAACACTTACGTTCTAAGTTGCTCGAAAGCTACAAAACGTAACTTGTTTCGCAAGCTACAAACCTTGCTCGAAAGCTACAAACCTACCGTACATCAAAGCTGCAAACCTAACTTGCTTTACACCTGTCTCGATCAAGTCAGTCGCGACGGAAACAGGTCGAACATACGGTGTACGAAACCGGGTCGTGTTTGAAACACGTCAACATGTTTGCTGGAGCGCGTATTCAAAATTCTGCGAGTCGAGTTCATCACTAACTTCTCTCTCAAGTGCTGATGAAGTAGTAAAGGCGCGGAAGGTCATCAACCCGGAGAGAGTGAGAGTTAGTTCGACGTTTAACTCGACGCTCGATTGAACTCTTACTCTTCGTTCGCAACCGTACGAACAGCGTATGGATCGTCAAATGCAAGACGTTTGCAAATCGCAATGCAACACAAGGGGGGAAATCCAATGGCAACTAAAAAACAGAGTTTCGAGCAGCCGAAAGAAGGTGCGTCTGCTGCTTCGAAAGCAGCGCCGGCGCGCAAGCAAGGAAATGAGCCTGCGACATCGCCCGGACAAAGCACTGCTGCAAATCAAGGTCAATCTAGGCAAGGGCAATCTGATCAAGGTCAGTCGTCGAACATAGGGGCTGGTCAGAACGCAGCGATCGGTCAGAACACTCCTCCAACCACAACTGGTCAGGGAGCAACTGGTCAAGGAGCGATGGGTCAAGGTCAGAACAAAGCGTCTGGCCAGAATGCTGGCGGCGATCAAGACCTTCTTCAACACGCTAAACACGCAACCGGCGAGATCGTGAATCAAGTGCAACAACAAGCCGGTTCACAGATCGCTCGTCAAAAGGAAAGCGCGGCAACCGATCTATCTCAAGTAGTTCAAGCGGTTAGACGCTTCGGCGAGAGTCTGACGGGACAAGAGAGCGGACCGATTGCACGCTACGCCGCCGAGTACGGCGACAAGGCAGCAAATAGCCTCGAACGCTTCAGCAGTTACATCCGCGAGCAGGATCCAAAACAACTGCTCAACGACGTGCAGAACTTTGGACGACGCCGGCCGGCATTATTGCTCGGTGGTGCATTCCTTCTGGGATTAGCCGGAGCGCGTCTGATCAAAAGTTCGATGAGTATGGGTTCTCAGCAGTCGTTCCAGCCAAACGCTCCTGCGATGAGACCACCGACGAGTCCTAAGGCTCTATAAGGCTTGGAGGTACTTGTTATGCAACGCATGAATGAAAACCGCGCGACGGAAAACAAGCCGCTGGGCGATCTCTTCAGCGATCTCGCAAGCGAGATGAGCGAGCTGGTCAGGAAAGAAGTCGCGCTCGCGAAGGTCGAAGTTGGGGAGAAGGCTAAACACGTAGGAAAGAACGTCGGCTATCTCGCGATCGGCGGTGCTGTCGCTTACGCGGCGTTACTCGCCATCATCGCCGGCATCGTTATGTTGCTGGACAACGTCATGCCGAGCTGGGGCGCAGCACTGTTGGTCGGGATCGTAGTGGGCATTGTTGGCTGGCTGTTAATCAGCAAAGCACGTGCAGCACTTCAGGCCACTGATATGACGCCGCAGCAAACGGTGGAGACTTTGAAGGAGGACGCAGCATGGGTGAAGCAGCAGATAAAATGAACCGCGGAGATTGGAACGAAGAGCGGCTTACGTCGACTCAGGAGGAGGACTTTTATATTGCGACAGGGACTCCTGATTATGTCGATGAGAATCCGGAACAGCTTCGAGCGGAGATCGAAGATACTCGTGCTGAGATGAGTCAGACAATCAACGAAATCCAGGAGAGACTCAGTCCGGAACATCTGATGGGTCAAGTCAAAGAAACTGTTCGCGAAGCGACGGTAGGAAAGGTTGAACGAGCTATGCACAGGGCAGGTGAAACGATATCTGATGTGGCAGAACCAGCATTGGAAGCAATGGGTCGTGCGGGAACTACGATCAAGGAAACCGGACGGTCAATGGGTCAAAGCATGTGGAAGAATCCGATTCCCGTCGCATTGATCGGCTTAGGACTGGGAATGCTCGTGATGCGGAAGTATCGCGGCAACGGCGGCGACTACGAGATGCGGAACAGAACGCCACGCAGGAGCCAGTATTTCAGAGATGACGAAATGGAATATGGCGAGGCCATGGGGACGACCACGGGCACGCACATGAACACTCGCACCGGAACTGGAATGGGAACCGGCATGGGTGCTCGTACGGGAAATGTCACTGGCACTTTGAACCAGGTGAAAGAAACCGCGAGTGATCTCGCCAACCGCTCCACGGAAGCGCTGAGTAACCTAAGCACCAAAGCGAAAGACAGCGCATCGACCGTCGGTAGACGTTTTGGAGAAGTACTGCGCGAGAATCCGCTTGCGGTCGGCGCCGTCGCTGTTGCCGCGGGCACTGCGGTTGGACTGGCACTGCCGTCCACGCGCTTCGAAAACGAATACGTTGGCGAAGCAAGTGAGAAGTTGGTTGATAAGGCCCAGGAGGTTGCGCGCGAAGCAATCGACAAAGTGCAGAATGCCGCGCAACAAATGACAAGCGAAGGTCAACCAGGATCGTGAGTTAGAGGTCGCAGGATCAAACCACCTTTGTAGCTTGCGCAGGATGCGAGGCGGGGCTTCCGGGCCCCGCCAATCGCTTCTACGGAGGCGGTCTGATGCTGACAAGCGCCTTGTTACTTTGTAAGCCGCGCATTTTGATTCTCACCAGCAAGTCCCTGGCATCCGTGAGATTGTCGGGAAGCCGTACGTTTATCTGGGTCAGCCAGTTGAGATTCGGAACAGCGCCTACGTATTCAATGGTCAGCGGATAAACTATCTGTTGGGAGTCTTCGGCTTCCGCCGTGATGATCGAAAACGTCTCGCCTGCCTGCAATTCAACGTTCATGGCAAACAGCATGAGGCGTGTGTGGCCGTCTAGGCTGTAGCTATGATTTGTTGAAACCGGAAACGGATCGCGCAACAGATTAACGGAATCCAGGACGACAGCGCGGTTCGAGCTTTCTTCCAACAGTAGTATTGGAGCTGGTGTTGGTGTCGGAGTTGGAGTTTGCGTCGGTGTCGCTGTTGGCGTTGGTGTCGGCGTAGCTGTCGGCGTCTGCGCCGGTGTTGCTGTTGGCGACGGTGTCGGTGTCGGTGTTGCCGTTGGCGTTTGCGTTGGTGTAGCTGTTGGCGTCGGAGTTGGGGTCACCGCCGGGGTCGGTGTTGGCGTGGGAGTTTGCACACTGTTTACGGTCAGATACCACGCGCGGCTGTCAATTAACAAGTTCTCTGCGTCTCTGCGCACCATCGGAGTGTTGTCTTTCACCATCGCCTCGACAACATGAACACCGCTGGTCAATTTACTAACCGTGAACTGCGCGCCCGTGCTTTGAAACACTCCGTCCAAATACCAGTCAACCTTGATCGACTCGCTCGACGTCGTCAAAGGCGTAACACTGAAGTTCTGCGATTGCGCATCCGTGAGCGTTATCTCCGTCTGACTCGGCTCACTCGCGTCAAGCGGTGAAACAAGATTGTAAATACGCTTGATCAGTTGCTCGGTATTGATCTGTTCGTACGGCTGGCCCAAAACGCGCATTTTGGATTCAAGCGTAGGGCGATACATCCCCGCATCGCAGTAAGCCGAACCCTGATACAAACCCGGCACGCCTTGAAATGTTGGTAGAGTTGGCACGGGCGTGGTCGCGTCGATCCAGTGGTTCCATTTAATGAGCGAGCGGTCGGTGGCTGTCGTTGCGTTAGCAGCAGAAGGCTCGACGGTGTTGATGCAATTCGGCGGCGGCGGACCGCCATATTCGTCAGTAAGAAAGCCGAAGCTGTGACCGAGTTCATGAAGTATCAGTTCCACAACATCCGGGTGTGTGGAGGTGACAGCAATCGCGCCTCCCGATCCGCCATACTCAGGATCGTTAACGATTACAAACACGATGTCGCGCTGTGCAGGTCCGACGCTGTTTCCGACAATCGTATTCGCCTTTGAGAAGTTGATGCAGATGAGTCGCTGAGTCGCGTTGCAATTGTAGGTAGCATCCAGTGCGGTATTCACAAACGAGGCGGGGAACCGTTCAGGGTGATCGGCTCCCGATTGACTGCTGATCAAATCAATGCGATGCACGTTGAAAAAGCTGCGATACTCGCGAAACGGATCGTTATTGAAGAACTGCGTCATCAACGCCTGCACGTCTTCCCTGTACTTCTGCATCTCCGCGGCGGTGTAACCGTCGCCGAGAATCGTGATGTCCACGCGATTCGTCGCACTGCCGTTATTGAGGATGGTTTCAAACGGCTCGGCTAAAGCGATTTGTGGAAGACAGAGAATGACTAAAACGATAGCTAAAGCCCAATGGGAGGCGTAGGTTTTCGCGGGGGTGTTCATTGCAGACTACCTAACGAGTTGGCACGTTTGTCAGTGGTTTTAAATCAAAGTCGGTTCCGTTCCAGACGGGATGGTAGAAACGCAAGTTGGCGATCTCGGGATCGTCGGGAAACGCCACGACAAGCGTGACGTTGGAAACGTAGTAGTCTGCGCGGCGCAGTTCTCCTTGCCCGCGTTGTTCTCCTATGGCAGTCGGAGTTTCAGCTCTAACAACGCGCGGATCGGGGACAATCGACCACCAGCGAAGTTTGTTCGTCGTGTCAACGCCAGCGATAAAGATGTGTCCCGGCGAGAGTTCGAGTGAACGATGGCGTGGCAACGCCCCCGAGCGTCTCGTGTCTTCGACGACCGCTGCACTTGGAGTCTGTTCTGCCTGGGTTTGTTGTGCAGGAGCCTGCGTTTGTTCTGCCGGAGTCAGCACCGGTTTGAGTTCGTTGGATTTTGTAGGATCGCTCCAGCGGATTTTCAGTTCGCGGTACGTCTGGGATTTGCTGGCTCGAGTGTCACGTTCCGGAACATCGACTCCAACCTTCGACATCAGTCTCTTCAACTGTTCCCGCTGCACATGCTCTCGTCTATTCTTGGTGACAGACGCTCCCTGCCCTTGCACCCAAATGAAGGAGCCAAGTGCCAGAAACGCCGAAAGCACCGGAACGAACTTCTTCATAAGCGCATTGAACTAAATTTTTGTGACGGGAATGTCGCTTTGAGGTTTCATCCTATTGCGAGGCCCGAGGGTTCGAGGTTCAGGGAGAGTGTCCGGAAAGCTTGTTATAACACAGGCTCTGCGCGGTAACCAGAACGCCCGCTCCCGCGGTACTGAGTATGTGCAACACCAAATTTTGCGCGTTCTGTTTACACTTACGACTCTGGTTTGAAACTTCGCGAGCGTTTGCTGCGTAGACAACTGTTCACTTACGAAGGTCAAACCCGATCAAAATCCCATCAATGAAAGAGGTGTTTATGCGTTCAACCGGCCAATCCCGACGCTCGTTTATTGCCATCCTGATACTTTCGATCCTCATGACACTCGTACTCGCGGCGCCGGTTTGGGCGCAGAGTCCGCCGCTGATTGACCGTGAGTTGTTCTTTGGGGATCCGGAGATTGCCGGCGCGCAGATCTCGCCGGACGGAGCTTTTATCGCTTTCATCAAACCGTTCAAAGGCACCCGCAACATCTGGGTCAAGAAGACTTCCGAGCCGTTTGACAAGGCCAAACCCATCACCGCCGACACCAAGCGCCCAATTCCCGGTTACTTCTGGTCTCGCGACGGGAAGTACATCCTTTTTGTGCAGGATCAGGCCGGAAACGAGAATTACAACGTCTACGCCGTCAATCCGGCTGACGCACCCGCGTCGGGACAAGACGTACCCGCCGCGCGAAATCTTACGGACGTAAAAGGCGTGCGCGCGGTTATCTTCTCCGTCCCGAGAACTGAGCCCGACGCGATCTACGTCGGTATTAACGATCGCGACGCGGCCTGGCACGATCTCTATAAAGTAAAAATCTCCACCGGCGAGCGCACGCTCATGCGCAAGAACACCGAGCGGATTACCTCCTTCCTTTTCGATCTAAAGGACCAGTTGCGTCTCGCCACCAGGTCAGCAGAGAACGGCGACACCGAAGTGTTGCGCGTTGACGCTGACAAGTTTACGAAGATTTACGGTTGTAACGTGTTCGAGTCGTGTGGACCAGTTCGCTATCACAAGGACGGGGAACGAGTTTACTTCCAAACAAATAAAGGCAGCGTCGTCGATTTGGTGGCCCTCGAACTGCTCAATCCCGCCACCGGCAAAGAAGAGCTGGTTGAATCAGATCCTTTGAAACGCGTCGACTTCGGCAACGCCATCTTCTCGGAAGTCTCCGATTCGTTGATCGCCACTACCTACGACGACGAGCGCGAACGAATCTACTGGAAAGACAAAGCGTTCGAAGCTGATTACAAGAACTTGCAGAAACAACTCCCGGGCAAGGAGATCAACTTCGTTTCTTCAACGAAAGATGAAAAGCTGTGGATCATCGCAGCCACCGCCGATACGGATCCCGGCTCGACCTATCTATATGATCGCGCCACTAAAAAGTTGACGCTTCAATACCGGATACGCGAGAAGTTGGACCGCTCGTATTTGGCTCCGGTGAAGCCGGTCACATATAAATCGTCAGACGGGTTAGAAATCCCGGCTTATCTGACGTTGCCAAAAGGCGTCGAAGCGAAGAATCTTCCCGCGGTGATCGTGCCACACGGTGGTCCATGGGCTCGCGACAGTTGGGGCTACAACTCGTTCGCGCAGTTTCTCGCAAATCGCGGCTACGCCGTCTTGCAACCGAATTTCCGCGGCTCGACCGGTTACGGCAAGAAATTCATCGACGCCGGAAACAAGCAGTGGGGAAACAAGATGCAGGACGACGTGACCTGGGGCGCGAAGTATCTCATCGCCCAGGGCATTGCCGATCCGAAGCGCGTGGGAATTATGGGTGGTTCGTATGGAGGCTACGCTACGCTCGCGGGTGTTGCGTTTACACCCGATGTTTACGCCGCCGGCGTTTCGATTGTTGGACCATCAAATTTAATCACACTGCTCGACTCGATTCCGCCGTACTGGGAACAGATTCGCAAGCTTTTTTACGAGCGCATGGGCGATCCCAATACGCCGGAAGGAAAGGCGCAGTTGCTGCGACAGTCGCCCTTAACCGCAGCCGAGAAAATCAAGACTCCGCTACTGGTGATTCAGGGCGCTAACGATCCACGCGTTAACAAACGCGAATCAGATCAGATCGTGATCGCGCTGAGAGATCGCGGGTTTCCGGTTGAGTACATGGTGGCGCCGGACGAAGGCCACGGCTTCGCGCGTCCCGTGAACAACATGGCGATGTTTGCCAGTGCTGAGAAGTTTCTCGCGAAGTATCTCGGTGGGCGTTATCAGGAAAGTATGACACCTGAAGTGTCTCAACGTCTGAAGGAAATAAATGTTGACGTGAAGACGGTGACGTTGCCGAAGATGATGACTGCCGAAACGGCCGAGCTTCCGAAGCCTGCGGTCGATCTGCGTCCAGGCACTTACAACTACAAAGCTTCCATCGCTGTCGCGGGACAAGAAATTCCATTGACTCTGCAGACAGACATCAAGGAAGAAAATGGAGCATGGACCGTCAATGAAACGGCGCAGACTCCGCAAGGGCCGGTCGTCGACGTCAGTACGATCGAAAAAGGAAGTTTGCTGTTGAAGCGTCGCTACATCAAGCAAGGACCAATCACGATTGAGATGAACGTGACGCCGAACAAACTGAGCGGCTCGACCACGATGAACGGGCAAGCCAAACCGATCGACGTCGATCCCGGCGGTGCTCTGTTCGCGGATGGCGCGGGCACGTATGAAGTGATTGCTTCCCTGCCGCTCGCGGATGGTTACAGTTTGAGTTTCCGCAATTTCGACGTGCAAAAACAGAAGCCGCAGATCAAACAGTTGAAGGTGCTCGGAACCGAGAGCGTGACTGTTCCGGCGGGCACTTTTGAGGCGTACAAGGTGGAGATACTCGCCCCCGACAACGAGGCGGATAAACAGATTGTCTGGATCGACAAGGCAAGCCGGAAAGTCTTGAAGATTTCGGCGGTGATTCCGAGTCTTAATGGAGCAGTATTGACGTCGGAATTGACGCCGTAATTCCACGGGACGCCGAAGGCGTTCGCTAATGCCAGCCCCAGCGTCCGTTTGCGTTGGAAATGGCCAACGCCGAAGGCGTTCGCTAATTCCAGCCCAGCGTCCGTTTGCGTTGGAAATGGCCAACGCCGAAGGCGTTCGCTAATTCCAGCCCAGCGTCCGTTTGCGTTGGAAATGGCCAACGCCGAAGGCGTTCGCTAATTCCAGCCCAGTGTTGGAGCGCAGCGACAACGCTGGGTAACAAATACAATAAGCGCTAAACCCTGAAAGGGTTCGTCTCACGCGGAACCCTTTCAGGGTTTATTGCATGTGGGATGGATGATCCCATGGTTGTCGCTTACGCTCCAACCATGGGCTGCAATTAGCGAACGCCTTCGGCGTTGCTTGCTAACATTCGGTCTCGCTTCCTCGCGCCTTCGGCGTTTGCTGCGCGTCGGCGTTCTTGCTTGCGCAGTTTGCTGCGGCTCGTACGAGACAGGCGTGAACCGGGTTCTTCTTTACTGCGTAAAGTACTTGACGGAAGTCTCGCGATAGGCGTAAGATCCCCGGACGATGAAGCCTGTTCCGCTCATTCCGGAATCCCAACCCGAGCCGCCGGCGCTGCACGACCGGGCCATGGACAACCTTCGCTACATCCGCGAAACGATGGAGCTCGCGACCGCCTTCACCGGCATCTCCGGTTGGGGTGAGATCGCCATCGGCGTCACCGCCCTCGCCGCCAGCGCCGTCGCCGCGCTGCAAACGACATTCAATGCGTGGCTTGCCGTGTGGATCGCCGAAGGACTGATCTCGCTGTTAATCGCGGGCTGGTCCATGGACCGCAAGACACGCACGATCAAAATGCCGCTCGGTTCCGGACCCGGAAGAAAAGCAGTGTTCAGCTTGACGCCGCCCATGATCGCCGGCGGACTGCTAACGATCGTGCTGGTCCAGGCCGGACTAACCAACGCCATTCCCGGTGTTTGGTTACTGCTTTACGGAACAGGCGTGATCACTGGCGGCATGTACTCCGTTAAAGTCGTACCGATCATGGGCATCTGTCTGATGACTCTCGGAGCGCTCGCGCTGTTCTCGCCGCCCGCGTTCGCAAACTGGTTTATGGCCGTGGGCTTCGGCGGGCTGCACGTGGTATTTGGTGCAATTATTGTGAGGAAATACGGTGGCTAAACAATCGACTGCAAAAAAGACTCTTCCCCAAAAACCGCTGACCGAGGCGCCCGACACGCAAGCACGAAACGAGAAGAGCGCGGCTCCAAACCTCGATCGCTTGATCCACGAACGTTTGCGCCTCGGAATCATCAGTGCACTGGCGGCGAATGAATCGTTGAGCTTCAGCGATCTCAAGAACCTGATGAACACGACTGACGGCAATCTCAGCGTGCACGCGCGCAAACTCGAAGAAGCAGGCTACATCTCCTGCACGAAATTTTTCGAAGGGCGTCTGCCCAAGACCCAATACAAACTGACTGCCGCCGGACGCAGCGCGCTCGAGAAATATCTCAGCCACATGGAAGCGCTCATCAAACAGATGCGAAACGTTTAGTGCCGGCCCGTCTCTCCCCGTTTTCTTCAAACTGCCCGACACAGACCACCTGGCGACACGTTCATGAGCACGAGCTACGACGTAACTATCATCGGCGCCGGACTTGCCGGACTACAGTGTGCTCGCCTGCTCGCCCGGCAAGGTCTTAACGTTCTCCTCGTCGATCGCAAGAACACTCTCGACCAGAAGATCCATACCACAGGTATCTTCGTCCGCCGCACGCTCGTCGATTTCGATATTCCTGACGACTGCCTTGGACAACCGATCAAACACGTCACGCTTTATTCACCGGCGCACCGTTCGCTGGAACTCGTAAGTCAGCACGAAGAGTTTCGCATCGGCCGCATGGGCCAACTCTACCAGCGTTACTTGCAGCAGTGTTTACACTCCGGCGTTCACTGGCTGCCGCAAACAAGTTACCTCAGCCATTCCGCAGGCAACGGCAAACTGACACTTCGACTCAACTCCGGTTCGTCGACGCATTCGATCGCGACACGCTACTTGATCGGCGCGGATGGCGCGCGTTCGCGGGTCGCCCGCGAACTGAACCTCGAAGAAAATCGCGAATGGATCGTGGGTGTCGAAAGTGTTCTGCACGGGGCGGTGCTTGATGGCCCACCGCGATTGCTCTGTTTTCTGGATCCCAAACTGGCGCCCGGTTACATCGCGTGGATTGCTCACGACGGCGAAGAGACGCATCTCGGCGTTGGCGGCTATCCGTCGTTGTTCGATCCAATGCCGGCGCTACACGACTTCCGTTCGCGCGTCGCAAACATCATCGATCTGCGAAACGCAAAACAGATCGAAGCACGCGCCGGCTTCATTCCCGTCGGCGGCGTACTCAGAAACATCGCAAACTCAACCGGAATGTTAATAGGCGACGCCGCCGGCGCCGTCTCACCGCTAACTGCGGGCGGTTTGGATCCTTGCATGCGGTTGTCCGCGTTCGCCGCGAATGTCGTTACCGAATATTTGTCGACTGGCGATGTTCAGGTGTTACAGGCGTACTCGGGTGAACTATTCCGATCGCGTTTTGCCTCGCGGTTATGGGCGCGTCGCATCGCTTCGACTATTCGTCAGCCGCAGTTGATTGAATTGGGTTGTGCAGTGTTACGCCTGCCTGTGTTTAGCCGTTTGGCGCATCACGTTTTCTTCGGCCGCGGTTCCTTCCCGGATGTAACGGACATCGCCTCATCCCTCGAGGATGAAGTCGCCGCACCGGCTGCCGATCATATTTGAACCCGCGTTAGTAGTTCGTAAACAACAAGCGGTTCGGAGTGTCCTGCCCGGGATTACTGACTACACCTACCGTTGAAGTGCCGACGAGTGCGGCGCGGACCGACGCGGGCGAAGCACCCCGGTGGCTTTGCAGGAAGAGCGCTACGACGCCCGTCACGTGTGGTGCTGCCATCGAGGTACCTGACGCCGTCGCCATCATCTCATCGCCACCGATCCAGGCGGAGGTAATGCCGACGCCGGGTGCAAAAACATCCAGCGCCGGACCATAGTTAGAAAACGCTGCTCGAGAATCGAACCGGTTCGTGGCGCCGACTGTTATCGCTTCCGGGACAGCTGCAGGAGAATAAGTGCTCGCGTCGCTGTTCCCGTTCCCGGCCGCTACTACGTACGTCACCTGCGCTCTGATCGAATTTCTGACTGCCGCGTCCACGGCCCTGTTGGTACTTCCACCAAGACTCATGTTGGCCACCGCCGGAACATCCTGTTGGGCCGGTTGCCTGCTGTGCCAAGTCACGAAGTTGACTCCGTCAATGACGTCCGACCACGCGCCGGTACCCTGACAGTTGAGCACGCGCACACCGAACAGCCGCGCCTTTTTAGCCACGCCGTAGGTTTGGCCGCCAATAATGCCCGCCACGTGCGAACCGTGCCCGTTACAGTCGATGCCGTTCCTCTCGCCCTCAAGCGCGTCATAGACCACGAAGGCACGGTCGCGAAATTCCGAGTGCGTGGGGAGAATACCGGTATCAATAACGTAGACGTTCACGCCCACACCCTCGTTCTGATACGCATATAATTCGTCAAGTGGCAGATAACGCTGATTGATACGATCGAGTCCCCATGAAGCGCGGGGCTGCGGGTTCATGAAGGCACCTGGATCGGGCATCATGACGATCGGATCCCCGTCCGGAGTCCCGACCGCGATCGCGCCATCCTGCACAATGAATGCGACGCGCGAATCGCCGCTCATATTTATCGCCTCCGCCTCCGTAGAATGCAGACGAAAGCCCTTGAGCGCTGTGCTCCAGGTGGAAGAGAAAGTGCCGCCGTACGTGGACGTAAGATCGGTGGCTGTCGCAACCACTACCGGATCGGCAGGCACTGGTGTCGCAACAAAGGACGTCGAACTAAAATCGGGCGAGATCGCCGCCGCCGCTGAAAAGTCCTTAGTGCTCACGGGAGTTGCTGATTTTGGTGTGGCAGCCGAATCGGCAACAGGACTGAGGTCGGTGTTCGCCAGCACGACGATATAACGATTGGGTATTGGATTGGCGACCGTATAAAACTTGCTGGTTGCGACCAAAGTCTGGCTTTTAATAGAGCGCGGAGCAGAGGGCGCCAAGTATAAAACAGCGGCGGCGAGCAGCAGAGCAAGCGTCTTCCTCATTCGAGATTCTCCTAAATCAGGGCTGAACCGTGAGGTCGGGTTATAGGCTAGTGCCCCATACTACCACACAACTACGAAACCAGAATCGACTTCTAGAATTCCGAAAATGCCACGGTGTTCGAGGATGAGGTGCGCTGAAATGGGCGCACGACCAGTGTTCAGTTCGAGGCAGCAACGCAGCGGTGAACAGAGTATCTACAGAAGAGGCGCTCAACAAAGCGTACCGCCTCGCCTACTTTCTCCATCAGGACAAAAGTGCGGCGATGCGGATCGTCGCGGCTGCCACGCTCAAGTTGAATGTCGCGATGGCCGCTCAGACCAAACGCTTGTACTACATTCCCGTCGGGAGGTTTTCGCGCGGAGAGTCACGCCGTACTGACGGCATCCGCAACAAAACCCTGTTCAGCGATCTTCACTTGCTTCAGCGCCTGGTCTATGTCGAGTCCGAACCTTACGAACGCCAGAAGGAGCGTGCCGCCCAGGTCACGCCACCAGGCGTTCATGCTGTCGGCGACCCAGTGAAGGAAGATGACCTTCTCGTTTATTTCATCAAGCACCTCGTGAGAATCACGACGAAGAGAAACGCCTTTTACGTAACGCTCGGTGTCAGCCGCCTCCTACACAGCTACAGCACGCTTGAAACCATGGAAATTTATAACGCCGTGATCGGTGAGCCTGAGCGAGTAAAGGACGACTACTATTATCGCTCGCGCAAAGCCGTCTTAATGCAGGAGTTGACTCAGCGATTCGGTCAGCTCATCCGCGCCTGTCGCCGGCAACGGGGCGAAGAACGATTCGAAACCCAGCCCGGATCCGGCGAACAGCGTTCGCTCGTGCGTGAGTGTCTTCGCGTGTTCACTCCCTGGGACACGCAATGCCCGGTGCCGCCGGACTTCAATCCGTTCAAGTCCGTCATTGCTTCGCTGGCGTCCAAGAGCGGGGCCGATGAAAACAGGATTGAAATCAGCCGCATCCACGCCGTGTTGCATCCGCATTGTTTTGAAAGATTGATTGCGGCTTTCGCCTACTGTCCACCGGAGAAGCGAATGGAGTTGCCGCGGTTCTTCCTGGACCAGGAAGATGACGAGGTTCCGCCCCGGCAGCGTTCTGCGCCTGCGGATCTCAGTGCTGAGGAACTTGCTCAGATTAGCGACACTCTTGCCGAACAGGCGAGACGCCGGCGCCGTTCGTCATCCAGTGCCGTCATACGCATCATGGTCGACGGAATAGAACGTGGCAGGTTGAATCCTGCCGAACAGTCGAGCATCAGCTTTAGCGCGGGCGAGGATGCAGAACTGATTGAAGTGAAGACGAACGACTCGAGCGGCGAGCTGTTACTTGCGACGCACCTGCTCACTTCATTAGGGCAGGACGCAACCGTCTATTCGATCCGGTTGGAAGGCGGGCAGGAACTGTCACTCAGTATTACGAGATCGATCGAAGTCAACGGCGGCGGTGATCTGCTGGTCACGTTTCGTTACGAGGAAACTGTTGCGCGTAGAGCTCTGCGTTTGTGGTGGCAACGATTCAAGCTGGGTCGTTCCGCGCAAGATCAGAACTCCGGCAGCATATGGGACGGCGCGAGAATATCACCGCGACACATCCTCGCCGGCGGCGTTGTCGTGATTATTTGTCTCATGAGCTATTTCGGGTATGTGAAACTAAGGTCGCGCCAAACAACTGGACCAGCGACGGTCAGCAGCGTACAACCGACCCCGGTTATCAGAGACCATCCTGTCCCTGCCACTCCGGGCCGCGAACCGATCCACAATGAAGATAGAGCCGTTGCGAAAGCAACCGCGACCCCGCGACTGACCCAACAAGCTCGCACTCAAAGATCGAGATCCGTGAAGCTACCGGCTTCGCGTCCAACTTCATCCGGCGTAGATGTGCAGACACAAACCACGCAGGAAGACGTCACCGACCTAACGCGCAGCAGCGGTGTAATCGCAAATTTACCGCTTAAGGACGTAAAGAAGGTCTACATCGAAGTGCGTGGCGACACGCTGTCGAATGATCTACACAGTAACTTCCTTAACAGCTTGAATTCGAGCGGCGTGGTTACGGCAACGACTAACGCGGATGAGGCAGATGCGTCGCTCAAAATCGTGGTATCACAAACCGGCGATAATCGCGGTGGTACGCAAATCGAAGCATCAGCACGACTGGTCAACGCGCGCGGAACTGTGCTTTGGCCCACGTCGAGTGGAAACGCGCGCCGTTATTCCGGTGAGACCACCACAGTCGTGACTGACATAGTCAAAGATTTGTCATCCGCCATCAGACTGGCGCGCACCGCGGCTACGCGTCGGTAGACCCTTGGCAAGGTTTAAGCTAAAGGCGGCCTTCGAGGGCACAGGCAAACCGAAGTAGCGCTAAGCGAACCGAAGTAGCGCTAAGAATGACGCTGTACGCCGAAGGCGTTCGCTAATTTCAGCCCCAGGTTGGAGCTTAGCGACAACCTGGGGGACCAATTGAAAAGTGCGAATAACCCTGAAGAGTCTGTCGGTTTATGAATTGCGCCACAACAATCTGCGTTTAAACAATGCAGGGCTTCTCCCATACGATTGCTAGTGAAAAGACGGGCTCAACTTAGTTCCGACTTTGTTTTCAAGCCATTTGCTGTGACTTCTGCGCGCGGAAGGCTTTCAGCAGGTTATGCGTCATACAAACCAACAACCATTCTGCTTCGACCTGCGCCAGCCCTCGCAGCAGAAACTGCCGAAAGCCCCGCACGTGTTTGATCTGCGC
>Ga0196977_1000471_pt1 | contig 21169 bp, 22 predicted proteins | sample S3v_1013CmetaG_FD_148634 | JGI IMG/M metagenome (GOLD analysis project Ga0196977, IMG submission 148634) | Soil microbial communities from Anza Borrego desert, Southern California, United States - S3+v_10-13C | ecosystem: Environmental > Terrestrial > Soil > Desert | place: USA: California...
TACGCCTGCTGGAAGAGCCGCACCGCCTACGACGAAGCGCGCTACCTGCAGCAACTCGCCAGGCGAGGCTCACCCCTCGCCTCCGCTGCCGCATGACTTGACACGGAGGCTCAGATGTCCGGAGGCCTCTCGTGCTGAGGGCTACGCGTGCATGACCGCGAAATGTGCGCTTGCCTCGGCGGCGAGCACCAGCTCGACCGGCACGTGTACCAGCGGATGAATGGCGTTGAACGTGTGCGTGGCCGTGCCGATCACGATCAGCGATCCATCGGCGGCGCGCGACGCCAGCAGTTGCCCTGAGCTCAGCGGCACGCTCTCATCGCGCGCGCCGTGGATGACCAGCAGCGGCGCCTGCAGATTCTGCGCGGCGCGTTCGATGTCGAGTTGCTCGCGATTCGCTTCGAAGTCGTCGAGCACGTCGCGGGCGATGCGCATCACCTGCTTCGTGCGCTGATTCATGACCGCGGTGAAGCCGCGCTTCGCGAAATCCTCGAGCGTCGCCGCTTCCCAGTTGTCGCAGCGCGAGATCGGGCTCCACGCGATGACGCCCGCGAGATCGGCCACTTCCTGCGCGCCGAGAATCGCGATCCCGCCGCCGCGCGAATGCCCGAGGAGGATGGTCGGCAGTCCGGGGAACTGAAGCTGCGCGAACCGAATGACGGAGCGGAGATCGGCGAGCTCGATCGAATACGTGTCGCGCTCAAAGAGATCGAGCCGGTCGAACGACTCGGGATCGTCCCCGATGCCGCATCGCGACATGTTGAAGCGGCAGACTGCGAGGCGATGTCCCGCCAGCCGTTGCGCGAGCCAGGGAAAGAATCCCCAGTCCTTGAATCCCTTGAACCCGTGCACGACGATCACGAGCGCGCGCGGTTTGTCCGGCGCATCGAAGTCGCCGCGGATCGGCAGTCCTTCTGCGGAAGTGATCGTGAAAGGCGTGGGCATCACACGTTGAATCGAAACAGAATCACGTCCCCATCCTTCACTTCATAATCCTTGCCCTCGCTGCGCATCCGGCCGGCGGCCTTCGCCCCCTGCTCGCCCGCGTAGCTGATGTAGTCGTCGTAGCCGATCGTCTCCGCGCGGATGAACCCGCGCTCGAAGTCGCTGTGGATCTTGCCCGCGGCCTGCGGGGCCTTGGAGCGGCGATGGATCGTCCACGCGCGCGCTTCCTTTGGTCCGGCCGTGAAGAAGGTCTCGAGATCGAGCAGCTTGTACGCGGCGCGTACGAGCGCATTCAGGCCCGGTTCCTCGAGTCCCATGTCGTGGAGAAACTCGTCGCGCTCCCCTTCCGGCAGTTGCGAGATCTGCGCCTCGAGCTCGCCGCAGATGACCACCACTTCACCGCCGCGCTCCTTCGCGATCTTGCGCACTTTCTCGAGCATCGGCGTTTCCTGACCGAGGTCGGATTCGGCGACGTTGGCGACGTAGAGCACCGGCTTCATCGTGATCAGGCTCAGCTCCGCGAGCGCTTCCTGTTCCTGTTCGCTCAGGCCCGCGGCCCGCAGCGGCGTCCCCTGATCCGCCGCCGCAATCGCCTTCGCCAGCGCCTCGGCCTGCACGACGTACTCCTTCTGCCCGACGCGCGCGAGACGCGCGACCCGGTCGTTGCGCTTCGAGAGCGCGTCGAGATCGGCGAGCAGCAGCTCGGTCTCGATCACCTCGATGTCGCGCTCCGGATCGACGGTGCCTTCGACATGCACGACGTTCGGATCGTCGAAGCACCGCACGACGTGGAGGATCGCTTCGGTCTCGCGGATGTTGGCGAGGAACTGATTGCCGAGGCCTTCGCCCTTGCTGGCACCGCGGACGAGGCCGGCGATGTCGACGACCTTGAGGTCGGTGAAGATGGTTTGTTTGCTTTCCGCGAGCGCGGCGATCTTCGTCAGCCGCGGATCGACCACCGGCACGATGCCGACGTTCGGCTCGATCGTGCAGAAAGGATAGTTGGCGCTCTGCGCACCGGCGGCGGTCAGAGCATTGAAGATCGTCGATTTTCCAACGTTCGGCAAACCGACGATGCCGACAGAAAGACCCATTGTTTTCTTACTCCTGCGAAGCTTCGCGTGCGCCTCAACCGGAGTGACGCGGATGCGATTCCTGAGCCGCGCGGCGCGCGCCCTCGACGGCGCCGATCAGCCCGACCTTCTCATTCACGATCAGCTCGACCGGGATCGACCGCGCCACGCCGGCGAAACGCCCTTTCCGCGTGAACGCCTCGAGGAACTTGCCGTCGGTGAAGCGCGGGGCGTTCTTCGCGGCCACGCCACCCGCGAGATAGACGCCGCCATGCGCCAGCACGCGCAATGCGAGGCTTCCCGCTTCGGCGCCGTACGCGTCGACGAAGATCGCGAACGCGCGCGCCGCGAGCGCGTCGCCGGCGTCCGCGCGCTCTGCGATTTCTGACGCCTCGATCTCGTCGCCCCCGAGGAAGGTAAAGATGTTGACGAGACCCGTGCCCGACACGACGCGCTCGATGCTCACATGGCCGTAGCGCTGGTGCAGATGAAGAAAGAGGCGCGTCTGCTCTTCATCCTGCGGCGCAAAATCGGCGTGGCCACCTTCGCCAGGGATCACACGATGCACGCCGCCGTGATTGACGACCAGTGCTTCGCCGAGGCCGGTGCCGGCGCCGAGGATGGCGATCGGCGCGGCCGGATCGCGATCGCCCTGCTGGATCTCGATCAGGTCTTCGGCGCCGAGGAGAGGGACGCCAAGGCCGATCGCGTAGAAGTCGTTGATCAGTGCGACGCGCGCGAAGCCGAAAGTCCGCGCGAGCGCCTCCTGCTCGATCACCCACCCCACGTTCGTCACCTCGGCGCGCGCATCGAGCACGGGACCCGCGACCGCGAAACATGCGCCGTCGATCGATCTGTCGATCTCGAACGCGCGCAGCAACTCATCGAACGTCGCGTACGCGCTGCTGTCGAAGCGCTGCTCGCGCTCGACCGTGCCGTCGGCGACGAGGCGCAGCAGCGTCTTCGTGCCGCCGACGTCGCCCGCCAGCAACCGCATGTGTCAGCCCCTCTCGTCGGCGGTCGGGCCATAGATCGACGGCACCGGCACATCGAGCAGGCGCAGGTAAACGGAGAGCTGGCCACGGTGGTGATAGGTGTGATTCATGAGGATGTTGCGGATGACCGCGACCTTCGGGATGGTCATGATCGTCTGGCCGTCGCGTACGAGCGTGAACGGCTCTTTGAGCGCCGCGTCGTCGAGCGTGACCAGGTACGCGCGCAACTCGGCGAGGCTCTCGTGATATCCGGCTACGATCGAGCCCGCGTTCTCCGGCGGCGGGAACGGACCGGCCTTGGCCATGTCGAACGTCGCTTCCTGCAGCATCTGCATCACGCGCGTCGGAATCTTGGCAATGTGCCAGGCCAGCTTGCGGAGCGGCATCGACTTCGGATGCGGCGTCCAGTCGAGACGATCGTCCGGAACGCGCTCGAGCACGCGCGCCGTCGTGCGCGCTTCGTGATCGATCTCAGGGAGGAGGAAGTCGAGGATCGGCATCGGCGAATCCTACAGCGATTCAGTTGCTCCGCCCACCGAGTCTGAGGAGACGCCGCAAGACGCCGTCCGCGAGCTGTTTCACCACGAACTTCGATACAAAAAGCGGGGCGTGCAGGAAGCTGTCGCGCGCGAGACGGATCGCGGACGGTCCGCGGTGCCGCACTGCTTCCCATGCGTTGAAACACAGTACGAACTTCGCGTCGAGTGCGATCTCGCGATCTCCGGCCGGATCGTGATGAAGCTCGCGTAAGCGGTTGCGAAACGCGGAGAGGAATTCGGGCAGCCTCGCGCGTTCGAGCCGCAAGCCCGGCATCTGCGCGCCGCGGAGCATCAACGAGAAGTCCGGCCACTCGGCAATCAGTTGCCTCAGATGAGCATCCGCCGACTCCGGCTCGAGGACATGCCGGGCGTTCTGCTCGATGACGTCGCGGACGAGCTGGTCGTATGTGCTGTCCAGCAGCAGCGCGCGCGGCACGTGGCGTAATCGAACGAGCACGTCCGGCAAGTTGGCCACCTGATATTTCGCCTGAATGCGCGAAAACAATGCGAAGTCGGAGGAACGCTGCATGCGCTCGTCGTAACCGCCTGCAGTCTCGAAGCTCTCGCGGGTGAACATCGCGGTGGAGTGGATGAAGGGCGAGCTGAAGAGCGACTGCCACGCGATTCCGCGCCGTGTGACCGCCTTCGGCGCCATGCTTCGAAGCAGCAGTCCACCGGATTCGAAGTGGCGGACCTGCGTGCCGAGGAGCGCGAGCTTCGGCTCGGCGGCGAACGCCGCGAACTGCTTCTCGAGGCGGTGCGGGAGCGCAATGTCGTCGGCGTCCATGCGCGCGATCAAAGCGGCCCTCGATTCGCGGACCGCGCGATTGCTCGCGGCCGCACTGCCGAGATTGCGCGGGTTGCGAAACACGCGTACGCGCGGATCGCTGACTCGGCGAAGGATTTCGGGCGATTGGTCGGTCGAACCGTTGTCGACGATCACCAGCTCGAAATCGCCCAGTGTCTGCCGCAGCACCGATTGGATGGCGGCTTCGACGAACGGCGCCTCGTTGTAAACCGGCATTACGACGCTGACGGCCGGTCGCATCAAGGAATGATACCGGCTCGTATGGAGTGCGGCAGCAAAGCTGCCGCGTCCAACGCGGCGGCAAAGCCGCCGCCGCGCCACCTAATCGGCGGGAATCTTGTAGAGGCGGATCGACGTGCCGATCCTCCTCACCGGCCGATAGCTCGCCAGCCACCCGTAGTTGCCGAACCCCCGCTTGAATGCGAGCTGCGTCTCCGAAACCGCCAGCCAGCCGGTCTGCTTGACGTTCGGATCGAACGGCGCGCGGTTGAGGCCGTGGCGTTCGTAGCGAATGGTCGAGAAGATATCGATCCACAGCGGCTCGAGACCGAGCTCCTGCTTCGCCTTCGCCAGGCGCAGCGCGTCCTGACCCCAATCGAGATTGCTGTCGACTGCGATGCGGTACGGCGCCGGCTGCGCGAGCTCGTTGAACCAGCCGAGGTAATCGGGATGCGCGAGCCCGATGCCGCCGAAGAGCCACACGAGGATTGCGGCAAGCGCGGTGCGGCCGAATGCATCGCGCGAACGGCTCCAGATCTCCACCGCCGCATAAGCGGCAACGATCGCCAGCGGCGCGTACATCGGGAGAATGTGGCGCACGCCGATGTTGATCGAGCTCGTCATTGCGACGCCGAGGATCGCGAACGGTGCCGCGGCGTAGGCGAACGCGAGCCGGTCGCGGCGCACGACGAACAGGCCGAGTCCCCAGAGTACGAGCAGGAGGAACGGCAGCGGCGTCTTATAAAAAACGATAACCGGAAAGTAAGACCACCAGCCCTTCGCCTTGATCTCGCCGAGGAGGTACGCAGCATGGCCCGACTGATCGTGCTGCTTCAGCATTCCCAGTCCCACGAAGAACGCCGGCGCCGGAAGGGGCACGTTCCGCGCGACCGAGTGCGCGAACGAGTCGGGGCCCGGCAGCAGCGCGGCCATCAGGGCCGGCGCCTGCTCGCCGGCGACCTGGACCGGTTTGCGGAAGTCGAAGCGATAGCCGGCCCAGACGAGCACGAATGCCGTCACGCTCGCGGCGAGCAGCGAACGCCAGGCAATACGCGGACGCGATTGCACGATCAGCACGCAGAGCGCGGCCGCCGGAAAGTAGACCAGAAATGAGAATTTCGCGAGAACGCCGAATGCGATCGCGAAGCCGAGGAGCAGGCCGCGGCGCAGCGTCGGCGTTTCGATGCAGAGATCGAGCGCGAGCAGCGCGAGCGGAATCGCGGCGAGCGCGGCGACGTCGGTCGTGACCAGCCCCGCATGCGCGAGCACGGGCGGAAGCGTGGAGAGCATCGCCGCGGCGGCGATCGCCACTGCGCGCGAAAACGCGCGCCGTGCCCATGCCGCAGTCGCGACGATCGCGATTGCCAGCAGCAGCAGGTTTGGGATGCGCGCCCGGGCGAGCGTCTTCACGTAACGATCGCCGTGATAGAGGATCTCGTTGCCGATGCCGATCATGTGCGTACCGACTGGCAACGGGATGCCGGAGAGTCGCAGCGGCAGCACGCAGAGAGCGCGCGCGAGCGGCGGATGGCTCGCATCGATCGCGTAGCTGCCGCCGGTCAGCCACTCCATCCCCGCGGCGACGTGCGCCGGCTCGTCGACTACCGCGGCGAAGACTCGATGCGTGGTGGCGACGCGCGCGCAGGTGAGGATCGTGATGAGCGCAATCGCGCCGATGAACTTCCAGTCCCGCATTGGCGGGCTATGAAATCACACTCGCCGTGCCGGATCGTGCGCTGGCAATACGTCGCTTGCCCACTCCGTCCTCTTCCACCCCGGGATCGGAGTTGTTCCCGTCTCGCGCGGTACGAACGCAGAACGTTCGACGAGTTGATGCTTGTGAATGTAACGCGGGCAATTGGGATAGATGCGTCTCGCTTCCACGCGCACCACGAATTGGGCTTCGGGATAGCGCTCGAGCAACGGGTCCGCCATCGCGATATGAGCTGTCCCATCGACGCGCATGCGGCGTTGCAGCTCGAAGTCGATGAATAACATGCCGACGCTTCGTGTATCCGCGACATTGCCCATGGAGAGGTACATGCCATTGCCGTCATAGTTGGGGAAAGCGAGCGTCTTCTCGTCCAGGACGGTGACGAAGCCAGGATCGCCGCCCTTGTACGAACATGTGGGTTGACCCGCCCCGTCAACGGTGGCCAGGAAGAACATGTCCAGGCGTTCGATGAACTGGCGATCTTCCGTGGTGAAACGATCCCGCACCTTCACCTCGGCGAGACGGTCGGCGAGTCGCCGGGTATCGAACGTATCCTGGAGTGCTCGACTGGACGACGTATAGATCATCGACATGGGCAGATCCTCCCCTCAGTACACTGGCCAATCATGATGAATGCGCAACGTTTCTACCATGGCACGAAAGCGGACCTGAAGCCGGGCGACCTCCTCGAGCCCGGGTATCAATCGAACTACGGACAGAGGAAGAAGGCGGCCTACATCTATCTGACCGCCACGTTGGATGCAGCCACCTGGGGCGCCGAGCTGGCTGGCGGCGAGGGGCGCGGCAGGATCTACATCGTGGAACCGACCGGCCCGATCGAAGACGACCCCAATCTGACCGACAAGAGGTACCCGGGCAATCCGACCAGGTCCTACCGCACGCGCGATCCGCTGCGCGTCACCGGCGAGATCACGGATTGGAAGGGGCACTCCCCCGAAGAGCTCAAAGCGATGAAGGACCACCTGGAGCGACTCAGGCAACTTGGCGTCGAGGCCATCGAGGACCGAGTCCGCGCTCGCGCGACGCTGCGTATACTCCGCTTCGATGCATTTCCTACGTCGCACACTCAATGCCGTATTACCCGCCTGTGCGCCGCTGCCTGCGCTCATCATCGGTATCGTAGCGATGCGTCAACTCGGCGTGAGCACGGCAGCGTGGTCGATCAATATCGCCGCCACAGTCATTGGGCTAATCATCTGGTTCGTCGGTCGTCGCTTGCCGCCGCCGACGCGGCGGATCACTCGAGAATTTCTTGCAGTCGCAAGCATTGTGGCCATCCTCCTGCCATTCGCCTCAGAAGGCATCCTCGGCGTTCATCGGTGGGTCTCGGCCGGGGGCTTGCGCCTTCATGCGTCGGCAATCGCCGCTCCGCTGATCGTCTTGTGCGTTGCGGCGGCAATACCGCATCGGAGCAATAGGGCACTCGCGATCGCTGGGACTGGCGCGATCATTCTGGCTCTACAGCCGGATGCGGCACAAACAACGAGTTTAGCGGCCGCCTGTGCTGTCCTGCTTGTTCGTGGGTCCAGGGTCCTGTCAGGCGTGTCTGTGCTGGCTGCCGCCTCGATCCTGTCGTTTGTCCGTCCCGACGCGCTGCGGCCTGTCGCTCATGTAGAAGAAATCGTTGGCATCGTCACCGCGAAAGGACCCGGATGGGCCGTAATTGCGACAATCGCGCTGCTGCTTCTGCCTGTGCCATTCTTCGCCAGCTGGCATCGGCACCGGCGCTCCGCCGCGCTCGCAATGGGCGTTTACGTGGCGATGACACTTCTCGCGCCAGCATGGGGGACGTTCCCCGTACCTGTCATGGGCTACGGGGCATCACCGATTCTGGGATACTTCGTCGCGCTGGCAGTTGGCGTCGGCCGGCCGTCGCAGACAGAAGAGCTTTGGGAGACGACTTCGTCACGGTCTGCGACGGCCTGACCTGAGACGCAATCGTCAGGCCGCCCGGATTGACCTATGCGAGATATCGCTCCCTGATGACGCGTAGATGATGCAACTCGTGACCAGCAATGTGAAACGCCAAACCACGTACGGACGCTGTGTACCCATTCACGTTCCCGTGCCGAAGCCATTCTGCCGGCGTGAGGGATTCGAAAAACGCGATTGATGCTGCCCGAACCGCTTCATACTCTGCGAGCAGACTTGTCATCGATCGCTCATCGAACTTTGTAGCAGCTACATACGCGTTCTCATCGAAGCCTGCCAATTCTCTGGAGTCTTGTCGGGCGATGCAGAGCGCCCGGTATATAAAGATTCTCTCGTCATCAACGAGATGACCGATGATCTGCTTGATCGTCCACTTTCCAGGGGCATATGTCAGGCGCTCCGCCTTCTGGACGTCCGCTGTTGCGAGCAGCGTCAGCGTCTCCGCTTTCATGGCCTCTAGTGCTTCTACTGCGTCATCGCCCGCCACGTACGCGATGTCAGCGGCAGCGTACGGGGCATACTCCCCTTTTTTTGGTCGGCCTGATCGATTCCGAGCGTTCATGACAAACAGATCGAAGATTGTACCTTCCAGCCTCTCGTTGACACGGGAACCATCCAGTTTGCCGAGTTCGGCCCGTCAGTCACTACGCGGAGTAGTCTCGACGCTGGTCTCCCATCCGTCGTAGTTACCGCCGAGTTCCTTCGCCTTGTCCAGAAGGAGTTGAGTCGTAGCGGTGATTATCGGAAGCTCCGGACGGGCGTCGTGGTAGATCTGAATGCCGTAATCCCCATCCGCGTCTTCAGGATCAGTCAGGTGTTGGATCGCGAAACCGCTCTCCCGCGCCCACACCGTGAACGCGCCGCGATCCGAGGACGCGGGGAAGTACAACCAGTGGTCAATCCGGCGTGTCACCGAAGGATCGTCACCACGGCCCTTCAGTACATCGAGAACTTTCATGTCCTGAACGACCCGCCACTCATTCGGTGTTGGGAATAGTTCATCCCAGTAGGCCATCTTCCCGGCATCCGGCTCGAGAACGAATTCGAGTTCATATCCGGCTTCCGCCGAGATCTTCCGCACCATGCGTTCGGCCGCGTCCTTCTTGACCGGCACGAAGCAGTGAAAGTACCTCGCACCCGCAACGGTTATTCTGCCGACGTAGACACCACCAAGTTCCCGCACCTGAACGGCCAGAACATCTTCGAGTGCTGACAATTGGTGAAACTCGTCGTTCGTCGGCAGTCCTGCATCACTCGGATTCTGGAACAAGACGCGAATCTTCAACGCGTTCGACTGCGTAAGGTTGTTGATCTCGTCCCGTATGCCGCGGTCGTAGAAGATGAACGCCTGGTGGTCGCCCATCTGGCACGGGTAAAACTCCCACTGGTCGCTCATGGTCGGGAAACTGCCCACCCTGGCGGCCAGCGTGCACGACACCCGAGGGCCGCTGAGGCGTACCTATTTCTTTGATATTGTGGTCGTTGCTTCACGCTATCGCCACCGCAGAACGAATGGAAGAACGAGCGTTAGAAGTATAAAGCTGACCCAGAAGTACAGACTAGCCTTGTCTTGAAATGCCTTCCACACGTGAGGCCGGTGCACGTATCCTTCCCAGCCATGTATGTTGGGGCCCAGCGGCCTGCCATCTAGGCCACTCATCTCGTTGGGACGAAGACGTGTTTCCAATATTCTCAGGTACTCACCCACGACATCCATCTGGTGTCCGAGTTTTTTTGCTCGCAGAAATGCAAGAACCGGAAAAAGGATGGGAAGGTACCAGATTCCAATCGCGATGTCGTCGGCTCGTGTTCCTAACCATGCGTACACCGCGGCCGTGCCGGTGACCGCAAACACTTCGACGCGATAGTTGGCGTCTACTTTGTTGAGAATCTCCTGCCTGAGCGCCGCAAACTCTTCGACGTCAAATCGATCATCCGCGTTAACGCCTGGCCGTGATGTCGTCGCTTCCGTCATCTCTATGCTCCGCTGGAATTCATCCGCACCCCGGGTGGCCTCAAGACCAAGAATGTAATCGCAGGTCTCGAAGAGTACATCACTCTTCAGTCTTCGGTGAGCCCTTCGACTAGGTCGATGATGCATTCACCAGAACACACAGCTGTTGGGCGCATCTTATTCGTCGGTCTAACGGCTCTGAAGCTAGCTGCAGCGCCAACGCCTACGTGCCGAAGCCGTGCGGCGCACAGGTTGCGGCCAGCACGCGCGAAGACGCAATAGGCGACCTGCAACCGGTGTGGCGCCGTCACGCTTGAATTCGCCCGAGGAGCTTCAGTTCCGGACCGAAGCAGGGCGCTGTCAGCTTCAGCTTCGAGTTAAGCGGCTCGCGCCTCCGAATAATCGCCTCCTCCCCCGCCCGCCCGTCCGTTTCCACGCAGAGAGTTTCCATCGGCTACTATTCGGCGCAGCCAGTCAAGTGCGACACTAGCGCTCTAACGGGGATATTGAACTGCTGTACACCGTTTCGCAAGTCGTAAACGTGCAGCATCGCGGATGCCGCCAATGTCCTGAATGGACGCGGGTTTCTACGACCAACATCCATATACATCTGAAATGCCGGATCCTGTTCGGAGTGAACAGACACCCAATAGCAATTACCATCGGCACTCAGCTCGGCGGCGTTCGCGGCCTTCCGCCATTCTGCTTCTGTGAGCTTCCCACTCACGATCTTGTAGCCCTTGCCGTAACCTTCGTCGTGGATTGATGCGTTAGCAACTTATTCGGATCGACAAGTTTGTTGATGCTGAGTGTCTGTGTCGCTGTATTCTCCACTTCGATGTAGACATGGGATATCAGCACTGCGCCATCGCCCGAATTCAAAATTGCGATGTGCTTGCTGGAGCTGAACGCGAGAACGCGTACGTCAGTTTGCCACCTTACGACTCTGCGCAACTCCGGCAGTGTCGTCAGCACGTAGACAACAGCTGCCCCAAATACCGAGAACAGTCCTACGATACTGCTCGCGTACCGTAACCCATTCTTCCACGAAGCTTGGTGGCTTCCGCATTTGGAGCAAATAGTTGCGGCTTCGGGCAGTGCGTCTCGGCATGCAATACACGGCCCTTCCGGACGTTTTTTCCAGAGGCGATGTCGGCTCTTCAACGAGTGCAGGATAACATTGACGCCAAATAGCGCGCGTCAACCTCGCAGACTGAAGACCGCGACGTCATCCGGTCCACCCAACTCTTACTTCGGCTGGTGTGCGTAACACGACTTTACGTCGTGCTGGCGCCGATCGCCGTCGCCGATCTGCCGTCCCCTGTTATGCAGCTAGTCTCGCCAGCGTAGTCATGGGAGACCTTCCAGGCGCCGTGTACACCAGTGTTCCTTCAGTTCGTTGCATAGTGTGGGCGGCGGACGCCGACAGCGTGTCGCTTACGGCACCCACCCCGGCAACGCCGCCGCCTGCTTCACCCACTTTGCCATCTGCGCCTCATCCAGCTCCCCTTCATGAATATCCACATACCGCACTTCCTTGTCCTTGCTGGGGCCGGGCGGGACGGGGCGTAGCGAGGTGCCTTTGAAGAAGGTCACTTTGACGTAACGCGTGTAGACGTGGAACGACAGGAACCAGCCCTGGCCCTCGATGCCATAGAACGGGGAGTTCCATTTCACCGCTTTGCGCACCTTTGGGACGGTCCGCACAATCAGCGCGTCGAGGTGCTTGCCGATATCGCCTTTCCACTCGGGCATCGCGGCGATGTATGCCTGTACGGGCGCGTCGCCCTCCCCTTTTGCGATTTGCGGATTGCCTCCGGACAGGAGTTTCACCTTCGGTTGATTGTGGGATACCGCGGCTTTGATGAGCGCCTTGAATGCGCGCGCATTGACCTGCTCCCCTTCCTGGATGTCGATCGCCCTGCGCGTCTTCCCTTCCAGGCTCGAATTGAAGAGGCCGGACGGATCCGGGAGGCTGGCACCGTGCGCGAAGGTGAGCTTCACGACTTTCTTATACGCCTCGCCGGTGCAGACGATCCCGTCGTGCGACCACACCGGATTGCCCCACTTCCATTCCTCGGTCATCCCCGGGTCGGCTTCCAGGATCAGCGTCCGCATGCGGGCCAGCGTCTCCCCGCGCCATCCGCCGAGGTCGCGGATCCGCTCGTCGATGAGTCGAGAAGCGGTGTGTGAGTCTCCCTCGGTTTTCGTTTTCGTAGGTGCCTTCATCGCAAAAGAGTAACTCTCCCCCAGCTCTTCAATTGTGGCGTACGATACTTTGCGTTCCACGCAAAACGCCCATGTCCTCTTCGAAACGCGGCCACGTGCTGATCGCCGACAGCGACGCCTCGATTCGCGGTCTTCTCTCCGCGATCGTGCAGCGCCTCGGGTGCGAGCCGGTCGTGGCCGCCGACGGACGCGCCGCCGCAGAGCTCATCGAGGCGAAAACGTTCGCGGCTGCCGTGGTCGACTTGCACTTGCCGCAAATGACGGGGATGGAACTGCTCCACGTCGTGGCGCGAACGCAACCCGAGCTGATCCCTCGAACGGTGGTCACGACAACCGGCCGTACGGAGCGTGAGGGTCAGCTCAAGGACGTGGCAGCCGTCCTGCGGAAGCCCTTCTCGCTCGACGACCTCATGGCGGAGCTCCAACGCTGCGGCGCCGCCGCCGGATGACCTCGTTTGCACAGCATGCAATTCGCAGCGGATGTTTCGCGGAAATGAAGTTGCGGCGCGCGGACCTTACTCCTCCCCAGAGAGCCGGTTTCAGGGGGCAGTTCACCTCCGCGACCGAGAAAGATTCGCGTACGATGAATGCCATGGTCGGAGAGAACATTCGTGAAGCACGTCTGGCCCAGGATCGGTCTCTTGCCGATGTTGCGGCCAAGGCAAAAATCAGCGTCGCTACTCTGTCCCGGATCGAGAACGACAAGCAGTCCGTCGATCTCGGCCTTTTCCTAGCACTCGCGAAAGTCCTCCAGGTCAGCATCCAGCAGTTGCTCGGCGATCACGGCGATCACGGGAACAGCGATCCGCTGGCGCGCAAGATCGCCACGCTCCCGCCGAAGGAGCGCCAGGAGCTCTGGCGCGACCTCGCCGCTGAGAGCCGCACCGTGCGCGTCAAGAAACGCGGCGGCGAGCGTCAGGTCGGCCAGCAGGTCGAAGAACTGCTGGCGCAGGTGGACTTCCTCCGCGAGGAGCTCGAATCCATCCGCAAACGCATGAAGAAGCGCTGAGGCTAGGTTTTTCCTGCTTGCGTGAAGCGCAAACGTGCAGTAGGCTCGTTTCACATCACGCAACCCTCGGAAGGCTCCATGAACACACGCGCCCGGGAAGTGCTCATCGTCGAAGATGACGTTTCGATCCAACGGCTGCTCTCCACACTGGCCGCGCGAAACGGACTGGCCCCTGTGCTTGCCTCCGATGGCCGCAGCGCGCTGGACTTGCTCGAAAGTGCCGACTACGACGCGATGGTCCTCGACCTGAACCTGCCGGGCGTGAATGGCTTCGACATCCTGCGCCACGTGGCCGCCGAGAATCCGTCCCTGCTCGATCGCACGATCGTGATCACGTCCGCCGACGAACGGATGTACCGCAACAGCCCGCACATTCGCCACACGCACGCGCTGCTCCGGAAGCCGTTCGACATCGCGAAGCTGCAGGATGAGATGCTCGCCTGCTGCCAATCGCATTAGCCGTTGGGCAGGCTAACCGCCCAACGGCGCTAGCGCGTCCTCGTACGTACCATGACCTTCTGCTGTTGTACCTGCGCCGCGCGATTAGCCTCCCGTCTTCGCACTTCTTCCGCGCGCCGCCGTTCCTGCTCCGGTTCTTCGCGCAGTGCCGCTTCGCGCGCCAGGACCTCCTGACGCTCGGTACGCTCCGCCACGACGAGCGCGAAGTCTTCATCACGCCAGCGCGTGATCTCGTCCATCACCTGCAGCCGGCCGACCCGCGCCACCCGCTCGACGAGCGCTTCCAGCACCACCGCCGCCTCGTGATTCGCGGGAACGAGGCGCGGAACGCCTTCGCTGATCCACTCGCCCACAGCGCGGAGCTCCGCGGTCGTGATCTCCAGCGCGAGTCCGGCGAAGAGGACCGGCAGGAAGTCTTCGAGAGTCGCGCTCTGCAATTTCAAGCGGCTGCTGAACGCGAGCGCTAGTGCGTCGCCGAGCGTGCCGACCGATCCGTCCCGCCGCATCGCCGGCAACCGCATCAGCAGTCCATCGAGCAACGTCTGTTGCAACGCCCTCGCATCGGCAGGCGCGATCCGAAGGAAGCGATTCGCGAACCGTGGGTCGGACATGATTTTTCCCACGGCCTCGACGCCGAACATCGTGAAGACCGCCTGCAACCACTCGCGCAGATACTTCCCGGCCTGTTTTGACGTTCCCGCGGCGAGGGTCACGGCGACCCAACGGCAGTATTCGTTGCACCACGATTGAAACGCCTTCCGCACGCCGAGAACGCCCCACGTTTCCACGATCGTGTTCGCGAGGCGCTCCTGGTGACGTGCATCGACGACGGTGTGGAGCATCGGCAGGACCGCCGCAAGCGCAGCCGAAGGCGCACCGCGGTCGGGCGGCATCGGAACGGCCATGACCATGTCGTTCGTCGGTGGCTCATACGTGTTGTACGCGCCGAGGACATAGGCGCGGCGTGCGAGCTCGATGATCTCGTCCAGCGTCTCGAACGGGATCTCCTCGCCGGCGCCGTTGAACAGGCGATCCTGAAACGGGCCGCGCGTGGCGCGCAGCGCGGTGGCCGGATTCGCGAGCGCAATCGGCCGCCAGTACGGCGGCGTGACGAACACGGTCCGCACGTGCGGCCGGTTCGTCCGATCCTCCGATTCGGAAGCGAACACGATTCCGTCGAAGACGCACCAGGCATCGATGTACCAACGCGACATGGACTCGGTCATCTCCATCGGTTTCCTCTCCCCGCGGTGACGACGACGCGCGAACGCACGCGGCGCTTCGGTGTGCCGTCTTCGCCCTCGACCGGTTCCGCGATCGCCGAGGCAACCAGCATCTTTCTTCCGCGCCAGAGCATCTCCTCGGTCGTCGGCATCGCGCCGGCGCGATAGCGATGTTCGATGTCGAGTGCGACGCTCTCGTCCTCCGGCGCCTGCCGAATCTCTTCGATGTCGTCCGGACTGAATTCGCCGCGCAGGTGCACTTCGATGAACTCTTCGTCGTGGAGGATCTCGTCGGAGATCGTGCCCAGCGTAATCAACCACGGCACGTCCCGCATGGACGCTAGCAGCTTCATCATGACGAGACTCACGAGGTCCTCACCCCATGAGCCGCCGAGGGTTCGTACGATCCGCTGCTTGTCTTCGATTTCAGCGAACGGCGGACGCGCGAGGTCGTACGAGTTCCGATCGAAGACGCGCGTTTCGGGCGACACCGCCTCCGCGCGCAGCACCATGCAGTACTCGCCGTAGAAACGCACGCCGGTGCCGCCCATCGCGACCGCGCCGAAATAGTGAGCCTCGGGCGCGTCGAAACCGAGCCACTCGTCGATCTGCATCCGCATCGGCGACGGCTGGCGCGGTTTCCCTCCGACGACCGGACGGCTGTATGCGTTGAGGTACCGCTTCGACCGCAGGAAGTTCAGGAGCGCGTCGGCGGGGATGTTGACCACCATCCGCACGCCGGTGATCTCGTCCTGCGCGGTGGTCTGCAGGCTTTCGAAATTCGCGCGCGCAAAACTCTCCTCGTTCTCGGTCTCGAACAAGGCCTGCAGCCGGTCCGGCCAGGAGACGTCTTCCTGGAAATAGCTGGTGCCCTGGTCCATGGCTGCCCTTCACATGTTCAACGCGCAGAAGATCGCCATCAGCACGAGGCCGGTGATGAAAAATCCGATCTGCACGACGAGGCCGAAACGCCGCCACGCCGTGATCGTCCGCCGCGCGTCTTGGCCAGACTGATCGCGCCACTCGTAGTCGCGCCAGGTCATGTAATACCGGTCCCAGCCCGAGAGTTGCGCGAGGCCGCCCATCAGCGAAACGATCATCGCCAGCCAGCTCGAAAACGCGTAGGTCACGCCGTAAGCCGGACCGGTGCCGATGATGTTCTGCTTGAACGTCAGCGTGAACACGAACACGGCCGCGGCAAGCGACATCGTGTGCTTGATGAACTCGAGCCGGTATTGGTTGGCGAACGTGATGTCGCGATGGAGGTCCTCGAGCGTTCGCGCCGTCGGTTTCTTCGGCGGCGCGACGGCAGGCGGCGGCTCGGGCGGCGGCGGTGCCGGCGGTTGGGTCATCCTCATGAAAGGAGGGCCGCAACCGCCGGTTTCCCCTACCTCGGGCCTGATTACAACCCTGCGCGAATCGAGCGTGCGCGCTCGAGATGCGCGGCGACCGACGCGCGCTGCGTCTGCAGCAGTGACCGCACCTCGGCATTCGCGGCGGACGGGATCAGCGCCTGGTCGAGGGTCGTGAGCAGCCACTGATGCAGGTCGACCTGCGTCTGCATGTAAGTGCGGTCGAATGCGGCGCCGCTGTACGTGGCCAGGTTCGTGACCGTGAGCTGCGAGTTGTCGCGCAGTTTGCGCGTCGTGTAGTTCTCGGCGGGCGTGATGCCATTGCGCGAGAAGGTGTCGCGTGCCGTGTTCAGCGCGGCCGTGTGATCGGTCACCATCATCTGCGCGAAGGAGCGCACGTCCGCGGACGTCGCACGCGCCGACGCGGCGTTGCCCTGTTGAACCTCCCCTTCGTTCGCCGCAGTGACGATCCCGGCGATGTCCGCGTCCGGCAACGCGCCCGGCGCGGCGGTCATCGGCGGATCCATCGTGGTGCAGGCAGACGCGAGCACGACCAGCGAAAGCAGCAGCGGAAGCTTTTTCATGTGTTTCCTCCCGGTTCGCCGGTGAGCAACACGCGCGCCTGCCTTTTGCGTGACACGCAAACTCGTCAGTAGCGGCCCGCGGCTCGTTCTTTCGGCGGCAGCACTTCGAGACAGGTCGTCCACCAGCCGCTGAGGATGGTCTCGACGAACTGTTCCGGAAGGCGTTCGCTGCGCATTTCGCCGGCGAGTTTGTCGTGGTCGTACGCGACCGGGATGAACTCGACGCTGAGTGATGGCGAAGTGTCGACGACCGTGTACCAGACATTCGTACCGCCATCATTCGCGGGGCGCCCGATCACGCCCGCGTTGATGACGTGACGGCCGCCGCCGAGCGACTTGTGCCAGTGGAGCCCGGTATGCGTGCAGACGATGACGTCCGCTTCGTGATCGATGCACAGCTTCTCCAGAAACGGCTGAGGCGACGTCGATCGCCACAGGAACTCGTTGATGCGCCGCGGCGAGCCGTGCACCAGCAGGAACCGCAACCCGCCCGCGGTGAAACGCAACTCGCGCGGCAACGTGCCCATCCAATCCTTGTGCGCGTCGCTCGTGTGCGCGAACGTGTAGTCATAAGAGATCTGCGCGTAATGGTTGTCGCGCGGATCGGTGTAGCCGCAATGACAATCGCTCGCGCGCGTCGACAGCGACTCTTCGTAGTTGCCCTGGATGCCTTCGATGCCGCGCGCGATCAGCAGTTCCGGCACGCGGTCGGGATGCGGTCCGAATGCGCCGAGGTCGCCGAGGAAGAAGGTGCGGTCGACGTTGCGCGAGGCGATGTCGTCGAGCGTGGCGATGAGCGCGTGATAGTTCGAGTAGATGCCGCCGATGAAAGCCACACGAGTACCTCGGGGTTCCTCGGGGTTCCTCGGAGTTCCTCGGAGGAAAGGGGATCGGGCCGGCCCCTCCGAGGAACCCGAGGGACCCGAGGAACTCCGAGGAACCGTCACGTCGTGCACGTCACCCCATCCACCCAGCACGTGTGACACGCGCCGTACCTCAGCGGGAACGGGCGCAGTGTTTCCGCAAGCGTGTCGCCCATGCGCGCCGCGCTTTCTTCGATCAGGATCGGACAGACGTACACACCTTTGCTCGTGGCCATGCGGCACGACGAGCATTGCAGCTTCGTCGCGTCTTCATCGGTCAGCTCCATCCCGGTGAGCCGCTCCCAATCTTCATACGCGCGCGTCCGCTGCTCCTCGGCGCCGATGCGGAACAGCGACAACACTTTCAAGTGCGGCCGCTCGAATCCGAACTCGCGAATCAGTGCGAGAAAGCGCGAGCGACCTTCCGCGCTGGCCACGCCTTCTGCCGCCGTCGTCACGGTGATGACCGGATTCAATCCGACCTCGGCGAGATTGCGAAGTCCGATCATCACGCGATCCCACACGCCGGCGCCGCGGATCGCGTCATGCGATTCGCGATCGAAGCCGTCGAGACTCACGCGCAGATCGAGCGAATATTCACTCGTGTCGAACAGCTCGCGCAGCTTGCGGCACAACTCCGGCCGCAGCAGCATCCCGTTGGTCAGCACGGTCGCCGGTCCCTGCCGCAACGTCGTGGCGAGAATCGCGATCATGTCCCGATTCATGAACGGCTCCCCGCCCGTGAAGTAATACTCGCGCACGCCGAGCTCGCGCGCCTCGTCGAGCCGCACCTGCACGTCCGCGAGCGACATCATCTCGTGCGAGTGATTCTTCGGCGAGCAGGAGATGAAGCAGTGCGTGCACTCGATGTTGCAGATCGTCCCCGCGACCTGGAACCAGAGCGTGTCCAGGGCCAGGAGGGGGGCGGAGGGGATGGGGCTGGTCATGGGTTCTCGCGGGGACAAGTCTCAAAGGACCGAAAGAATGGTTTCCAACTGCGCCAAGCCCGTCCTCAACAGAAACCCATTCGACCGCCCGTAGCTGCGCGAGCCGACGAAGTAGAAGCCGGGCTCGCCAGACTGCAAATCGGCAGGAGCGACGGCCGGTACTGACAGGCAATCGGTGATGGTCGAGATCGCGCGATAGACGCGCGCGCCACCTTCCGTCACCGGCGACGTCTCCACCGTCAGCTCCGAAAGGAAGCCGGCGTCGGGGCGATAGCCGGTGAACGCGGCGATGGCATCGACCTGCACCGTGCGCCCGCCGGTGAGCGTGATGTCGACATGTCCATTGTTCTGCACGACGGCGTCGATCATCGCGCGGCGTTCCATGCGCAGGAACTCGGGCGGGTTTTCGGCGAGCGCATTCGCCAAATCGACGACGGCGCGGCGCTCCGGCAGCGGATCGTTCGGCACTTCCTCGCAAGGCCGGCGATTCGCCGCACGCGTTGCCCAGACGATGCGCGTCGACGGTGTCTCGTTCGCCAGTGCCGCAAGCACTCCGATCGCGTTCGCGGCGGAGTGGCCGTCGCCGAGGACGAGCACGCGTTTGCCGCGCACGTTTTCGAGCTGCGATGCGAGCTCGCCGAGGGTACGGATCGGACGGCGTGACAGGCGCGTCTCGCCACGCGGCGGAAGTCCGCCGACTCCCATCGGACGCGGCAGCAACAGGCCGCCGCTGGCATCGAACACGACGTCCGCTTCGAACGTCTGATCGTTCTCACACAGGATGCGGAACGGACGCTCCGCGCGCAGCGGATGTCCGGCGTAGTCGGTGCGCGTCAAACCCTTCCGTCCGACCGCGACGACCGCGTGGCCGGTCAAGACACGCCCGCGCAACGGCTCGCGCTCGACGAGCGGCAGGAGCACGCGATCGACATACTCCTCGCCCGTCAGCAACGCATCGGGATCGGGCATCGCGTCGCCGAGAATCTCGCGCATGCGCGGCGAGAGATTCATGTGCAATGGCGAGAAGAACCGCGTCGGTCCCCACGTGCGCAACGACGCACCGACCTCTCCCCGCTCCAGCACCGTCACCTCGGCACCGCGATCCGCCGCGCCGATCGCCGCCGCGATTCCCATCGGCCCCGCGCCGATCACGAGCACCCGCATCAGACGTCCTTGCGCGCAATCGCGTTGCACGACTGCGCCCAGTGCGCGATCGTGCCGCCGCCGCGGATCACCGCCGCCACGCCGACCGCCTCGGCCATCTCTTCGGGAGAGAGCCCCGCGTCGCTGCACGCCGACGAATACGAGTCGATGCAGTACGGCTCCTGGATCGCGTACGCGACCGCGAGCGCGATCAGCTTCTTCGTTTTTTCATCGAGCGCACCGGGCGCCATCGTGGCCTGATACCAGTTCAGGAACGCGTCCCATCCTTTCGGATTCGCTTTCGAGATCTCGCCGAATCTGGCGAGGTCTTCCGACATGTAGTAGCTGGGCATTCTTTCCTCCGTCATGAGAGTGTAGAACGAGTACCTCGGAGTACCTCGGGTCGGAGTACCTCGGAGTGGTTGAACCCGAAGTCCCTCCGAGGTACTCCGAGGGACTCCGAGGAACCCGAGGTACTCCGTCCGTGCTACAACGCCGCACTGATGAGCGAACCAAAACGTTATCGCATCGATGTCCTCGAACGATTCGCGTTGATGGGTCCCAACCTCTACGCGCACCGCCCGTGCATCAAGTGGAAGATCGACATCGGGCCGTACGAAGAGAAGCCGACCAACGAGATTCCGGGCTTCACCGAAGCACTCAAAGCGCTGCTGCCGTCGCTGATCGAGCATCGTTGTTCCGAGGGAGTGAGGGGCGGGTTCTTCACGCGGCTGGAGGAGGGCACATGGCTCGGTCACGTGATGGAGCACGTCGCGCTCGAGCTGCAAAGCCTGGCCGGAATCGAGGTCGGCTTCGGCCGCGCGCGTGAAGCCGGACCTCGGGGCGTCTACAACGTCGTCTATGAATGCGAAGAGCGCGAGACCGGCATCATGGCCGGCGAGCTCGCGATCGAGTTGCTCGAGACGCTGATCGCGGGCGAACCGTTTCCGATCGCGGAACGGATCTCGGAGCTGCGGCGCGACTACGAGCGCAACTCGCTCGGACCTTCCACGAAGTCCATCGTCGAAGCGGCGGCGCGACGCGGCATCCCGCACATCCGCCTCGACGACCTCAACCTCGTGCAGCTCGGCTACGGCGCGCGCGCGAAGAAGATCCAGGCCACGATCGCGTCGACGACGAAGTACATGGGCGTCGAGATC
>Ga0196977_1000472_pt1 | contig 21136 bp, 16 predicted proteins | sample S3v_1013CmetaG_FD_148634 | JGI IMG/M metagenome (GOLD analysis project Ga0196977, IMG submission 148634) | Soil microbial communities from Anza Borrego desert, Southern California, United States - S3+v_10-13C | ecosystem: Environmental > Terrestrial > Soil > Desert | place: USA: California...
TACGCCTGCTGGAAGAGCCGCACCGCCTACGACGAAGCGCGCTACCTGCAGCAACTCGCCAGGCGAGGCTCACCCCTCGCCTCCGCTGCCGCATGACTTGACACGGAGGCTCAGATGTCCGGAGGCCTCCCGGTCCTCTCCACGTAGCGGCCCGCCGTTTGCTAAGGCCGCGTGTGGTAAAACTCTCGGAACGGGCGGGTATGCGTAAGGTCTTCTTCCTCCTGACTTTGGTTCTCATCACGACGACGGCCTCGGCGCAGTGGCGGCGGGCCGGCCTCTACGGCGCTGACGTGCGTGCGCTCATCGCCGACCCGACCAATCCCGACGTCCTCTATCTCGGCACCAGCGGCGGCGAGGTCTACGTCTCGCGCGACGGCGCGAAATCGTGGACGAATCCGCGTTACGGTGTGCCGTTTCCCAACTACATCGTCGATAACCTGGTGCTCGATCGCGAGGGAAAACTGTGGGCCGCGTGCTGGGGTTTGTGGGGCGGCGGCGTCATCGCCGTCTCGAGCGACGGCGGACGTTCCTGGCAGCGGCGCGATGCCGGGCTCGATGATTTCTCCGTCCGCGCGATCGCGGTCGATCCGAACGATGCAGACGTCGTCGTGGTGGGCGGCCTGACGGGCGTCTATCGCAGCAGCGACGGCGGGCGCGCGTGGGAAAAGATCTCCGATCAGATCAACGTAGAGTCCCTGGCGATCGATCCGCGCTCGCGCGATCGCATCTTCGTCGGCACGTGGCGCCAGGGATGGCGCACCGATGACGGCGGCCGCACCTGGAAGCACATCGCCGAAGGCATGGTGCTCGACACGGACATGTTCTCGATCACCATCGATCCGAAGCAGCCCGACAACGTGTGGGTGGCGACGTGCGGCTGGGTCTACAACTCGCGCAACGGCGGCGACAAGTGGACGCGCTATCGCGACGGCTTCAACAACCGTCGCATTCATGACGTCGAGATCGACCCGTGCGACGACAGCACCGTCTACGCGGGGTCCGTGGCTGGACTCTATCGCTCCGACGACAAGGGCAAGAGCTGGTACGTGCTCTCGGACGAGGGGTTGGTCATCAACTCGATCGTCCTCCATCCGCAGCGCCCGCAGCGCATCGTCCTCGGCATCGAGGGCGACGGCGTGTACGTCTCCAACGATCGCGGCCAGTCGTTCCAGCGCACCTCGGACGGACTGCACAATCTGCGCATCACCACCGTCGCACCCGATCCGTTCGTGAAGGACCGCGTGTACGCGGCGGTCGTATTCGGCGGTGCGGCCTCGGGCATCTATCGCTCGGACGACGCCGGCCGCACGTGGGAGAAAGCGAGCCGCACGGCGCTGCCGGAAGTGCTCTCGCTGACGATCGCCACGGAAGCCGATGCCGAAGTGAAGTTCCTTGCCGCGACGGAGAAAGGCATCTTCTGGAGCGGCGATGCGATGGAGTGGACGCAGTCGGAGCCTTCGGGCTTCCCCATTCGCGTCGACGAGATCCTGCGTTTCAACCGCACGCGCGCATTTGCGGCGACCGCGGAAGGCGTGTTCACCTCGCGCGACGCCGGCAAGACCTGGTACCGCCTCGGCGGCGCGAAGAATCGGGCGATCGACATCGCCATCGGCAGCCTCGAAGGAAACAAGGCTCTGTACGCGCTCACTGAAGCGGGACTGGAAGTGTTCGACGGCTCGTCGTGGGCGACGATCAGCAATGCGCCTTCGCGCGGACGCTCGATCGCGATCCGCAACTTCGGCGGCAGCGAGGTCGTGTTCGTCGCAGGCGCGCAAGGCGTGAAGGCCGGCATGATCAGCGTGGCTCGCACGTGGGAGCACGCGGACGCGCCGGACGCGCAGTTCGCGACGGTCCATGGCGGCACGCGCGCCGGAAACAAGATGCTGTTCCTGACCTCGCGCGAGCAGCGCGAGATCCTCATCGGCGAACCGATCGACGGCCAGTGGAATCAGCTCACGCTGCCCGCGAGCAACACCGACATCGCGTCCGTGGTGCCCGATCCGTTCGTGCGCGATCGCACATACGTCGGCACGCTCGGCGACGGCGTGTTCATCTACGAAGGAAAGACGAGTCGCTACGTCGCGAAAGTGCGTGAAACCGCGCAAGTCACCGGCGGCGCGCAGTAACGCGCGCGACCCCTCACCCGGCCTTCGGCCACCCTCTCCCCGCAAGCGGGGCGAGGGCTACATGGGTAGCCGAAGGCGGATGAGGGGTTACCGCGGATCGTAGTACCTGACCGCCAGCACCCCGATGCCCTGCTTTCCCTGCTGCGATTTCGGATCGTCCGCGGCGACCACCATCAGGTTCGGCAGCGCGTTGTCGTAGATCAGGATCGAGCGGGTGGCCTTGCGCGGTTTGCCGCGCGCTTCCGCGAGCCGCGCCTTCTCTTCATCGAACGCGAGGCGAATCTCCGGCAGGAACACGAAAAGCTCGAAGCGCACCGAGGTCAGTCGATCCTTGCGAAAGTGCAGCGTGAGCGCTTTGTCGTCGCCGTAGTCGACGACCACTTCATTCGCGTCTTTGCCGCGCTTGGGCGCCCACTTCTCGAGCGCGGTCATCGCGTCGCCGCGCGACATGCCGATCGTGAGTTGAAACGCTTCGGGCCGCATCCACGAAGTGCGGCTCGTAGACGGGAACGTGGTCGCCAGGAGCAGGAGCAGGATCAGGCGCATCAGTGCACGTATTGCGCGTCGTCGAGTTGCACCGCGCGCCGCGATTCGACGATCGACGTCGCGAGCAGCACGCGCCGTCCGATCTCGTCCCACTGCTGTTCGCGCACGAGGTCCGGCACCGCGAGCGAGCCGCCGAGGTTCACCGCGATGCAGCCGGCGTCGAGGTACGAATCGATCATGTCCAGCGGCACGGGACCGCCGGCGAGCATCAGCACGTCGCGGATCGGACCGCGGATGGTGCGGATGTAGTCGGGACCGCCGAGGTACTGCGCGGGATAGACCTTGACGACGTCGCAGCCTGCTTCCCACGCGCGGATGATTTCCGTGGGCGTGGCCGCGCCGGCGATGCAGAGCAGATCGTTCTCATTCGCGTACTCGATGACGTGCGCATCGGTGTGCGGCGACACGATGATCTTCGCGCCGGCGCGCCGCGCCAGGGCCGCATCGTTCGTGCTGCGAACGGTGCCGGCGGCGATGTCGATCTGCGGTCCGTACTTTTTGTCGAGCGCCACCATCAACTCGATCGCGTCCGGCGTGGTCATGGTGATCTCGATGATGCGAATGCCGTTCAGCGCGTACGCTTCCGCGACCGCCTGCGCCGCTTCCGCGTCGTCCTCGCGCACGACGCCGATGATCTGTTCCGTATGAACGCGGTCGAGGAGCTCTTTGCGTGACATGACGGAAGTTAATTTAGCATGCGCGCCCGCGGCTCTACTCCAGCATGATGAGCGTGTACCCGGCCTGGCCGGAATGGCGGTCGAGCACGCCGATCGAGATGCGATCGCGGTTGCGCTCGCCACTCACCTCCACGTTCACGGTGAACCCGATCGTCTTCCCTCTCACTTCCTTGATGGCGCTCTCCGGCCAGCGGAAAAATTGCTGCTGGCGCACCGGGTCGGAGCCATCGCCGGCCGCGTTGCCGAGGGAGACGAAGACGGCGAAGGCGGCGGCGTATTCGCCGTTGTCTTCGAGGAGCTGCAGCGAGTCGACCGGGATCATGATCTTCATCGGGATCGTTTTCTTGCCCGCCGCTTCGATCGGTTCCTCCAGGACCACCGCAAAGTTCAGCGGATTCTCCGGTTCCGCAATGTGATTCGCGAGCACCTGATCCGCCACCTCGGAATCGCGGCTGATGACGCCCGACGCGATCGTCGCGCGCGCGGTCAGACCCTTCTTCACTTTCACCGTGATTTGCGACGTCGGAGTCAGCGGACCGGTGGAGCGATAGCCGAGCGAGTAGTACGAGTCGAGATCGCTGACGATCTCGTTCACCGCTCGGTCGGCGGGACGGCCGATCATCGCCGCCCCACCCGTCGCGAGTGCGAGCCGCTGATAGCCGTCGAGCATCCCTTTCATCGTGGCGAACTCGGACTCGAGGTCCGCCGATCGCGAGGAACGCGCGCTCGACGCCATCCGCTCGCCGAACTCCGGGTTCACCGAATAGATCGCGACGCCCTTCACTTTTGCCGCAGCCGCAACTTCATCGAACTGCGGCGCGAGGTCGTATTGGGACAGTTGCGTGAGCATCGATGCGGTGTTCACGCCGCGGACGCCGAGGTGGCCGGTGCGCTCGAGTTCATTCCGCACGGACTCGATGCGCTGCATCACCGCTTCGGCCGAGTTGAGCGGCAGACCGCCGCCGGTCAGGATCACGATCTTACGGCCGCCCGGGACCTCTGCGAACGACCCGAGCGCGGCGTTCAGCGCGGACAGCGTCGCGCGCGTGTCGCTCGTTGCCGAGCTCGCATAGTTGCGCGCCTGAGCGACGATCTGCTGGAAATCCACCTGCGGCCGCTCCCGCAGCAGGGCCTTCCTGTTTGCCCCCTCCCCCTCCTCCGGATCGGTCGGCGTCCCCACCGTGATCGTTCCGGTCCGCGACATGGCGGCGGAGTTGGCCTCGTCGAGAATCGCGTCGAGCGACCGGTCGAACGCAAGCAGATCGGGATTGGGCAGGATCGCGTCCTTTTCGATCGCGGCCAGCATCTGCAGGACCTGCGCACGATCCGCGGACCACGACAGGCGATTCGTGCCCGAGCGCGAGATCGTGGTGATGGCGACGCGATCGGATGGCCCGATCATCAGGCGATCGAGTGCTGCTCGCGTGGCGTCGAACACTTTGCGCCGCGCCGAGAGCGCGATGGTGCCGTTGTCGACAACGATCAGGATGCGTCGCGGCGCCGGCTGCGTCGCCTGGTTCACCGCGAGACGTTCGCGGTCGATCTCGGAGAGGTTCGTGACCTCGACCCGCTTCCCGTCCTCGAGCACTTCGAAGTCGCTGGCCGTGAGGCCGGTGACGCGTTTGCCTTTCGCGTCCGTGACCACGACGTCGAGGTTCGTGACCTGCACGTCGATGACGGCGCTCTCCTGCGCGAACGCCGCCGAAGCGATCAACACCACCGCCACTGTGAAGATCGCTCGCTTCATGGCAACCTCACCCGCGTGAATCCGGCGGCGCCGGAGTGTTGATCGAGTACACCCACCGAAACGTGGTCGCGGTCGGCAGACGCTTCGAGACTGACGGCGAAGCCGATCGTCTTCCCTTTCACCTGCTCCACCAGGTTCGCCGGCCAGCGGAACGACTGTTCCTGCCGGCTCGGATCCGACCCGCCGCCGTCGGTATTGCCGAGCGAGATGAAGACCGCGAATGACGCCGTGTATTCGCCTTTGTTCTCGACGATCGTGAGGCTGTTCACCGGGATCCTGATCGTCATCGGGATCATTTTCTTTTCACCCGCGACGACGGCGGGATCCATCGAGACGGAAATGTTGAGCGGGTTCGCGGGCTCGGCGATGTGATTCGCGAGCACCTGGTCGGCGACTTGCCAATCGCGGCTGATCGCGCCGGAAGCGAGCGTCGCGCGAGCGTTGAGTCCCTTGCGCACCTTCACCGCGATCTGCGTTTGTGGGTTGAGCGGGCCGGCGGCGCGATAGCCGAGCGAGTAATACGAATCGAGATCGCTCACGATCTCGGCGACGGCCGATTGCGCGGGACGGCCGATCATCGCGGCGCCGCCGGTGATGACGGCGAGACGGTTGTACCCATCGAGCATGCCGCGCATCGTCGAGAACTCCGCGCCCGAATCAACGGGCGTGAATGCGTTCACTCCCGACGACATCCTGTCGCCGAACTCCGGATTCACGGCATAGATGGCGATGCCCTTCAGCTTCGCGGAGTTGGCGAGTCCATCGATCTCGCGTCCGAGGTCGTATGCGGAAATCTGAGTGAGCGTCGATGCCTGCTTCATTCCGACCATCCCACGCACGTCGGGGCGGTCGAACTGCTCGCGCACGGCCTCGAGCTGCTGAAACACTGCGTCGGCCGCGTTCATCGGCAGCGCACCGCCGACGATGATCGCGATCCGGCGTCCACCGGGCATCGCCTGGAACGCCGTCATCGCAGCATTCAGCGCGGAGATCGTCTGCCGCGTGTCGTTTGTGGTCGACGCGGCGTACGCACGGGCCTGTGCCACGAGATACTGGAAGTTGACCGGCGGACGGCCGGTCCCTCCGCCACCGAAAGAGACCCCTCCGCCGGTGGTGCCGCCGGGCGGATTTTCGCCGGTGCCGTCGCCGGTGCCACCCTGCGGCGCACTTCCGGCCATTGATGCGTGCCTCGATTGCGCCTCCGAGATGATGTCCTCGAGCGAGCGCTCGAATGCCATCACGTCGAGGTTCGGCAGGATCGCGTCTTTTTCGATCTCGGCCAGCACTTTCAGCGCGGCCTCGCGGTCGGACGTCCAGCCGAGGCGCTCCTTGATTGAGCGCGAGATCGTGGCAATGGCGATGCGGTCGGATGAATTGACGACCAGTTTGTCGAGCGTCGCGCGCGTCGCGTCGAATACTTTCCGCCGCGCGGCCAGCGCGATCGTGCCGTTGTCGACGATCAGCAGGATGCGCCGCGGCGCGGGCTGGATCGTCTCCGTCATCGCCGCCGCGTTCCGGCTGATCTCGGAGAGGTTGGTGATCTCGCGCGGCACGCCGTCTTCGAGCACTTCGAAATCGGCCTTCGTCAGGCCGGTGACGCGCTTGCCTTTCGAGTCGGTAACGACGACGTCGAGGTTCGTGACCTGCACATCGATGACCGCACTCTCCTGCGCAACTGCCGCACCCGCTACCAACAGCGCAACCGCGACTGCGATTTTCATGCGGCCTCCTTCATGAACCAGACGCCCGAGTCGTCGACGCGAATCAGCTCGACCTCGAGATTGCGCGCGGCGAGAAATTCGTCCACCGCGCGACGGCAACCTTCCCAATATCCGTAATCATCGATGACCACGAACCCGCCCGCGATGACGAGATCGTAAAGATTTTCGAGGCAAACTTTCGTGGAGTCGTACCAGTCGCCGTCGAGACGCAGCACCGCGATCGGTCCGATCTCGCCGCGCGCCGCCGGCAGAGTCTGCTGAAACCAGCCCTGACGAATGTGCACGCGTGAAGGGTCGACATGCAGTTTGTCGAAGAAGAGCTCCTTCACGACATCGAGCGGACCGACGCATTGTCCGATCGGCTCGAGCGCACCGCCGGCACGATCGCCCGAATACTCCTTCGCCGCATTGCCGTCTTTCGCGGTCGGTTCGGGCAGTCCTTCAAAGGAATCGAACAACCAGATGTGCCGCTCGCGCGACGCAGCCATGGTCATCACCGCCGCCGAGCCGCCCTTGTAAACGCCGCACTCGACGATCGCACCCGGCAGGTGTCGCACCTCGGCGCGCTTGACGACGTCCCACGCGTTCATCAGCCGCTCGAAGCCGACCATCGTGTACGGCTGCACCAGCTCCACCGCGCGCAACTTCTCGCGATCGCCCGCCGCCGCTCGCCGCATCAGCACCTTGCGATGCATCGGATGAACGAGGTTCCAGTAGACGGCGCGCCAGATGCGTTTCAATGGAGCGCCGCCACGATCTCGCCGAACGCGGGCTCGCCGCGCAACAGGTCGAGCCGCGGATCGACGGGGACGAACACCATCCATGGAGAACGATCCTCGACCGCGGCCTGCAACTGCGCGAGCGCCGCGTGGGCGTCGCCGAGGCCGGCGTGGATGACCGCGATGTCGTAGGGCGAGATGTAGCGCGTGCGCGCGGTGGCGAGGAGGTCGTCGAGCAGCGCCAGTGCCTTCTCGCGGTTGCCGGCGATCGCATGCGTGTGCGCGAGCATCGTGGTCAGGATCGGAATCCGATCAACCTCGAGCGCGCGAGCAAACACATCGAGCGCTTCCGCGTAGCGATGCTGCTGGCCGAGGGCCATGCCCAGCCAGCCGTGCGCGGGGATGAAGTTTTCGTCGAGCTCGAGCGCCTTGCGGAAGCGGCGGATCGCCGATTCGAAATCGCGCGCGAAGTAGAACGGCCAGCCCGCGTGCACGGCGATGATCAGCGACAGAGGATCGAGATCCGCGGCCTTTGAGATCTGCTCGACCGCTTCATCGAAACGGCCGCGCGCTGAGAGCAGCATCGCATAGCCGTCGTGTGCGTTCGCGTAGTTCGGATTGAGCTCGATGGCCCGGCGATACGCCTCCTCGGCACCTTCCCAATCCCAGTCGAACCACCAGCGCACGGCGCCGAGCGACGTCCAGGCTTCGGCGAGACCGCCGTCCAGCTCGATTGCGCGCATCGCGGCCGCTTTCGCCTTCGGCATCGTGTCGCGCGGCGGCAGCGGAATGTTCGTGGCCATGGTGATGAAGCAGTCGGCCATGCCGGCGTATGCCATCGCATACGAGGGATCGGACTCGATGGCCTCGCGAAAGAACTGCACTCCCTTCCGCAAGCTCTCCTCGGTGCGCTTGTTCCAGTGATACCGCCCCTTGAGATAGAGCTGATAAGCCTCGCTGTTCTCCGTGGTGCGCCGGCGCAGCTTCTTCTTTTCGGCGCCGGTGAGCTTCGGGCGGAGCTTGTCGGCGATCTCGCGCGACATCTCCTCCTGCAGCTCGAGCAGATCGGCGAGCACGCGGTTGTACGTCTCGCCCCAAAGTTGCGCGCCGTCGAGCGAGTCCACCAGCTCCACGCTGATGCTCAGCCTCTCACCGAGATTCTTGACGACACCGGTGAGAACGGCGCGCACGCGCAACTCGCGGCCGACCGCCTGCGCGTCGACGTCGCGGTTCTTGTACCGGAACACGGTGCTGCGCGCCATCACCTTCAGCTTCGGCAATTGCGAGAGCTTGTTGATGATCCCTTCCGTGATGCCGTCGCTCAGGTACTCCGTGCCCGGATCGTTCGTCGCGTTCGCGAGCGGCAGCACGGCGATCGAATCGATGCTCTTCGACGTGCGCTTCTTCACGATCGTGCGGATCACGTCGTTCGCCATCGTGGTGCTGCTGCCGATGGCGCGTAACGTCAACGCGAGATCGCGCGCGGACTGAAAGCGCGTGGTCGGACTCTTCTCCACGCAGCCTTCGATGATGCGCTGGAACTCGGACGGAACCGCACTGCTGAGCACATCGCGTGGCAGGTCGTCTTTGAGGATGGCCGCGATCGTCGCCGCACCCGACTCGCGATGGAACGGCTTCTTCAGCGTGACCATCTCGAAGAGGATGCAGCCGAGCGAAAAGATGTCGGCGCTCGGATCGACGGCTTCGCCTCGCAGTTGCTCGGGCGACATGTAACCGAGCGTGCCGATGACCGTGCCGGGATGCGTCTGGAACCACTTCGTGGTCGGGATGTTGCCTTCGTCGCGGTCGTTGAGAATCGGATCGGTCTGCGCGAGGCCGAAGTCGAGGATCTTCACGCGGCCGGAGTCGGTGATGAAGATGTTCTCCGGTTTCAGATCGCGATGCACGATCGACTTCGCGTGCGCCGCGGCGAGGCCTTCGGCCACTTCCGCGCCGATTTCCACGGCGCGGCGCCACGTCATCGGCACTTGCAACGCATCGCGCAGCGTCTTGCCTTCGAGCAGCTCCGTGACGAGATAGAACGCGCTGTCTTCGCGGCCGACGTCATGCACCGCGAGGATGTTCGGATGGGACAGCGACGCGATCGCACGCGCCTCGCGCTCCAGTCTTCCGGTCGCCTCGGCATCCTGCGACGCGTCTTTCGCCAGCACTTTGATGGCGATGTCGCGCCCGAGCCGCGGATCGCGCCCGCGGTAAACCTGCCCCATGCCGCCTTCGCCGAGGAGCGAGAGAACTTCGTACGGACCAACCCGGGACCCGGCCGCGAACATGTGCGACGTATTGTATGGGCGGAGCGCCAGCGCTCCTGCCCGTCTGCTAACATTTGCGCGTCCGATGGTCCTCATCAACAAAGCGATCAACGAGGTGACGGTCAAGCTCGTGTATTACGGGCCCGGCCTGTGCGGCAAAACCACGAACCTCGAGAAGATCTACGCGAACCCGAAGCTCGACAACAAAGGCAAGATGATTTCCATGTCGACGGAGACGGATCGCACGCTCTTCTTCGACTTCATGCCGATGGAGCTTGGCACGATCGCTGGCCAGAAGGTGCGCGTGCAGCTCTACACGGTGCCGGGACAGGTCTTCTACGACGCCACGCGCAAGCTCGTGCTGCGCGGCGCGGACGGCGTGGTGTTCGTGGCCGACTCGCAGGCCGAGATGCGCGAGTCGAACCTCGACAGTCTCGAGAACCTGAAGACGAACCTGCGCCTCAATCGCATCGATCCGAACAAAGTCGCCCTCGTATATCAATTGAACAAGCGCGATCTGCCCAACGTCTCGCCCGTCGAAGAAATGATCGACTACCTCGGCACCGACTCGTCGTCGGTCGTCGAAGCTTCGGCGAAGACGGGCGCCGGTGTGACCGCGACCTTGCGCGCGGCCGTTGCGAAGATCCTCGACAACCTGAAGAACAACGTCGACACGACGCTCTACGAAGAGCCGGCGTTGTCGGCCCCGGACATGACGCAGAAGTCCGGCGTCGCGCATCATTCAGCGGGCACGCCGAAGTTATCGATGCGCGCGGAAAGCGGCGCGCATCCGGTGGTCGCAGCTCCAGCCCCTGCACCCGCGCCCGCCGCGGTGCCCGATGAAGATCCGTTCGACACCGGCGGCGTGGCCGTGCAGCCGGAGGTGGAGGCGGAAGAGGATCCCTTCGCGCACGACGAGCCGGTGCACGTCGACTTCGAGGATCCGTTCGCCGCGGCGCCCGCGGTGGAGCCGCCGTCGGATCTCGAAGAGCTGCTCGCGAACGCGAGCGCGCTCGTGGCCTCGCTCGAAGCGGCGCTGGAGCGCGCGAGAGAGAACGAGCGCAAGATTCGCGCGCGGCTGACGAGCTAGACAACGTCGCTCCCTCATCCGGCCTTTGGCCACCTTCTCCCCTCGCGGACGGGAGAAGGCTACTTGCGACACACGTCCTCGAGTAGCCCCCAGAAAGCCGGCTTCGATCCGAGCGGCAGGATCGTCGCGGCGAGAAAGCTCCACGCGAAAAGCGTCGGCAGGTCCATCGATCAACCGCGTGAGGATAGACTGCGCGGCCGGATGACGTGGTACCAGGAATGGTTCGGCGCGGAGTATCTCGAGCTTTACTCGCATCGCGACGAGGCGGAGGCGCGGCAGCAGGCCGCGTTTTTTCAACGGGTCTGCGGCGCCATCGACGGCGACATCCTCGATCTCGCATGCGGCATGGGAAGGCACATCCGGGAACTGCAGGCCCTCGGTTATCGCGCCGTCGGTTGCGATCTTTCGTACACGCTGCTGCGCACCGGGATGCGCGAATATGGCGCGATGGCGCTCGCGCGCGCGGACATGCGGCACCTTCCCTTCTGCGACAACGTGTTCGCGGGCCTGGTGAACTTCTTCACGAGCTTCGGCTACTTCGCGGAAGAAGAGGAGAACTTGCAGGTCGTGCGAGAGATGTCGCGCGTGCTCGCGAACGGCGCGCACTTCCTCTTCGACTATCTCAATGTCGACCGCGAGCTCGAGAACCTCGTGCAGCGCGAGACGCGCGACACGCCGATGGGGGTCGTGCGCATCGAACGGTGGTTCGACCGATCGGACCGCTCCTTCAACAAACGAATGACAATCGGTGAAAAGCGCTACCTCGAGCGCGTGCGCGGCTACGATCTCGATGAGATCTCTGCGATGTTTGCAGCATGCAAACTGTCGATCCGCAGCGCGTATGGGGACTTCGACGGCACGGCGTTCACGCGCACGTCGCCACGCCTGATCCTGGTGGGGAGCCGCGTAGCATGAAAGCGCCGCTGTCGCAGTACCCGGGGATGAATCCGTTCGTGCTGGACTGGCTCGGCGGCGACGAGCGGTTCCTTCCTCGGGGTTCCTCGGGTTCCTCGGTTCCTCGGGGTTCCTCGGGGGAGTTGCAGTTGGCATCCGCGCTCGATCGGTCCAACCGGCATTGGGGGATCTTCGCGCGCGAAGCGATCGAGCGGTGGGCGCGCGGCGAAACGCGCACGATCATCGCGGGACAACAGGTCGGCTTTGCAGGTGGTCCGTTCTACACGCTCGCGAAAATCGCCAGCATCGTGAAGATGAAGCGCGAGCTCGAGAAGCAGGGCACGCCTGCGACGGCGATGTTCTGGCTCGCGACCGAAGACCACGACTTCGACGAAGTGGCGACGCTGAGCGTGCCGACGCGATTGCTGCCCGCGCGCGATACGCAGCTCGATCTGTTGTGTATCCGCGCGACCCGCACCGCCGATTCGCGCGCGGTGGTCGGGTCGCTTCCCGTTCCCGAGCCGTTGATCCAGCAACTGCTCGCGGCGTTTGCGATCGAACGCCCCGCGTGGCTGCGCGAAGGCATCACCTTCCGCGACTCTTTCGCGGAGCTCATCGCGTCGCTCTTCGGCAACGAAGTCATCCTCGTCGACGCGCTTCTCCCGGAGCTTCGCCGCGCCGGCGCAACGCTCTTCGACGCGATTGATGCGAAGCGCGACGAGATCCACGCCGCGCTGAAAAAACGGGGCGAGGCGTTGAAACACGCCGGCTACAGCGAACAGGTCGTTCCGAACGACGACGGGCAGTACACGCTCCTCTATCAACTCGACGAGCACGGCCACCGACAACCGACAACCGACAACCGGCAACCCGAGAAAACGTCGACCTCGGCGCTCACGCGCCCGCTATTGCAGGACTACGTGATCCGGCCCGACGTCTTCGTGGGCGGTCCGGCCGAAGTCGCGTATTACGCCCAGCTCGCGCCGTTGCACGAGATGCTCGGCGTGCCGTTGCCGCGCGTCGCGCTGCGCGGTCACGTGCTGGCGATGCCGAAACGCGTGGCGCGTGCGATCGATCGATTCGAGATCACACCGGAGGAAGTGTTCGCGTCCGCCGAAGCGATCCTCGCCGAGCGCGAGCCGGAAGGCGTCGCGCGCATCCGGGAGATCCTCGACGAAGGAAAGCGCGAGCTGATGGAGCGCATCGCGCAGGTGGGCGAGCTCGCACTCCCCGCCGATCATTCGCTGGCCAGTTCGATTCAGCGCTCGATCGGCCATCTCGAATTCCACTTCAACAAGCTGGGCGAGCGAGCGATCAAGGGTCTGGTGCGCAAGGACCGCGAACGTTACGCGGCCATCCGCGAAGTGGTGGCCACGTTGTATCCCGACCGGCACGTGCAGGATCGCATCGTGAGCTGGTTCGCGTACTGGCACGTCTACGGCGCGGGCATCGCCGAGCAGATGGTCGAGGAAGTGGAGCCCGACAGCGCGTTTTTCAAAGTGGCCGTGTTGTAAGGAACAGACATGAGCGAGACAGTCGACATCATCTTCTTCGGCGCACATCCCGACGACGTGGAGCTCTCCGCCGGCGGTACCGCCGCGAAGTGCGTCAAAGATGGGCTGCGCATCGGCATCGTCGATCTCACCCGCGGCGAGATGGGCACGCGCGGCACACCACAAACGCGCAAGAAGGAATCGCAGGCGGCCGCGAAAGCGATCGGCGCCACCTTCCGCCAGCAGCTGGACTTCCAGGACGGCGATCTGCAGACGGGCCGCGAACAGGAACTGGAGATCATCGAGCTGCTGCGCGTGCGCCGCCCGCAGCTCGTGATCGCGCCGTGGCCCGACGATCGCCATCCCGACCACACCCGCACGGGCCGCATCGTGACCGAGGCGTCGTTTTACGCGGGACTGAAATCGCTCGAGACGGGCGCGCCCGCGCATCGGCCGCAGACGGTGCTGTACTACATGCAGAACTACATGGTGCCGCCGTCGTTCATCGTCGATGTTTCGAGTCTGTGGAAGACGAAGATGCGTTCGGTGGCCGCGTACAAGTCGCAGTTCTACGATCCGAACTCGAAGGAGCCGAACACGTTCATCTCCGACCCGAAGTTTCTGGAGATGATCGACGCGCGCGGCCGCCATTTCGGCGCGCTGATCGGCGTGCGGTATGGGGAGGCATTCGTGACCAAGCAGCCGCCGATGATCTCCGATTTGATTGCGGCGTACTCGGGACGGGAAGTGTGAAAATCGGCATCACCTGCTACCCCACCTTCGGCGGCTCCGGCGTCGTCGCGACGGAGCTCGGTCTCGCGCTCGCGAAGCGCGGCGACGATGTGCACTTCATCAGCTACGCGATGCCCTCGCGGCTGAACGTGCTGCACGAGCGAGTGCATTTTCACGAGGTCAACGTCACGCCGTATCCGCTCTTCGATCCATATCCGCCGTACACGCTGGCGCTGGCGACGAAGATGGCCGAGGTGGCGGCGTACGAGAAGCTCGACGTGTTGCATGTGCACTACGCCATCCCGCACGCGATCAGCGCGTATCTCGCGAAGCAGATCCTGCAATCGCGTTTCAAAGTCGTCACGACGTTGCACGGCACCGACATCACGCTCGTCGGCCGCGATGAAAGCTATCTGCCGATCACCAAGTTCGGCATCGAGGTCTCCGACGGTGTCACCGCGGTCTCGCAGTGGTTGAAGGAAGAGACCGAAGCGAACTTCCACACGCGCAAGGAAATCGACGTCATCCCGAACTTCGTCGATCCCGCGCGCTTCCATCGCAGCGACAGCGCGTTCTGCCAGGTGTTCGGCGCGCGCGGGGAGAAGCTCGTGTGCCACGTGTCGAACTTCCGGCCGGTCAAGCGAGTGATGGACGTGGTGGAGACGTTCGAGAAGATCGTCGCGGACGGCGTGAGCGCGCGGCTGCTCATGGTCGGCGATGGTCCCGAACGTTCTCGCGTGGAAGCATATGCGCGCGCCAATCGCCTGCACGACCGCGTCACGTTCCTCGGCAACCTTCCCAACCTCGAAGAAGTCCTCGGCGGCTGCGACCTGTTTCTGCTGCCGTCCGAGACCGAGTCGTTCGGCATGGCGGCGCTCGAGGCGATGACGTCCGAAGTGCCGGTGATCGCGACGCGCGCGGGCGGGTTGCCGGAAGTGATCGTAGACGGCGAAACCGGCTACCTCGTATCAGTCGGCGATACCGACGCCATGGCCGCGCGCGGCATCGAGATCCTGCGCAACGACCAGTTGCGTGAAAGCATGGGCAAACGCGCGCGGCAGGTGGCGGTGGACCGCTTCGACGAGCAAAAGATCATCCCGGTGTATCGCGAAATGTACGAGAGAGTGATGGCCAGGTGATCCTTCCTACTCGCACCGTCCCACGTGGAGCACGTCGATCATTCGTCCGACGATCTGCTCCTCGGAGATGAAGCCGCGGAAACGCGAGTCGTTGGCGTTGTCGCGGTTGTCGCCCATGAGGAAGTAATGGCCGGCCGGGACGGTGACCGGCCCGAAACTGCGGACGGAGGGGATGTCCGGCGTCAGGATCTTGTACGGCTCGCGCTGAGGCTTTCCGTTGAGGAGCACGACGTTGTCGCGGAGCTCGAGCGTATCGCCGGGGCCTGCCACGACCCGAAAAAGGAAGAGCGCCCCATCGCGGAACGCGACCACGTCGCCGACTTTGGGCGTCTCGCCGAATGCGTACGCAAAGCGGTAGACGAACACACGATCGCGTGGATGAACGGTGGGAATCATCGAGCCGGTGGGAACGAGGTGATGCGTGGTGATGAACTTGAGCATCATTAAACCGACGACGATGGGCGGCGCCAGGATCCCCACCAGAAGCCAGCCGCGACGCCGCTCGCGGTGGAGCTCGTCTTCGCTTTTCACGCGCGTATCCTACCTAAGGCTCCGCGCGTAATCCGCCTTTCGGGCCGGCCTTGCCGTAGATCTCGCTGTAGCGCTCGTACGAGTTCATGACCTTGCGCACGTAGTGTTTGGTCTCGTCGAAGTTCACTGCGGTCAGAAAGTAGTCGTCGCCGGCGGCGGGCTGCATGCGCGACCAGAGCGCGACCTGTTTCGGCCCCGCGTTGTAAGCGGCCGCGACGCGATAGCGATTGCCGCTGAACTGTTCGGAGAGCTCGCTGATGTACTTCGCGCCGAGGCGGATGATGATGCGGGGGTCGTAGAGGTCTTCGGGATCGAGATCGACCAGGCCGACGTCGCGGCCGATGTCGCGCGCGGTGGTGATGATGAACTGCAGCAGGCCGCGCGCGGCCGCTTGTGATTTTGCGCGCGGATTGAAACGCGATTCCTCGCGCATGATCGAGAGCACGAGCGATGCATCCGCGTCGTAGCGTTCGGCATCGGCGGCGATCGCGTCGTAGAAGTAGCGCGGATAGAGCAACTGCCGGACAACTGTCGGCAGCAGCTCCGGATGGAAGTCGTCCGGCACGCGTTTCATCATCACTTCGATGGCGTAGATCGACTCGCGCGACGCGCCGCCGAGGTTCAACGCATACGAACGCGAGAGCGCTTCGCGCGCGGGAGCGAGGCCGAATCGTTTCTCGATCGCCGGCACTGCTTCATCGTGCAGCCCCATCGCCATCAGCAGCGCATTCGCGTCGTTCGTGTCACGTCCGGGAAGCGCGGCAGCGATGCAGGCGCGAGCTCGAGCACGGCCTTGTACGTAGGCAACTCGCGATAGATCGAGGTGAGAATGCGCAACTGCTTCTCGCGATCGCGCGACGAAAGCAGCACGCGATCCGTCTGCACGTCTTTGGCGAGCTCGAACTTCTTCGCGGCGATGAGATTCGCGGCCTGTGCCTCGCGCACCGCGAGCTCGCGCGCGAGCTTCGGCGCCATCGCGGCGGAATCGAGCCGCGCCCGCGCAAAGTACGCAAAGTGCGTCGGCACCTCGGCGCGCAGGACCGCCAGGTACGCGCGGAACGATGCGGGCGGATCGCTCGCTTCGAGCGCGCGCGCGGACCAGTACGAAAACTCGGCACGATCGTAGGCGTCGAGTCGATTACGCGGCACGGATGCGAGCACGCCTTGCGCGTATGCGTTGCGGCCGAGACCGAGCGCGCCGACGGCGAGGGCGAGGGAGGCGTCGACGAACGCGCGGTCATTCGCCGCAACTCGCTTGATGAACATGTGATCGGCGACCGCTTCGTTCACGCGGCGCTGTTTGATGCGCGTGCGCACGCGCTGCGTCAGTGCGGCGAGCGTCGACGGGAAGTTGCCTTTCACGCCGATCGCGGAAGTCATCAATTGCTCGCCGGTCTTGTCGTCGCCGCGCAGTTGCGCCGCGCGCGCAGCGTGCCAGAGGAATGTGGCCTTCATGCGCGGATCGGTGGTGGTTTGCGCACCGCGGAGATACACCGCCTGCGCTTCGGCGAAGCGTTCGGCGCCGAAGTGACTGCGGCCGAGGGCGTACTGGAGGTCGTCGCGTTTGCCCCTCATCCGGCCTTCGGCCACCTTCTCCCCGCTCGGGCGGGGAGAAGGCTGCTTGGCTAACGCCATCTGCAGCAACACCACCGCACGGTCGTACTGGCGGTGGGTCTGGAACGTCTCGCCGAACAGCGCGAGCTGTTCGGCGTTCAGCCGGCGATGGATTTCCGGCAGGTCGAGCGCGCGGGTCACGCGATCGGAGGCGTCGTCGGTCGTGCCGCCGCGCAACAGCGCCATGCCGCGCGCGAACGCGGCGTCGAGCTGCTCCTCCTCGACCAGCGCCTCCACGATGCGCGCACTCATCTCGCGGCGGCGCTCCGTCGATGCCGATGGCGCGACCTTATCCGCGAAGTCGATCAGCGTTTTCGGATCGCCAAGCGAGGCCAGGTGCTCGAGCTCTTCATCGATCGCTTCATCGCGATAGATCGATTGCGGATGTTCGACGACCAGCGTCGTGCGAAAGCGGCTCGCTTCCGGTCCGCTCGCTACAGACGCGCGGTGATACAGCGCAAGATCGCGGAACGGATGTCCCTTCGCCAGAAACGGCGCGAGCTTCGCGGCGGCCTCGCTCTTCTCGTCTTCATCGACGAGCGCACGCGCATGCAGATACGCGAGTGAATACTTGCGATAGAGATCGGGATGCTTCGTTTCAATCTGCGCGAGCAGCTCGACGAGCTGTTCGGGATCGAGCGAGGTGAACGTCTGCGTCCACTGTTCGACCGGCGGAATCCCTCGCGACGGCGGCGCGGTCGTGACTTCACTGGCCGCGGGACGGAACACGCGGCGGCGCTGGACACGCTCGCGCACGAGCAGCGTTCCGGCGACGACGAGCAGGAGGACGAGCGTCGCGGCAGCGACGAGAAGACGACGGTTGCGGGTCAAGAGTTCGAATCGATCCTCCCCTCACGCGGTGAGGGGGTGACGAGCGTCCCCGACAAAATCGCCTGCGGAGCTCGCCTGACGATCTCGGCTCGTGCAATCGCATAGCCAAGAATCGCATCGACGAGCAGCCTGCGCCCGTCGCGCGAGAGCAGGATCAGAATCTTATCCTTGACCTCGCGCACCTCGACGATGTCTTCCCAGCGCATCCAGCGGCCGCGCTTGCCGAACAGCTTCAGCAGCGCGTTCTCGTACTTCAGCCCTTCATCGCTGACATAGATGTGATCGCCGTACTGAATGATCGCAGCGGCGAGCGTGCCTAGGAAGAGGAGGACCAGGCCGATGATGGGAAGGAACTCGTAGTCGGTGGGGTGCTCGGCCAGGTACATGAAGAAGATCGCCGCCGAGCCAAACGACGCCGCGCACGAGACGATGCGCGACACGGGTGGGCGCTCGAACACGAGAATGCGGCCTTCTTTCATCAGTCCGTCAGTCATAACACAGCGGCCCGCGCGGCCTATGTCACAAGACGCCCCCCTCACCCAACCCTCTCCCCCGCAGGGGAGAGGGCAGGGTGAGGGGGAGAGAGATAGAATCCCCGGCCCATGCGCTGGACCCGCTATTTCATCAATACGCTTCGTGAAGTACCCGCCGACGCCGACGTCATCTCGCAGAAGCTGATGATGCGCGCCGGCATGATCCGCAAAGTCGCGGCCGGCATCTACACCTACCTGCCGCTCGGACTGCGCTCCGTGAAGAAGCTCGAGAACATCGTGCGCGAGGAGATGACGCGCGCCGGCTCGACGGAGTTGCTGATGCCCGCCATCCAGCCGGCGGAACTGTGGATGCAGTCGGGCCGTTGGCAAAAGTACGGGAAGGAACTGCTGCGCATCAAGGACCGGCATGACCGCGATTTCGTGTTCGGGCCGACGCATGAAGAAGTGATCACCGAGACCGTCCGCGACTCCGTGAGCTCGTACCGCCAGCTCCCGGTTTCGCTCTATCAGATCCAGACGAAGTTCCGCGATGAAGTCCGTCCGCGCTTCGGCCTCATGCGCGGGCGCGAGTTCATCATGAAGGATGCGTATTCGTTTCACGCGAGCCGCGAATCGCTTGATGAGCACTACGACGCGATGCGTGATGCGTACAGCCGGATCTTTCATCGTTGTGCGTTAGACCACGTTCCGGTCGAAGCCGATACCGGCAACATCGGCGGCTCGGCTTCGCACGAGTTCATGGTGCTCGCGCAATCGGGCGAAGACGCCGTCGTGAGCTGCCCGAACTGCCGCTACGGTGCGAACGTGGAGAAGGCGACGTCGAAGTTTTTCGACGATGAAGTCGAGCCCGCGCCGTCCGATGCGATCGCGGAGCTGCACACGCCGGGAACGCAGACCATCGACGATGTCGGCCGCTTCCTGCACAAGCCAACCTCGCAACTCGTCAAGACGCTCGTTTTCGACACCGACCTCGGCGCAGTGATGGTGCTCGTGCGCGGCGATCGCGAAGGCAACGAGGTCAAGATCAAGAATCACCTCGGCGCGCAGTTCCTGGAACTGATCACGGAGTCGCGCTTCGAGGAAGCGACCGGCGGCGTGATCGGCTACTGCGGTCCGGTCGGCACGAAGTGCGCGCGCGTCCTCGCCGACCATTCGCTGCGGGGCCGCAAGCGCTGGATCGTCGGCGCGAACAAGAAGGATCACCATCTCGATTACGCCGTGCCGGGCCGAGATTTTCCGGAGCCGGAGTACGGCGATTTCACCACCGCGAAGGCAGGCGATCCCTGCGTGCGCTGCGGCACGGCGCTGGAGGTTTATCGCGGCATCGAAGTCGGGCACATCTTCAAGCTCGGCACGAAGTACTCCGAGTCGATGAACTGCGTGTATCTCGACGAAGGCGGCCAGCGCGTCCCGATGATCATGGGCTGCTACGGCCTGGGCATCGGCCGCACCGTGGCGTCCGCAATTGAACAAAGCCACGACGCGGACGGGATCATCTGGCCGATGCCGATCGCCCCGTTCGAAGTGGTGGTGACGTCGGTGGGCAAGGAAGAGAACGTGCTCGCGATGGCGAACGAGGTGTACGAGAAACTGCTCGCCGCCGGCATCGATGTGCTGTTCGACGATCGCGACGAACGCCCCGGCGTGAAGTTCAAAGACGCGGACCTGATCGGCTTCCCGCTGCGCATCGCCGTCGGCGCGAAGAGCCTCGCCAACGGCCACGTCGAGTGGAGCACGCGCAAGGATCCGCGCGCGAAGCAGCTCGGCGGGGCGGGGGAGGTCGTTGAGACTGTGGTTGCGGCGGTGCGGGCAGCGCGGGTGTGATTGCGCTGTGTCCTCTGTGTACTCTGTGGTGAAATCGATCTGCCACAGAGGACACAGAGGACACGGAGAGCTATCCTAAAGCCCGTTCAAACGGAGGAAACGAATGCGTAGACTGATCGGAGCGCTCCTGGTGCTTGCCGCGATTCCCGCGATGGCGCAGAACGTCGACATCGAGGCGCTGTCGGGCTTGCAGTTCAACTTCGGCAATCCCGGCGCGCGCTCGCTCGGCATGGGCGGCGCGTTCCTCGGGCTCGCGGACGACGCGTCGGCGGCCGAGGCGAATCCGGCCGGGCTGACGATCCTGCGCAAACCGGAAGTGTCGCTCGAGCTGCGCAATTACCTCGAGCAGCAGGAGTTCACGACCAGCGGCACGTTCCCGGACCTCAGCCGCACCGCGTTCACGAATCACAGCGACCGCGTCGTGATCACCTTCGGCAGCGCGGTCATGCCGATCAAGAAATTCACCGTGGGCGTTTACTACCACGAGCCGCTGAACAACGAAGGCGGCGGCGCGGTGGTGCCGTTCCGCGATCCAGTGACGAATCGGGTCACGCTTCTGCCGAACTTCTTCCTGCCCACCACCGTGAACGGCGACGTGGTCACACACGGCGATCCGGTGACCCGCGAGCAGTGCCTGCAGATCCGCCAGCAGATGAACAATCCGGGCGCCTGCGTCGAGTTCCGCATC
>Ga0196977_1000473_pt1 | contig 21117 bp, 19 predicted proteins | sample S3v_1013CmetaG_FD_148634 | JGI IMG/M metagenome (GOLD analysis project Ga0196977, IMG submission 148634) | Soil microbial communities from Anza Borrego desert, Southern California, United States - S3+v_10-13C | ecosystem: Environmental > Terrestrial > Soil > Desert | place: USA: California...
CTCGCCATCACCAGCGCGATGGCGTCGCGGTAGAGCGCTGACAGTTCTTCATCGCGGACGAAGCCGCGCACGTCGATTCGCTCGCGTCCTCGAAAGCGGTCGAACGGCGCGCCCACCAACACCAGCCGCGCGTCGGGCACGAGCGCGATTGCCTCAACCAGCGCATCGACGTTCTTGTGCACCTTGTCGTTCCCCACGTACGCGAAGTAGCTGGAGCGACGGGCTCTTAGCCCGTCGATTCGATCAACGCCATTCGGCGTCACCATCACATCCCTCGCCCCGAGCTCACGCTCGAGCTGCGACTTCACCGCCTCCGTCACCGTCAGCACGCGCCGCGCGCGCTTCACCGCGCGGCGCATCATCGTGCGTGCATACACCCGCCCCAGGGGATTGCGCATCGGCTGGTGCAAATGGATGAGATCGTGGATCGTGACCACCAGCGGCACGCGTGTGAACGGCACGACGTAGTGCGGCGCGTGAAAAACATCGAGGCGCGCGCGATTCGCGGCGCTGCCGACGACGAGCAGCTCGCGCATCGAGTAGTGCGGCACATCGATGGCGATGTGCTCGACGCCGTCCGGAATCGGCGCCCCTTGCGGCGCGAACGCGACGTATTCATCGTTCGTCCCGAGCGCCACGAGGCCGCCCAGGAGACCGCGGATGTACGTGCCGATGCCAAAGTCGGCGATCTTCCGCGCGTCGATTCCTACGCGCATCGCAGCAGCTCCATCATCACCCGCGCGCTGCGATCCCATGTCCACAGCTTCGCGCGCTCCGGACCGCGGGCACGAAGTTCGTCGCGCAATGCGCGGTCGCCGAGGACGCGCACGAGCGCCGCTCGTAACGCGCCGCGATCGCCCGGCGCGATCAACAGCGCTGCCCCTTCGCCGAACTCAGGGATCGCGCCGGTCCGTGTGGCGATCACCGCCGCGCCGCACGCCATCGCTTCGAGCGGAGGGATGCCGAAGCCTTCGTAGCGCGACGGGTAGACGAACACCCGCGCGCCGCGATACAGCTCGCGCAGCTGCTTGCGCGTGACGTAGCCGGTGACCTCGATGCCCGGTTCTTTCGGAATGCGTGTCTTCCAGCCAGCATCACCGCAGAGGACCAACCGCGGCCGCGGGGCAGAGAGGCTTTGCCAGACTGCGATGAGATCGTCGACGCCTTTGCGCGGCTCGAGCGTGCCCGTGAAGAGGATGTAGTCCTGCTCAATGCCACCGGGCGAGAAGAACTCATCGACGCCGTTCGGCACGAGCTCGATCTTTGCCGGCGCGACGCCGAATCCGCGCATCGTTTCATCGGCGACCGCGCGCGAGACACACGCGATCCGCGATGCCTGTTCGAGGCTTCGTCCGATGAAGAGGTTGAACGCGAGGATCGTCTTCAGCCGATGGCGGCCGGGCATGGTGATCGACGTGAAGTCGTGCATCGTGACCACGCTCGGCTTGCGCCAGGTCATCGGCAACGTCCCGTGAGGTCCCCACAACACGTCGCCGTCGATGCGCGGCAGGGACCATTGCTGCCACAGCACGCCGAGCGCGTGTTCATCGACGCGGAAGGCGCAATGTTCGAGGCCCGACTTGTCCGCGATCTCCGTATGCGACGCGATCAGCGGCGGCGTGTCCAGTCGCCGCGCGATCTCCGCGGTGTGCACGCCGATGCCGGTACGGTTGCCGACGAGCGCGCGGCCATCGATGAGCACATTCACTACGCAAAGTGTAGGTGGAACGCCGGCGTCCCGCCGGCTGAACGTGCAGGCGTCTCGCCTGCGGGCGGGGGACGGCGGCGGAACGCCGCCTGCTCAGCCGGCGGGACGCCGGCGTTCCGACAATACTTCCAGCGTTTTTGCCGCGGCTTCATCCCAGCGGAACTCCGCCGCTCTGGCCACGCCCTTGCGCGCGAGCTCGTCGTGCAACGCCCGATCGGAAATGACGCGCGTGATCTGCGCAGCCAATTCGCCAGCATCCAACGGATCAAAGTACAACGCTGCATCGCCGCCGATCTCCGGCAGCGACGATGACCGCGCCGCGATCGACGGCACTCCGCGCGCCATCGCCTCCAGCAGCGGAAATCCGAATCCTTCGTAGATCGACGGAAAGACGAACACCTCCGCCTGTTCGTACACCGACGCGAGCTGCGCAGCTGGGAGGTAATCGAGGTGCACGACGCCCGGCGCGCGCAGCCGCGGCACGATCGCTTCCGATTTCCATCCCACTTTCCCGACGACGACCAGCGATCCGTCGTAGTCCAACCGTTCGAACGCGTCGAGCAGCGTCTCCAGATTCTTGCGCGGCTCGATCGTGCTCACGAAGAGGATGAACCGCGACGGCAATCCTTCGAACCGCGTCGCCGTCGCCGGTGTCCCCAGCCCGGAATGAATCGCGACCGCGCGCGATGGATCGACGGAGTAATACCGCAGCAGATCGTTCCGCGTCGACTCGGAGACGCAGATGATCGCGTCCGCGATGCCGATCTCGCGCATCATCTGCCGGTCGAGATTCTCGAGCGTTTCCTTCTGCAGCAACTCGGGGAAGCGTTTGTACGTGAGGTCGTGAATCGTGATCACGCGCTTGCGCGCGACCGCCGAGTGCAATCGCGGCAGAAAGTAGTTCGCCGCGAAGAAGACGTCACATCCGGTCAGCTCGATCAACGCCACGTACGCCGCCGCTGTGATCGGCCTGTCGAGTCTTCCGTGAGGTCGCCCGCGCAAATCGAACACGCAGAGGTGCGCGTTCGCGGGCACGTCGGCATGCAGCCTCGGACCGAGATCGGTCACGCGCGCGTCGCCGAAGAGCACCAGCTCGACGTCGTCGTACTTGGCCAGCTCGTGCAGCAGGTAGTACAGATACCAGCCCACGCCGGTCAGCGGCTCGTAGAACGGGCGGATGTCGACGCCGATGCGCAGCGGCCGCTCGCGCCGCGTCGCCGAGCGCCACGCGCGCCGCAGACGCGCGACGAGCTCATGGCGTAGAGTGTGCGCCACGACTCCGAGGGTCGGGATCAGCGACATCGGCGCGCGATGATACATGCGAAAACTGATCATCATTCTGCTCGCGCTCCTCGCCGCCATCGGCGCGGCCGCGGCGTATCTGATCCTGACCACGCCGAAAACCGCGCAGCCGCTGCGCTTCCCGCTCACCGAATCGCATCGTCAGCTCCTCGCGCGCGTTCCCGCATCCGCGGACACGTTCGCGCTCATCCCTTCGGCCGCGCTGCTCCATCACAAGCTGCTCGCGAATCCGGTCACGCGCGACCCGGTCCTGCAGTGGACGCACGAGCACGAGCTGCCGCGTCCGTGGATGCTCGGCGGCGCCGATCTCGCGGTGTGGAAGAGCGGCAAGGTCACGAGCTACGCCGTGCGCCTGGACTCGTTCCGCGCGCTGTTCGTCCGTGCGTGGTTGCTGATGAGCAGCAATGCCGATGCGCGATGGGACGGCTCGACGCTGATCATGCACGAGCCGGCGCCGTCCGCGCCTGCGACTGTCGACGACGTGTTGCGTCTCGCGGCCGCGCTACCCGAGGGCGATCTGCTCGTCGTGCAGCGCGAAGGCGGACGCGGCGCGTTCCCGCCGATCGCGCGTCCCGCGGTCACCTCCGTGCGTGTCGCGCCGTCCGAGATCACGCTCGTCTCGCGCGCCGCATCCGACGACATCACCCAGCAGCGCGAGATCCGTCCCCGCTTTCCTCGAAACGCCATGCTCTCCGCCGCCTTCGCGGCGCCCCCGCGCATCCTCGGCGATTTCAACCGCCTCATCGGCGCCGACATCGACGCGCTCGTCGACGACGGGGGGTCGATGGCGCTTTACGATGTCGATGGCGGGACGTTCCTGCCCCGCCCGAAAGGTGTGATCGCAGTCCCGGCGGACGATCGCGCGCGGCAGCAGATGAAGACTGTCGAGGCCGTCGCAGCGCTGGTTGGCGAGACGCGCGATACCGGCGATCAGATCCTGGTCTCGTTCGACCGCTCCAGCATGGGACTGTATATAGAGGATGAGATGGTGCCGGCGACGTGGCCGGCCACACAATGGGCCATGCGCGTCGATCCGCAACGGCTCGTTCCCGTGTTGCGCCGCGCAGGGGACAGCACCGGCCTGCGCATCGCCGCACCGCGCATTCATCGTGCGGCGCGCGATCTCCGCCGCTGGATCGATGTCCTGCAGCACGCGGACGCGGTCGAGGCCGCCGCTTCCGTCGCCGGCGGCGTCGAGGAGTTGCGCGTCCGCGTCTCCTCGAAATAGATTTGCGCCTTCAGCAGGTTACGGGTGAATCTGCGCGGCAGGCCGCCCTTCGTGTGCCTCCGCGTCCAATCGCAAATGAACGACGTCATCGAATTCAAGACCATCGACGAGCATGGTCCACAGACGTATCACGCCACCTTCGACGTGAACGCCGCGGATCTGGGCCGTGAAGAGGTGGTCGGTCTCGGCACCGTGGCGATCAACGCCAACGTGAAGCAGGGCGATCTCGAAGGCGAATACATCGCCGATGGCGAGGTGACGTTCACGGCGGACCTGACCTGCTCGCGCTGCGCCGAGCCGTACCCGTTTGCGAATCCTTCGACCTTTCACGTAAGATTCCGGCCTCGCCCCGAGGCCTCCACGGAAGAGGAGGTCGAGATCACCGATGCGGAAGAGCTGGACGTCGAGTTTTACTCGGAGCCGGCGGTTCCCCTTCGCGAGCTCGCTCTGGAGCAGGTCCAGCTTTCGATCCCGATGAAGCCTCTGTGCGATGAGAGCTGTCTGGGGCTGTGCCCCACGTGCGGGGTCAATCGCACGCGCGAGAAGTGCTCGTGCGATGACTCGGTCGTGGACGAGCGCTGGGGTGCGTTGCGGAACCTGCGCGACGAGCTCGAAAAGAAGAAGAACGTTTAGAACAACATCCCCCTCACCCAACCCTCTCTCCGCGGGGGAGAGGGCAGGGGAGGGGGGGAACAGATTAAGGAGCTTCACGATGCCGAATCCGAAACGCCGCCATTCGAAGGCGAGAACCCGCACGCGCCGCGCGCACGACTTCCTCAAGTTGAAGTCGCTCTCCACCTGCCCGCAGTGCCACGAGGCCAAGCAGCCGCACCGCGTTTGCCCCAAGTGCGGCTACTACAAGGGCCGCGAAGTCATCGCCACCAAGGAAACGCTGTAATCTTCGCCTGATGGCGACTTGCAAGATCGCGCTCGACGCGATGGGTGGAGATCACGCCCCTGACGAAATCGTCAAGGGCGCCGTGCTCGCGGCCGAGGAGTATCCGACGGTCGAGATCCTGCTCGTCGGGCGTGAAGAAGTCCTGCGCGAGAAGCTCGGCGGCTCGATCCCTTCGCGCATCGAGCTCGTTGACGCGCGCGAAGTCGTCGACATGACCGACAACGCGCTCGCACCCTTGCGGCGGAAGCGCAACTCGTCGATCCGCGTCTGCGCGAACCTCGTCGCCGAAGGCAAAGCCGCGGCGATGGTGTCCGCCGGCCACACCGGTGCGGCGATGACGTCGGCGTACAAAGTCATCGGCACGATCGACGGCGTCAGCCGTCCCGCACTGGCCGCGGTGCTGCCGAGCGCGAAAGGCCACACCGTGTTGCTCGACGTCGGCGCAAACGTCGACTCGAAAGCGACCTACCTGCGCGAGTTCGCCGTCATGGGCCACTTTTACGCGCAGATGCTGTTCGGCATCGAGGCACCGCGCGTCGGCCTCCTCTCCATCGGCGAAGAAGAAGGGAAGGGGAACGAGCTCACGAAGGAGACGTTCCGCGTCCTCAAGGAAGCCGGCCTGAACTTCATGGGCAACGCCGAAGGCCGCGACATCTTCAACGGCAACGCCGACGTCATCGTCTGCGACGGCTTCACCGGCAATGTCGTGCTCAAGGCGTCCGAGTCGCTCGCCGAGATGATGCGCAATCTGATCCGCGAAGAGATCACCTCGACGATGACCCGCAAGATGGGAGCGCTCCTCGTGAAGGGTGCGTTCGACGACGTGAGGAAGCGCACCGACTATGCCGAATACGGCGGCGCCCCCCTCCTCGGCGTCAAAGGCGGCTGCATCATCTCGCACGGCCGCTCGACGGCGAAGGCGGTCAAGAACGCCATCCGCGTCGCGCGTGACTTCGCGACGAACCGCGTCGACGCGAAGATCCGCGAGAAGATCAGCGTGCTGCATACGCGCGAGCACGAGTCCGCAATCCTCTCGCAATAGCGCCGCGCATCCCTGCGCTATGATCCCGCCGCCATGGATCATCACACCGCATTCGTCTTCCCGGGGCAGGGGAGTCAGTACGCCGGCATGGGCCGCGACGTCGCCGAAAAGTATCCCGCCGCGCGACGTGTTTTCGACGACATCGACGCCGCCCTCGGCTTCTCGATCTCGCAACTCTGTTTCGAAGGGCCGGACGATCAGCTCAAGCTGACCGAGAACACCCAGCCGGCGATCCTGGCCGTGTCTTCCGCGCTGCATGCGGTGCTCGAAGAGTGCGGCGCGACGCGGCGCGATCTGGTCGCCGGACATTCGCTCGGCGAGTACAGCGCGATCGTCAGCGTCGGCGGCTTGACGCCCGCGGAAGCGGCGAAGCTCGTGCGTGCGCGCGGGCGTTTCATGCAGGAAGCAGTGCCGGTAGGCACAGGGGGCATGGCCGCGCTGATCGGACCGACGGTTGAAGACGCGCGCGCGATCTGCGAAGAAGCGGCGCAGGGCGAAGTGGTCTCGGTCGCGAACATCAACGCGCCGGGCCAGATCGTCATCGCGGGAACGAAGAGCGCGATCGAGCGCGCCATCGACGTCGCAAAGAAACGCGGCGTGCGCCGCGCGCTGCCGCTGCCTGTGTCGGCACCGTTTCATTGCGAGTTGATGAAGCCGGCCGCGGATCGGCTCGAGCCGTTGCTCGATGAGGCGGAGTTCAAGGACCTGTGGGTCTCCCTCGTATCGAACGTCGACGCGTCGCCGATCGGCACCGCCACCGCGGTGCGCAACGCGCTGCTGCGCCAGGTCGCGTCGCCGGTGCGTTGGGTGGAGTCGGTGCAGAAGATGATCGCGATGGGCGTGAAGCGCTTCGTCGAGATCGGGCCGGGCAACGTGCTCACGGGTCTCATCAAGCGCATTGACGGCAATGTCGAGCTGATGAACGTCTCGGACGTGCCGACGCTCGAAGCATTTCTGGAGAAAGCATGAAGATCGATCTGAGCGGAAAGACCGCACTCGTGACCGGCGCCTCCCGCGGCATCGGCGAAGCCATCGCCCGCCGTCTCGGCGAAGCAGGCGCGCACGTGATCTGCGCGGCGCGCAGCGCGGAGAGCGTGAACAAGCTCGCGGGTGAGATCGGCAACGCGAGCGGCCTCGCGCTCGACATCACGGCGCCCGACGTGCGAGACCGCATCGGGGCGGTGCTGAAGGAACGCGGCATCGACATCCTCGTGAACAACGCCGGTGTGACGGACGACGATCTCTTCATCCGCATGAAACCGGAAGCGTGGACGAAAGTCCTGCACACGAACCTCGACTCGGCGTTTCACATTACGCAGGAAATCGTAAAGAAGATGCTGCGCGCGCGGTGGGGCCGCGTGATCAACATCTCATCGGTCGTTGGATTGATGGGCAATCCTGGACAGGTGAACTACGCGTCGTCGAAAGCGGCGCTGATCGGATTCACGAAGTCGCTCGCGCTCGAGATCGGCTCGCGCAACATCACCGTGAACGCGATCGCGCCCGGCTACATCTCCACGGCGATGACCGACGCGCTGCCGGATGAAACGCGCGAGAAGCTCACCGAGCGCATCGCCCTCAAGCGCCTCGGCACCACCGACGACATCGCGCATTCGGTAGTGTTTCTGGCGAGCGAGCAGGCCAGCTACATCACCGGCACGGTGCTCAACGTCAGCGGCGGTCTGTACACCTAGTGTTCCGCGGACGGAACACTAGCTGGCGAAAGAGAACCCGTCGGTTAGAAGTCCAGATCGCGCAGGTGGTACGGCGAATGCCCGCGCCGAAACGCGGGCGCCCACAACACCGTGGCCTTCTTCTCGCCCATCCACAGATGTGTGCCGCTGCCGAGCTCGCGCGCGCCGCTGTACGGCGTCCCATCGAGCACGCCGCGCGCTTCGCCGCGTTCCGTGACGATCACGTATTCGCCCGGCACCGCAATCGTGAACGTGCCGTCCTCGCGAATCGCTTGACCGGAGGCGCGCAGGCGGCCGAGGTTGACGAAGTTCTGGCTGAGGAAGGCGCGTCCGCGCGGAGGCCACATCGGCCCGTCCGCCTGCGCCACGTGCGTGCGCGTGCGAATCACATCCTCGGCCAGCGTGTCGCGAATGAGATTCCGTGAGATCAGCGTGCGCGTCACGAGCTCCAGCGCGTAGTAGAACGGCCGCTGCCGATAGATCGTCTCGCCTTTGTAGTCGATCAGCATCTCGCCCGGACGTGTGAGGCGCAGCGCCTGATCCATCATCGTGATGTGCCAGTCGGTCTTGTTCTCGAAGCGGTCGGCGTAGTGCCACAGCGCCGCGATCGAGAGGACGATCACGATTGCGAACGTGCGCGCGGCGTTCGCGGAGCGCATGATCGCAGCCGACACGAACATCGCACCGAACGGCATGACCGGCAGAAAATCGCGCGGCGAGATCACCGGCCACCATCCCGCGAGCACGACCACGTACGCGCCGCCGGCGATCGCGAGAAAGTAGCGCGTGGCGTCTGTAGTCGCACGAAACCGCCACGCCAGCCAGAGCAGTGCGCCGAACGTGATCGGAAACGCCGCACGTCCGATCCAGAGATGTGGCCGCGTGCGAGTGAAGTTTGCGTTGAACGTGAAGTTGCAGTACACGAGCTCGTCCCACGCGCCCAGACTGACGAACAACGCGATGACCGCGGCCGGCACGAGCACGAACCCAAGCAGTAGCCTTCTCCCCTCCACGAGGGGAGAAGGTGCCGAAGGCGGATGAGGGGTCCTCCGCAATACCCACAGCACTGCCGACGCGATCGCCAACGCGATCACCAACGGCACGGTCTTGAGCGAAGTCGCGAGTGCCGCGCCGAGCAGCAATCCCGCGATGAACATCCGTTGTCGCAGCAAAGCGACCACGGCCACGATCCACAACGCCGCCCAGAGGTTGTCGTTGCGATACTCGAGCGACTTCAGAAAGAACGGCGGAAACAAGACGAGCAGCAACACCGCGCCGACGGCCACGCGCTGATCGTAGATTCGCTGAGCGATCGTGTACGTCGCCCAGAGCACGATCGCGAACAACACCAGCATCGGCGCGCGCATCCATAGCAGGATGTCCGAGCGCTCGCCGAGGAGCGCCAGCAGCGGTGCGGTGAGCAGATGAAAGAGCGGCGCGTGATTGTCGAAGAGGTCGCGATACTGCACGAGCCCCGCGGTCCAGCCCCAGGTCACGTGCAGATGCTGCTGCTCGTCGGAATCGAAGCGGTAGCGAAAGTACGCGGCCGCGCGCAACGCCAGCGCGGCAGCCGCGGTCGTCAGGAACAGGATGCGTTCGCGTTGGGTCAAGCCGGCCGGGCAGTTTAGCCGGAAAAACGCTCGACATCGTCCGGCCCGGTGAATAAAATCCGCGCCCGCGCCGTTACCCCGCGCGTTCAGCCGTTGTAGCTCAGTTGGTAGAGCAGCTGATTCGTAATCAGCAGGTCAGCGGTTCAAATCCGCTCAACGGCTCCAGATTTTTCAGCGATTTAGCGCCGGCCGTAAGGCCGGCGCTTCCGTTTGCAACAGTCCGCGCGGCGCGCCTCCTTGTCTCAACCGTGTTGAGACAGCCCCCGATACGCGCTCAGCGATCCACGAAACGAGAAAGTCCCGTGCTCGAGCCGCAACACTGTCTCGACGATACCTTCGAGAGCATGGACGTCATGCTCCACGATGATCAAGGCTGCGTTTTCGTTCTTCAGGCGGAGCAAGTGCGTTCGCAGCGCATCCACGATTTCTCCGGCGAGACCAGCAAACGGTTCGTCGAGAAGAATGACTTTCCTCTGCGGCAACACTGTGGCCACTGCCAGTCCTGCGAGACGCTCTTCGCCAACAGAGAGGTGGGCAGCGCGTGTGTGCCGAAACGGTACGAGTTGTGGGAACGAAGCGAAGACGCTTTCGACGGCATCGCGCGAACCGTCGCGGACGACATTCGCCGCGGCTCGAATGTTCTCCTCCACGGTCAGAGCTCCGAACGTCGCTCCGCGCTGGGGTAGCAGCGACATGCCTTGCCGGACTCGTATCGCGGTCGCCGCCGATGTCAGGTCGGATCCATCGACACTCACACTGCCGCGGCGCGGTCGCAGAAGGCCGTGGATGGCCCGAAGGAGCGTGCTCTTGCCTGATGCGTTTGGGCCCGCGATCAGGACCGCTTCGCCGCGCGGTACCTCAAAACTGATGTCTCGAATAATGACCGCCGCGCCATAGCCGGCCGTCAGGGCGCGAACGTCGAGAGCAGGGGCATGGGAAGTCATATGCGGTGATGCCAATGGCGAATGTCCGCCCACGAGCCGTCGGCGACGAGTTTGCCGCGATCCATCACAATTGCGCGATCGGCAAATTCGGCGACAGCTCCATGGTCGTGTTCGATGATGACGAACCGAAGGCGCTGCCGCGACGATTCGAGGATCGCGCGAATGAGTCGCCGGTTTTCCTTGCTGACACCGGCAAACGGTTCGTCGAGAAGCGCCAGTTTCGGCTCTCGGGCAAGACACATCGCCAGCGAAAGCATCTTTCGCTGCCCTGCTGAGAGCTGCATCGCTTGTGTCTCCAACCTGTCCAGCAAGCCAGACGCGGACGCCCATTGCAGGACGTTTTCGTCCTTTTCAAGCACCGACGCGTAGCGACCGGTGACACTCAATGCGATGTGCTGCCAGACCGCCAGCGACGGCACCAGTCGCGGAATTTGAAACGCTCGCGCGATGCCGCGCTTGGCGATCGCTGTGGGATGCAGGCGAGTGATGTTTTTGTCCTGCCACGAAATCGAGCCGCCGCTGGCGCGATCGAAGCCACTGACGACGTTCAGGAAAACCGTCTTGCCCGCACCGTTTGCGCCCAGCAGAAACGTGGTGGGGACGTCTCCGAGCCGACATGTGATGCGGTCCAATACAGTTCGGTTTCCGAACGTTCGACTGAGATCCGAGACCACTAACATCGTCAGGCCTCCGCACGGTCCGGCTCACCGAACCAACCCGAACGAATCGCGATCACCGCGAGGACGGCAATGCTGTTCACAATTTCTCGCAGGGATGCGGCTTGCTCTCCCACCATGCCGGCGGCGCGAATGATTTCGGGCAATGCGACGATCACACCGGCGGCCGCAGCGCTACTCCAGGGTCCGGAGCCGATTGCGGCGACGGTAACGAGCGCGAGAGACGTCGAGAAACCGAATTGCCGGGGCTCGACGAACGAGATCAGATACGCGTGCAATGCTCCGGCAGCAGCGATCATGCTTCCGGTAATGCAGGTCGCAATCAGCAGGAGAGAACGCGGATCGTGACCGATTGCAGCGGCGAGAACGCGATCATAGCCGGCCACTTTGACGGCGGCACCTCCGCGCACTCGGGATAGTAGAACAGGCACTGCGATCGCCACGGCCAACAGAACGAACGCAGCAGTCAGCAAGCCATTGGGTGATGCAGGCGATGCGATGGCGAATATGCCCAAATCGCCATTTGTAATGGTGGTGAGATTACGAAACGCTTCCTCGAGCGCCACCTGCGCTCCGATCACAGCGATGACCGCGGCTTCCCCTCGCAGCCAGAGCATGGGCGTGCCGAGGAGCAGTCCCGCAACTGCGCCGAAAATTACCGCGACGAGTACCCCCGACCAGCTGGGGGTGGCAGTAGCGCGAGCTGTGATGACGACGGCGTACGCTCCGACGCCGAGAATGCCTCCCGCGGCGAATGGGACGAGCCGGATCTGTCGAAGCAGTAACTCAGCCGCGATCGCTGCGACGGCCAAAACCGCCCAGACGGTCAAGAGGTGCACCATGTAGTCACGCGTCATGCTCGTGGACCACCCGACACGAGCCGATCCTGGCGTACACGCAAGAGGAGGGCGGCAAGGAGCAACGCGAACGTAACGGTGCCGCTCCACGTTCCCGGCAGAAATGCGAGCACTGCCTGTCGAACTACGGCGAGCGAGCCCGTAGCCACCAGCAGCCGTCTGCCGTCGAGCTCTCCAGCAAGAACAGCCGCGACCACGCCGACAAAAAACGTGCTGGTCCCCATGGTCGGCGTCAGTGCGCTCTTCGACGCTTCGAACATGCCGGCTGTACCGGCACAACATGCCGCAGCGATGTAGCCTCGCCGCACCAGGCGTGGCGCGTCGGCGCCGCACAGGACGGACAAATCATAGTTGGCGGCGATGGCTCGAACTTGTAAGACGGTCGGCGAGAATTTGCTGGCCGTCGCGACGATCACCGCGCCGGCGACGCTGACCACTACAGCTGCAACTTCGTACCGGCTCATGAGCGAAGAGCCGTGCGCGCTCGCGTCGAGACCGGGTAAGACGTGTGCGTCATGGCCGGCGGCGAGGCCGAGCACGTTGAACGTAATGTTCCATAGAGCAATCGAAGCGATCATCAGTGAGGCCCCTCCCGCCCCGCGCTGCTGCAGGCGAAAGTCGATCGAGGCAAACAGAAGACCGGCGACCGCGGCCGTTAACAGGCCGACGAACGCAAACGATACGCCGCCGAGGGACCACATCAGATATGGCGCCAACGCGAATGTAGCCAGCAAACCAAAATGCAGCACATGATTCGTGTAGTAAAGAAGCGACACCGCCACTGCCAGCAGAAAGAGGTCGGACCATGCGACCACGCAGTCGATGACGAACGACAATAGATTCATCAGGTACGGACCATGATGACCACGCTGCTCGCCAGCCCCAGCGCCGCGGCCAATAACCAGAAGATGTCCCTAAGAGTCTGGCCGCGGATCGAAAGTGGGATTTCCTGACGCAACTCGTCGAGGCTGACCTCGCCCTTGCAATCGTCGAAACGCTGGTCCGCGAGCGTCCAATAGCGTTGCACATGCCCAGCGACTACGAATACGCTCGCGCCACATGCGGCCAGACAGAGGGCTGCCAAAAGAACGAGACGCGGACCGTCATTACCGGCTGTGGCCAGGTTGACGGCCACGGACGTCGCAATAATCGAGAAGAACTCATACGCGCGTGGAGGTATCATCGCGTAAAAGCGCGGGATAGAGGACTCGTCGAAACTCATTCGAGGACTCCCATCAATTCAGCAACGCCTTGCAATGCTAGCTCCGGGGCCCTTTTCAAATTGTTGCCCGCGAGTTTTTCCCTCGCCGTACGCAACACCTCGTCATCGGCGCAGATATTGATCTCGCTCTTCATTCGATCGTAGAGCGGACGGAGCTCCTTCGCGGCTTCTCGCGTGATGCGAAACCATGCGTCGTCGACCTCCTTGAGCAGCGCGCGCCGATTCTCGCGAACTTGCGAAGGCACTTCGCTCATGGGGCGGCTGAGGAGAATCAGCGTGTAGTCGGTCAGCTCGCTGTATTTGAAGTCGTCTCGTATCTGAGACGTGGACCATTCTCTTTCGATGACGAAACGATTCTGCAGATAGAGCCGGAGCTTGTCGATCGAATATTTGTGGGAGAGGCTGAGGCGATATTCCTGGTCCTGCATCGTCACCTTGTGAATGACCGTCTTGGCGTCAGGAACGGAGCTGCGAAACGGTCGCACGCTGGTCTCGATATTGGCCGTCAGCTCCATTTCCAGCTTGGTTCCCCATCGCCAGTTGCTGACCACGAAATCGATGAGCGGTTCGGCCAGGAAACGACGGCCGATGTCGAGATCGCTGTAGCGGCGTTGGAGTTGTTCATCGCTCAACTCGCTGTGGTAACAGTCCACGCCGAGAAGCAATTGATCGCCGGGCCGCATGATGTCGGCGACGGCCGTGATCAGGTTGTCTTCAGTGAAGTTGCCCAGCGTGCCTCCGAGCAGGAGGATCAGTCGAGGCGTGCTCCCTGAAAGCACGGTGTCTCTGTATTGAACGAGATCATCGAAATCGGCATTGATGACGCTGAGGTGTACCAGCGCTTCGAAGTGAAGGCCGGTGCCGGTGAAACGCTCTCGGATGCGCGCGACCGTCGCCTGTAGCAACGGGTAGCTGACGTCGTACGCGATGTAAGCGATTGGTTTCTCGATCACCTGTTGTGTACAAAGCTCCTGGAGAAGGAGTGCATCGTCGTCGCCGGTGCCGGGGCCAAGACTCAAGATACTGAGTGTCTTCGCGCGAGTGGCGATCTCGGTGACCAATTCCGGTAGCGCGCGCCGAAGGAGTTGCCCGGCCTGCAGCCGTAGATCAAATGCCCCGCAGAGATCGACCCAGTTCTGCGCAGCGCGATGGGAGAGGTAAAGCAGCTTCGATGGCACCGCCCGTGTGCTGAGTGCGGCCCGGATCTGGCGGCGCCAGTAGTCCGGCGGGGTGCCGGGCCAGATCTGCCATGCGTCTCCGTGACCCATTGTCAGATCCAGCTGCGCGACATTGGCTCGAACGTCGCGATCGTCAACGCTTGTCCGGCACGGCGCTCTTTGATGGCGACGGGCCGCAGCACATCCCCATGGTCATCAAAACGTGCCGGCCCCAGAACTCCCTTGAATTCGCTTAGGCCGTTGAGGCATTTTCTTACTTCATCCGGCGCGCGCTGACTGGTGCACCGGAAGAGCATTTGCGCGGCATCGTATGCGTGCATCGAAACGATGTCGGGATCGAGGTTATAGCGCCGGCGATAGTTCTCCGTAAATTGTTTGAATGCCGGCTCGGCCGGGGCCGGCGCGCCGACCGGGGCCGTGTAGTAGATCCCATCTGCCGCGGATGCGGCGATAGTCTGAAAGTCGCGCTCTTCTGCCGACGCGTTCGTCAAAACCGTGGTACGAACGCCACGCGCACGCAATTGGCGGAGCAGTTGAGCGAGCTCGCGCGGCTGTGCGGCAATGTAGATGACGTCGAGGTCGGGACGGCTTACCTTGGTGATGAGTGAACGAAATTGCGTCTCGTTCGGCGCAAAGCTGTCGCGTAACGCGACGCTGCCTCCGGCACTCGTGAATGCGCGCACGAACGCCGCTTCCGCTCCGGCACCGTAATCATTCCGAATGAACAGAACCGCTGCGCGTTTCCATTGCTTTGCGTTTCGCGCGAAGAGCGCCGCCGCGGTGGCGTCGAAATCGTCGGCCACCCAGTTCCGAAAAATATATTCACCGGCGTTTCGCACGGCAGGCGCGGATGCGCCGGGCGCGACCACGACAACCCGCGCCTTTTCGGCAGTAGGAGCAATCGCCAGGGTGACGCTGCTCGTCAGATCACCGAGAACCATCCGTGTACGGCCTCCGGACGTGAGCCGGTGAAATGCCTTCAGCCCCTCGGCGGGATCGCCTTGAGAGTCCTCGACGATCACTTCGATCTTTTCCGCGCCTCGAGCGTTGTGCTCGTCCGCGGCCATTCGAATCGCCTCGACCGCGCGTTGCCCACCTGCGGCGAGAGAACCGGACAGGGGCTGCAAGACGCCGACATTCACCGCGGGCCGCTCAGTGGCGACCGGTGGTTGATTTGCCTGACGGCGTGCTGGCGTACGGAATACGGCCCAGGCTAGCACGAGGGCCAATACGACAACGGCGATCGCTGGAACGACTAGACGCTTCCGCATGAGATCACTCCTCCTCCAACGTAAGCGGTCCCGGCTGGCGGCGGCACGTCAAGTCAACGCACAGTATTGCAGCGCGCGCAGCTACGCCGCGCGGTTGGTTCGCAAACATGCCGATCTCAGGACCCCCGCTGTAGGAGTGACGTTGATCGCCAAATCCCTACCCGTGGTATGCGATTCGGCCGAAACGCGCGCCTACGGCGCGCCGGATGCAGCGGTCGCGATGTTGTCCTCCGGTTTCCGATCGAGCAGTTCGTGATCGGGATCCACGCCCGCGCGGGCGGGTGCGTGCGGCGAGGTCACGACCGCTGTAATCGTTTGCTCGCCTGAGCGGACGCGGTGCGGGTGGCGGTAGAGCGCACGGCCGCGCGCGTCGAAGACGGCCAGTTCGATGAGGTCGTTCATCGGCACCGACTTCTCTTTGCCGGCCGCGTCGGCTTTGAGTTTCTGCGCGTCGATATGCAGGGTCACACGGTACGTGCCCCTGCCGGCGGGTTGCACCTCCACTTTCTTAGTGCGCAGGTCCCAGAACGTGATCTCTTCGAACAGATCCTTCAGTAGAGAGTGCTGAGGCGTGGCGGCGCGGAGCTCCGCGTAGAAGTCGAGCGACGTCGGATACGGAGGACGCGAAGGGTCGAACCGCGCGAGCAGTTTTCGCAGTGCTGCGTCGATGGGCTTTTCTCCGATCGCTTCGCGCAATGCGTACATCGCGAACGGGCCCGTGCGATAGGCGTCCAGGCGATCGAACGCTTTGAGCAGCGGGACCTCGCGCGTCTGATGCGGCGCCATGAATTCGCTGCGCATTACGTCCAGCAGGCGGATGAGGTGATCGCGGCCCAGGGTCTTCTCGACGACGAGCATTGCGCTGTACCAGGCCAGGCTCTCGCTGAGCAGCGGCGCGCCCTCGACCGTGGCGGGAAGCAGCTGGTGTCCCCACCACTGATGCCCCATCTCATGCGCAATGATCGCGAACGGGAAGTCGATCTTGCGCGGATCGTCATCGGGTCGCACAAGCGCGAACGCTTCCGAGTATTCGATCAAGCCAGGGAACGAGGTCAGTCCCAGGCCTCGGCCGCTGCTCGGATATTCGACCAGCCGGACCTGCTTGTGCGGATAGGGACTGTAGTTCCGGGTGTGATCGTCGAGCGTGGCGGTCACGCTGCGCAGCATCCGCTCGAGATTCTCCGTGTGTGTCGGGTGGTGGAAGATCTCGATCGCGACGTCGCGCCAGCGCGCACGACGCACGGCGTATCTCGCTGAATAGATCGTGTATACTTTCGTGATCGGCGCATCCGTCACATAGTGAAAATACCTGCGGCCGTTCGCCGTCCACGCGCGGCGTAACGCACCCGGAGCGACGCCGGTCTGATTCGCGGCCGTGCCGATGATCGTCTCCAGCTTGATCTTTTCGTTTCCCTGCCGTTTGTACCGCGCCGCCACATCATCGAGAGCCGGCACCTCCGGACGCGCCGGCAGTCCGTGCCGCTTGCGCGCGGAGGCGTTGTCCAGCTCGGGATTCGTTTGATAGCCGACGAACGGCAGCCATTGCCGCTGACTGTGACTCTGCTCCGCGCGATGCTGAATCCACGAACCATTGCCCATCACGCTGGGGTTCCAGCCGTCGTTGGTGAACCCGCGCGGCGCGTAGTCGATCCGAAAATTCATCCATATCGACTTGCCCGGCTGCAGTGCCTTGTCGAGGACGTAAATGCTGTAGCCGAATCCGTCATCGCGCAGCGTCAGTCGCGACGCGCGATCGAACACGACGTCCTTCGTTTCGACAACAGTATTCGCGAGGACGTGAATCGCGCCGATCGCGACGCCGCTCCGATTCTCGAGTCGATAGCTACCACGGATCGTGGCCGCGTTGCGCTCGGGATAAAAGTCGACATGGAGCTTCGTCGCCGCGAGCGTCGGCTGCGCGAGCGATGCGTATCGGCCAAACCGCCGCTCGTACTCCGCGCGTCGCTCCTCGAACTCCGCCTCGGTGTAGTAATGATTCAGGACGTTCGTGTTGTAGAAAACGAAAGCGCCTGTGCCCGCGATGATCGCAATGGCGGCCGCACCGACCGCAACCGGCCACCGCGTCAGACGGCGGCGCGCGAGTGCGAACCGCCAGCGCAGGCCGCGTTCCTCGCCGCGCATCCAGAAGAGGTACGCGACCACCCCGAACAGCAGCGCCCAACCGCTCCAGTACAACGTGAACCAGAGCCACGGACCGGCCTGCGGTCCGAAACCGGCCATCTCCGAGTACACCGGTTCGGGCGCGCTGCCGTACAGCAGCAGGTTGTGCCGGACGCCGAGCTCGCGCGCCATCTGCACGCCGATGAACGCGAGCACCGCTACGACATTGCCGACGTACTTTTGATTCACCAGTACGTGAATGACCATCGCAAGCGCGGCGAACAGGAGGTAAGCGGCGAGGTGAAATCCGAGCAGGAACTTCAGATAGAGACCGAGCTCGAACGCTTGATGACCGAGCATCGCCTGCACGATCACGCCGGCCACGAGAAAGATGATCTGCGTGACGACGAGCATCAGCGCGAGCGCGAGAAATCGCCCGAGGACCGCCAGCCATTCCGGTACCGGCGTGACGTCGGCGATGGCGTTCATGCGCGCGTCACGTTCGCGCCACACCAACTCTCCGGCCGAGATGGCGATGAGCAGCGCGACGAACCGCGTGAGCTCATCCGCCGCGAATAGCGCCGCGACGCGACCGGTCGTTGCCGCACCCGGCGTCCCGAGCTCGACCTCCAGCACCTCCGTGGCGGTCATGATGAACAACGCCGCCGTGAACGGCACGAGAAGCCAACCGCGCCCCTTGTGCAGATCGCGAAAGGCTTCCATCGCGATCGCGAGCAGTTGCCGCGGTTTCCTGGAGCGGCGGGCTCTCAGCCCGTCGGATCGATGCTGCGTCGACGGGCTGAGAGCCCGTCGCTCCAGATGGGGTAACTCCGTCGTCGCAAACCGAAACCGAACAGACGCGAGCGCCAATACACCGATCGCAACTGCGATCCATAACAGCCGATTCGAAATCAGCGCTTCGTCGAGACCGATGAGACGCGTGCTCTTCTGCAGCGGGTTGTACGTCGTCCACAACGCATGCAACGCGGTGTAGCCGAGCGGGTCGAGCACTTTCGCCAGCGCCCATCTCCCCAGTCGCACCCCCACGAATCCCTCGGCGATGAACGCCGAGAAGAACAAGACGGCTGCACCCGCATACGCGGCGATCGCTCGTCGCGTGAGCGCCGCAATCGCGAAGAGCACCGCGGTGGCGATGAACGCATTCGGCACCGCGAGAAGAAAGTACGCCGTCAGATACGCCTCGACGCGAAACGGCCCGAGGAGCTCCGGCTCGATGCCGGGCACGCCGGTCGCGAGGAGCAGGCCGATCGGCACCGCGAGGAGCAGCAATGCGTTCACGGCAAATGCGCCGAGAAAGCGGCCGCCGAGGTAGGAGGTTTTGCGCAGCGGCGTCGTGTAGAGGAGCGGCGCGATGCGGAGCTGTGCGTCGCGCGTTGCGACGTCGCCCGCCACGCCCGCAGTGACGAGCAACGCGAACATGCTGGCCACGATCGTCATCAAGCCCGTCACGATCGGCGCGTTGAAGAAATATCCGTCGTTGCGCGCGTCGAGAAAGATGACCCACGTCAGCAGTAGCGCGAGCGCGAGAAACAGCGCGAAGTAGATGCGCGTCGAAGCACGGCGCAACTGGTAGCCGAGCTCGAAGCGGAACACTTCCAATGCCTTCGTCATCGCGCCGCCGAGTGCATGACGCTGAAATAGACGTCCTGCAAATCGGGCTCGACGGCGTGGAATGCGGGCGAGGGCGCGCTGTCATTCGACACGCGGATGAGCGTGCGGCCCGCGAGCAGCTTGGTCGAGAGCACGTTGTGATCGCGTTCCATCGCGGGCAGCTCCGCTTTCGCAACAAGGCGTTCCCACACGCGCCCGCGCAGTTCGGCAACAGCGTGAAGCGGCTCCGCCTCGAGCAGGATCCGTCCCTTGTCGATGATGGCCATCCGCGTGCAGAGCTCCGCGACGTCTTCGACGATATGCGTGGAGAGGAGGACCACGCTGTTCTCACCGAGCTCGCTGAGCAGATTGAGAAAGCGCACGCGCTCCGCGGGATCGAGACCGGCGGTCGGCTCGTCGACGATGAGCAGCTTCGGATTGCCGAGGAGCGCGATGGCGATGCCGAAGCGCTGGCGCATGCCGCCGGAGTAGCCGCCGAGCTTCTGCGTGCGCACGTCCCAAAGGTTCGTCTGACGCAGCAGCGCTTCGACCACTGCGCAGCGCTCACCACGATCGACGATGCCTTCGAGCACCGCGAAGTGCGCGAGCAGTTTCTCGGCGGAGACGTTCGGATAGACGCCGAAGTGCTGCGGCAGATAGCCGAGCGTTTCGCGTAACGCGTCTTTCTGCCGCACGACGTCGATGTCGCCAAGATGGATCGTGCCGGCATCCGGCTCCTGCAGCGTGGCCAGGATGCGCATGAGTGTCGACTTGCCGGCGCCGTTCGGACCGAGCAATCCGAACATGCCGGCAGAGATGTTGAGGCTGACGTTCTGCAGTGCCTTTACGCCGTTGGGATAGGTCTTGGAGAGGTTGTCGATGCGGAGCTCGAGCGGCAATTCTGGTCCTTGTGGTGCCGTGATGTTGGGTTAGTACGCGAACGCGGCGTGATGGTGTACAACGGACGCATCATTCGCGCGGACCGCATCGCGGCGCGCAGTCGACCGCGACCGGCGCTCCGTCGCGCGAGACGTCGATCGCACAGCAGGCATCGAACGCCGCACGAAGTTTCGTGCGCGCGCGTTGCACGCGCGACTTCAGCGTCGACAGCGGAACGCCGAGACTCGCGGCGAGCTCGGTCTGCATCTCGCCTTCGAGGTCGACGCGGCGCAGCACGTCAGCGTCCGACTCGGGAAGCATGCGCAGGACGGGCTCGAGACAGTCGCTGAGTGTGCCGATCGTGCGATCGGCAGAGTCATTCGCATCGCGGACCACGAGGTCGATTGCATCAACGTCGGTGGTTGGCCGCCGCTGCCGGTAGTACTCCGCCACTGCATTGCGCGTGACGGCGAACAGCCAGGCGCGGACGGACTCTGATCCGATCTCCGCGCGACGCTCGAGGAGTTTCACCATCACGGACTGAACGATGTCGTCCGCGTCTCCCGGATCGACGCGGCGCGCGACGTAGACGCGCAGGCGCTCGCCGAGGTCGTGCCAGGCGGCGGCTACGTTGACGGTGGGTGGAGCTTCCATCGCTGTCATCGAACATTAGACGGAAACGTGGGCGAAAAGACGCATGCGTCTTTCGAGGGCGATCTCCGTCTCTCTCCGTGGAGGCTGAAGATGAAGAACGATGAGCAGGCCGAAGTCACAGATCTGAACGCGCCGTGCTGCGGAGGTCCCGCACCGGAGGATGCGAAGGCGTGCTGCGTGAAGGACGCTGCCGCGAAAGCCGCGGGTGAGTCGGGTTGCGG
>Ga0196977_1000474_pt1 | contig 21075 bp, 21 predicted proteins | sample S3v_1013CmetaG_FD_148634 | JGI IMG/M metagenome (GOLD analysis project Ga0196977, IMG submission 148634) | Soil microbial communities from Anza Borrego desert, Southern California, United States - S3+v_10-13C | ecosystem: Environmental > Terrestrial > Soil > Desert | place: USA: California...
GGTTCATGTCGTAGGCACGAAAGGTTTTGCTCATGCTGGCAGTTTACTTATTCTTTGATCGCTGTCGATGCTTTTTTCCGACAGGCTCTGAAAGGGTTTACAACGCCTCCGAGAGAAACCCTTTTCAGGGTTGATATTTCTTATCCCGGTGTTCCCAGGGTTGAAGCAACCCTTGGGCTGGAATTAGCGAACGCCTTCGGTGTATTTAAACTGAACCAATACCAGATAATTAAGACGCTTTCGTGAAACCGTCCCCTCGCGCTAATATCTCGTCCGCAGGCGCGCATGCAAGTTTTCTACACACCTCGTTACTACGCCGACATCGGCGACGGCCACATCTTTCCCATTCGCAAGTTTGAGCTCGTGCGCGACCGTCTCCTGGTCGAAGGCACTCTGCACCCCTCTGAACTGTTTGAACCCCAGCCTGCTACCGTCGAACAGGTGCGACTGGTTCATACAGACGATTACGTTTCGCGGTTATGCGGCGGCACGTTGACGGCAAAGGAACTACGCCGGCTCGGTTTGCCGTGGTCCCAATCGCTCGTGCAGCGCTCGTTTTACGCTGTCGGTGGAACGATCGCGGCCGCTCATGCGGCGCTGGTCGGGGGTTATGCTTCGAACCTCGCAGGGGGGACACACCACGCGTTTGCCGATCGCGGCGAGGGATTCTGTGTGTTCAACGACGTCGCCGTGGCGATTCGTGTCTTGCGGAGCGAGGGTCTGGTTCGTCGCGCGGCCATCATCGATTGTGACGTTCATCAGGGCAACGGTACCGCGACCATATTCACAGGCGACGAGGAAACGTTCACCTTCTCGATTCACGGAGCAAACAACTACCCGCTCTTCAAGGCGCGATCTAGTCTCGACGTTGAACTGCCCGACGGCACGACCGATCGCGAATATCTCGACTGCCTGATCGGTCACTTCCCTGCCGTGTTCGCTGCGGACCCGGAAGTCGTTTTCTATCTCGCCGGGGCGGATCCATACGCTGGTGACAAGTTGGGCCGGTTAGGGTTGACGATTGATGGTCTTCGCCGTCGCGATGCATGCGTCTTGCGCGAGTGCTACGAACGCGAAGTGCCGGTGGTCACGGTGATGTCGGGCGGTTACGGCAAAGACATCAACCACACGATCGAGATTCACTGCAACACAATCCGGATGGTCAAAGAGGTCTTTGAACTCCAAAGCGCGGCCCGACGTTCCGCCTGAACCATGATTCGCAGAATCTTTCGCTGGCTATTCCTGGGCGTGTTGGGCATCCTCGTGGGCCTGGCCCTTTACGAGGCCATAATCCTCGGGCGCGTCTATTGGCTGCGCGACCATAATCCCTCTTCGACGTCGCTGATCGACACGCGCGCCAGCGAAGCGCGAGCCAAGGGACAGCAACCGCGACGGGAACAGGCATGGATGCCGCTCGAAAAGATCTCAGCAAACCTGCAACGAGCGGTGCTCGCCGGCGAAGACACAAACTTCACCACGCATCGCGGCTTCGACTACGAAGCGATTCAGAAAGCATACGAGCAGGCGCAGCGTGAAGCCGCGCGTGAGGCAAAACGCGAAGGTGAGGACGACGACTGGCTTCCGAACCTGCCGGAGTTCAAACGCGGCGGCTCGACAATCTCACAGCAACTGGCGAAGAACCTTTATCTCTCGTCGCAGCGATCGTTCATCCGCAAAGGTCAGGAAGCCCTGGTAACGATCATGCTCGAACGCCTGCTGAGCAAGCGTCGCATTCTGGAGATCTATTTGAACGTGATCGAGTGGGGCGACGGTGTTTACGGCGCCGAAGCCGCGGCCCAGAAATACTTTCGCAAATCGGCGTCATCCCTCAGCGCCAACGAAGCCGCCTACCTCTCGGCGATGATCCCGAACCCGCGCACTGTCTTCAACCCCCAAATCAATCCCCGCCGCCTCGCGCGCCGGCAGCGCATCATCCTGCGCGGTATGCCGTACGTGAAGATCCCTTGAAGGCGGGTTATCTGGTGCTCTGTGTTCTCGACCTAGGTTTCGGAGTGGTGATGGTGAAGGACTTTATAAAGCGTGAAACATTTGCGTCGTCGTCCTGGCTGTAGAAAGTGACGCCGATGTACATCTGGCGATCGCCATCCAAGACCCGGGTGTAGGCGCGCACTTTCGCGGGAATGGTGCAGGCCGGGAGATCGTATTCGCTAGCGCTAAAGCCACCGACCGTGAAACTACGTTCGCCCTGCAGCTCGCACGAGAATTCACCGTTGTGGCGTTGCTGGTAACCTAGTGCAACTCCCTTGAGAAACCCCTGAACGGCGGCCTGAATCGTCGGACGGTCCGCTTCTCCGTACGATGGTCCGGTGATCCACATGAGGGCGTAGATGGCCCCACCGTCGCGCGAGGCATAGACGTTCACGTCAGCAGTCTGATCGCCGAGCGGGACTTGAAGCGTTTTCTTTTGGCCGTCGTCCGGAACGAGTGCAGAAAAACTCTCACCTTCCGGTCTGTATAATTGCCAGTTCTTTGGTCCCGCACTCGCAGCCCACGAAATATCGGGATCGTTCGAAGCGCCCGAAGAGGAAGACGGCGCCGGTCCCATTAATGTCAGATTTGTTAGTTCGGAAGCCGGCCGAGTTGACGTGGGTTTCGAGGCGGGAAGGATTGGGTTCAAACTTGCGGCGGGAGCTCTTCGAAGTGCCTGCGCTCTGACAAATTCCCATGGCGCAACCGGGTCCTGTACTTGCCACAAACCGCGCCGTTCACCGCGCGCGGCCTGCTCCGACTGCTGATAAACCTCTCGATCGGCAACACTCAAACGCCCCTGATTACTGCCATCGAACCACGCCGCGCCGTCGCGAAGCATCTGCGCACCGACATCGGTTTTGTCGAGCATAACGCGTCCGACAAGACTGCCGTCCGCGGCAATGCCCCAGTACTCAACCACAACTGATTTGTCGTAAACGAGGTCGGAAAGATGCTTCCTCGCGATGTCGCCAAAAGCCTGATTAACTTCCGGCGCGTCTACGGCCACCAGTTTTATGCGAACGGGCCGATTGAGATTGAAGACCGTAATGACGTCGCCATCGTTGACTTCGATCACGCGTCCAAACAGAGTTGCTGCTTCTACGCTGGTAGAAAGAAAAGTGATAAGGAAAGCCAGGAGCAAATAGCGCGGCTTCATAATATATGCGACCGAGAGATGTCTAAACAGCGAACTCCTTTGCGAGTTTCAGTTCCGCTTTCCGCAATTCAAAACGGCCGCGGCCCAGATTCCCTTCCGAGTTCAACGCCAACACGACGAAGTAATCCTTACTCAACAGTCGCATCAGCATTACCGCGCCTTCGAGCGAAATAACCAGCTCGCGCAAAGCGCCCAGCCCGGTGTCGGCGCCGGCTCGCTGCGCGCTGCGCACGAGCGACGTAAACTCCGCGGCCGCGACGTCGAGGTTCGCTTCCGCGCCCGCCTGGCCGAGGACCTTTTCGACGGCGATTCCGTCTGTTCCCATGATGAGCGCGCCGAGACTGCCCTCGGTGCGTTCGATAATGGACTCAAGCATCTCCTTGAACATTTTGGCCTCCAATCACGGACGTTGGCCGCTCAACGTGCCTGGCCGCGCTGTGTTAGTGCCGCTGGGACTGTTGACGGTGGGAGCACTCAGCAATTGCGGCTGAGTTGTTGGGTTCGTTTGAGGCTGAGTCTGCTGCAACTGCGTCGGCGTCGGCGTGTTGCTCGGCGGGTTTCCAAGTGGGACCGGCTGAGGAATCGTGGTCGTCCGCTGTTTACCATCGCCGACCGCGCTTGTCGTCGGACGTCCCTGATAGTCCGGACGATAGATGTGCGGCGTGATGAAGAATAGGATTTCACTGTTCTGACGCGTGGTCAGTTTGCGTTTGAAAAGATTGCCGACGATTGGAATCGAAGCGAGTCCGGGAGTGCGTTGTTGGACTTCACCTTCGTTATCGGCAAGCACGCCACCCATGACCGTAGTGCCGCCGTCTGGAACAAGCACTTCCGACTGCATGCGCTGCGTGTCGATACCCGGCACGCCGCCGACGGCGATACCCGTGTTGATGGTGTTGTTTTCAATCGTGACGCGCAAAACGACCGTGCCGGCATCTGTGATCTGCGGCGTGATTGAAAGACGCAGCGGAACCGAGACGAACGTCGTGGTCACAACCGCAGTGCCACTCGCGTTCTGCGTTGTTTGTACCGGAATCTGCGAACCACTTTCGATCTGCGCCGGACGGTTGTTGAGCGCGGTCACACGTGGAGTCGCGACCGTCTTCGCCTGTCCGCGTGATTCGGCGAGTGAAAGCATGGCGCTGATCTGACCCGTGCCAAGCAGTCCGGTCGTCAAACCGATGACCGTGTTTGCCGCGGCTGCCGCGAGCGAGGGGAGCGGTTGATTCGTGCCGTCCAAACCGCCGAAGACACCGAATGGATTCGTACCGGTTTTCACCGTGCTGGTGCCACCACCGCCACCGCCGCCGCCACCACCGCCGCCACCGCCATCGTTGTTGGTCCCGCTGGTAGAGGGCAAGGTTGTGAAACTGCCCAAACCACCACGAGCCATATTCGCAACACCCAACGAAAGCTGTGCGCCGAGGTCGCGGCTAAAATTGCGTTGCGCGATGACGATTCGAGTTTCGATTTCAACTTGCGGCTCGGGCTGGTCCAGAATTGCAACCAACTGACGGATCGCGTCGATGTTCTCTTTAACGTCGGTAATCACCAGTGTGTTGCTGCGGCCGTCGACCTCGATCGAACCACGACGCGAAAGTCTGCGCGAGATGATCGGAAGCAGTCCCTGATCGCCGCTGCCGCCGGTCGCATCGCCACCGGCGCCACCGCTGAAACTGAGATTAGTCGCGCCACCGGAGAACCCACCAGTCGAACCGGCTGCCTGGGCCAACGTGCCCGAAGCGCGCGCGTAGTTGAGCCTGATAAATTCCGTCACGAGCGGCGAAGCGTCCAACCGCGAATCGTTGATCACCTTCTGCGTCTCTGCTTCTTTGGCCAGAACGTCCGTCGTCGCAACACGAAGGATGTTGCCGTTGACCTCGATCCCCAACCGGTTCGCTTTGAGCACGGCCTCGAGCGCGATATTCCACGGCACATCCTGCACGTTCACCGTAACCGGCACAGCTTGAACTGAAGCATCGATGACGAAGTTCACGCCATACTGCTCGGTAATGTAGTTGAGGATGTCGCGCACGTCGGCGTTAACAACGTTCAGATTGATCGGTTCGCCGACGAATCCCGGTTGTCCGTACTGCCGGCCCTGTTCCGGCTGCTTGTCGAGACCGCGCGTGAGACCTGCAGGTGGCGTCGGCGCCGGCGCCGCGGCAACACTCTGCTGGGCGGAGTTTTGCGCAACAACGTCTGAATACTTGGGGGCAGCCAACGCGCTTGTCGAAACGCTGACAAGCAGCAGGACGAGCGTGGTCCAGGTGGCTGATCTGACTCGAGGCTGAAAAGACATCATTCCCTCCTTAGGGGGATTCAGAACTCACCGCCCGCGCACTACGCTCGATTGCCGGGGCAACTAAAGCGCGCGCCGCACTGAACTCGGCCAGTTCTGGTTTGTCAAAAGAGCGCCGGTCTTGCGGAATGCCAGCGCGGTAAGGTCTGGTTTACCAAGCAACCAGAGTAGTTAGGGCTTCGCGTTCGCAACGGAACCGCTGGGCACGGGCACTGAATTCACCGGGGCGGGTTGTCGCAGTGGCTTGTACTCGACGCTTCTTTCGCGACGGCCATCGGTAAACACAGTTTCACGACGAAACACCAGGCGATTGTCTTCGATAGCGACCAGTTGGCCGTCGTAGAAGGGTTCGCCGGGATAGATCACGTAGGAAAGTTTGATAGGGGTTGCTTCGACGATCGCGGCGTATCCTCGCGGCGATCGCGAGATTCCGATCACCTGGATCTCATTAAGCAACAGGGCAGTGGTGGGCTTCGGCGCCGGCATGCGCGCGCTCATCGCGGCGGCTTTCTGCGCCTTGTAGTTGGTGATTCTGTCCTGAATCGAAGGAATCGGCGATTGATTCGAACTCCTCTTGACGCTCGGCTTCGGTGGTTCATACTTTCTGAACGGATCGCGACCGGAGGCGACGCGTTTTGTCGCCGGCTTTACCGGCTGCTGTTCCTGGGCCATCGCCGTGACGACGATACCGCTCACGAGCAACATCGCTGCGCCGAACAACGAACCCAGCCACTTACCTATGAAGCGAACTCTCGCAATGTTCTTTTCGTGACTCATGATCATTCTCGTAAGAAGTTATTTTGCGGGTTGAGGAGCTGCAGGGGCTGGAGCAGCGCCGCCGGACGCACCCTTGGCATTCGCCGGCTGCGGTTGGCTCTGTAAGCGCTCGGAAGAGACGTAGTAAGCAGTCAGGTCGAAACGCGCATCGACTGTTTTATTCAACGACTGCTGATCGCGTTGCTTCAGTTCGAAATTGCTAATTGACACGATCCGCTGATAGTGGGCCAACTGTTCGAAGAACGCGCGCAGTCCGGCAAAACCGCTGGTGACGTTGACTTCGATCTTCTTGCCACTGTAGTTGTCCTGCTGGATGTCTTCCTTCGGATTGAACCGGCTAAGCACCAAACCGTTGTTGCGCGCGCGGTCCTGAATTCCCTGCAAGACCATCGTCAGCTCACGTTGTTCGGGAAGCAGCGCCTTCAGTTCCGCAAACTCTTCCTCGCGCGCTTTATAAGTCGCCTTAAAGTTGTTCAGGTTCTGCGAAACGATCTGCGCCTGGGCGTTGAGTGGACGCAACCGCTCGATCTCCGCCGTCATCGTTTTGGTTTCGTTGCGCGTGCCACTGGTGACGAAATACCAAAAACCGGCGTACAGCAGGCCACCCACCATCAGGAAGGCGACGAGTCGCAGGTACCAGGGAAGGCTTGGAAGCTTGCCTAATTTCATTTCATGATCCTTTGGTTTCAGTAGGTCTCCGCACGCATTCGAAACTTACTTCTTCATCGCGACCTGATTCGCCGGGTTGGGCGACGCCTGTTGCGACTGCCCTTTGCCCGTTTCAAATTTCGCTTTCACTGTGAACACAACCACTTCAGGCTTCACGACGTTCTCATCATTAGCCGGTTTCGCGGCCGAAGAAGGCGCGACGTCCTTCGTCACTTCCTTGGCAACCTCTCTTTGCGTCTCAATATTGAGGTTGCTGAACAATCCGCCGGAAAATTCCAGGCTCTGGCCAAACTTCGTCACGGAGTACTCATTGGGCGACTCGCCCTTAATCGTGATTTCGCCATCTTTCTGTTCGATAGCCGTTAGATAAAGACCGGGAACGGCATCGAAGCGCGCTTTGATTTCCTGAAGCACAGCGCTTGGTCCCTGCTGCGACTCGCGAAGTTTCTTGATGGCGTCGATCCGCACTTTGATCTCTTCGCTCTTCTTCTCGAGTTCCTTCTGCTCTTTTTGCACGGCGAGCATCTGCTGGTTGATTCGCTTCTGGTTCTCGAGTTCTCTCTGCGCCGCGGTGTAGGCCATGTTTGCACTGACGTAGTCGTAGCCCATCGCAAGGGCCATCAAACCAAACACAGTCAACGCAAGCAGAAAGGTCTGAAAACGCGGACTCGCGACTTTGTCTTGAACCGCCGCGACACCCTGTGGCCGATCCGTAACTGACTCGAGCAGGTTTACCTTGATCATGCTTCAACTCCTCTCAGCGCGAGCCCGACGGCAACAGCCATCTCGGGCACGATCTCTCGCATGTAATCCGGATCAAACTTTCTCGAATCAACATCGATCTGCCGGAAGGGATCGAAAACCTCAACCGGTATTTCAAACTTCTGCGCCAGAAAATCAGCGAGACCGGGAAGCTTGGATCCACCGCCCGCAAGTAAAATTTTCTGTATGCCGGCTTCGTCCTGGGCCGTTGCGCGGTAGAAGTCGACGGTCTTCTTAACTTCGAGCGCGAGCGCTTCTGAAACGGTTTCAATGATTGGCTGGATGGGACGCGGTTCGGTCCCTTCTGGCAACGGCATACCACGTTTGACGCCCTCAGCCTGTTCGTAACTGAGGCCTAGTTCTCGCTGCAGGAGACTGGTGTACTGGCTGCCGCCGACCGAAGCATCACGCGCGAAGATCGAGTGCGTACCATTCAGAATATTGATGTTCATCGTGGCTGCGCCGATATTCAGCAGCGCGACGATCTCGCCGGGCCTGGGGTGGTAGTTAACTTCGTAGCAGTTCTGCAACGCAAAGGCGTCGACGTCGATGATCACCGGCTGTTTGCCGGCAAGTTGAATCGCTTGTTTTACGTTTGCGATCTTGTCGCTCTTGCACGCGGCCATGAGAACGTGCAGCGCATCGTCCGAACGGCTCGTCAACTCGTAATCGAGATTAACGTCGGCGATGTCGAAAGGAATGTGTTCTTCGGCATGCCAGCTAAACGACTCCTGCAACTCTTCCGAACTCATCTGCGGCAACACTATGTTCTTCACAATCACGGAGTGACCACTGACGCCGGCACAAACGCGAGTGGTGCGAATCTGGTGTTCGCTGAAAATCTGCGAGATCACGTTGGAGACGTTGTTGAGCTCCATGATCTGGCCGTCAACAATCGTGTCGGTCTGAAGATTTTCGAAGCCGAGGTTCAGGAGCTGCAAGCTTGATCCTTTTTTGCCGAGCTCTACTGCTTTGACGGAACTGGAACCGATGTCGAGACCGACGAGGTTCTTTTTGCCGGAGCCTTTTTTGAACATAGTTAGTTATTCCTCACCGCGGCAGCGCGTTGTTTGTTTTGCTGACGGAGACGGGCACGGGCTTTTCGCGCGCGGGGTAGTTTTCGTTTGACGGGTTTAGTAGCGTTCGTTTGGATCAAGGTCACAGTCCCTTTTTCAGTCGGGTTACTAATCATGGCGCCAACGTGATGGAAGAGTCCCGGCGGGTGGCAAACGGCAGGTCAAGCCATTGACCTGAGTCAGAGTACCTTAGCGGGCGAAACAGTGTCAATCGTTATTTTTCATTGTTTAACTTGCGCTATGCCAGCGAGTTATCGTTCGGCCGTGGACGGCCGAGGGATGTTTCTGGAAGACGCGGAGCCGATATTCCAGTTTCTAATGGGGTTGGTTTAAGTCTTTTACCTTCGCGGTTTTGGCAGGGATTCCGACCACGACGTGATTCGGTTCCACGTCGCGGGTGACCAGGGCGCTGGTGCCGATCATGGCGTGATCTCCGACGTTGACGCCGGCCAGAACTGTGGAGTGGTAGGTCAGGCGGACGCCGTCGCCGATGCGCGTCTGTGGTGTTGAGACGTTGTGGATGTCGTAAAGGTCGTGGCTGTGGGAATAGATATTGACGTAGTCTGAAATCGAGACGTCGTTACCGATCTCGATTCCGCCGCGATCGTCGAGCAGCACGTGACGATGCACGACGACGTTGTCGCCGATGGAGAGGTTGTAACCAAAGGACCATTCGACGAAGTGCCAGCACTTGAAGTCTTTGCCGACACTGCGAAAGATCAGCGGCGCCAGCATCCGGCGAAAACGGTGTCCGAGCAGTGCGTTTTGTCCGAGCGGCGAACGGTCGAACATCTGCCAGAGCCAGATCATCGGTTTGCGCTGAACATACAATTTTGAGTTGATGTCAGTGTAGTACTCGGGCTCGGTGGTGATGTTGCGCGGATCGAAGGTGTGGTAAGTCGCGCGTGCTGCGAGCGGCAAGTCTGTCGGATCGATTCGTGTCGATCCGTAATAGATTTGGAATAGCGTGTCGCGAACCACTTCATTTGGATCGGTGGTTCCGTCTGTAAGCGACTTCTCTAGTTCCGTCAGAAAACTGTCGTAGTCCTGTTCTGCCAGGGCCTGTGCAGACAATTGGCGGTAAGTCATAAGCGTGGAGTCGAGTCAAAGTAACACAAGTATTCCCCAGCTTGCCAGTCGTTGATCGAGAAAGCTAGGATTCGCCAAATGAAGCTCATTCGTATCGTTCTGGTTCTGGTCCTGCTGGGAATTTTGATAGCGGCGGCCGGGATCTGGTTCAACCTTCCTACCAATACCGATCTGGCAGATTACGCGCCTGCGGATTCGATCGTCTACGTGGAATTCAACAGTCTTGCGGATGTGGCGCGCACCATTCAGCACACAGACGCCTGGAAGGCGGCGGCTCCGATCACGGGCAGCGGTCCGAGCACTGACAATCGACTGTTTACGACAGCGGCCCGCGCCGGCATTGGACCAATCGAGAGCGTGCTGTTCGCCCGAACTCAAGTTGCTTTGGTTGTAGTCGGTTTGAACACTTCGGAGCAGGATGACACGTTGAAGGTCAGACCGGAGCTAGCATTCATTGCCGAGACGCATACATCGCGATGGCGTACCAAACCGGTGATGGTTGAAAGCGTGAAGCGCCTGGCGCAGTTTGCGTATGGAGCGTCGTCGTGTGTTGGACCAACTGACGACGGCGATCGTTTTGAGTGTTCGATACCCGGAAGCGATCGGAAGCTGGTCGGCGCGATTAACGGCACCACCGTGATTCTCGCGAATAGCGACAATGCTTTGCGTAGTTGTTTGGAGGTGCGCGGTGGCACGCGTCCGAGCATTGGTACCGATGCTGAGTTTAAGCAGATGCGCTCGAGTGTAGGGACGGGACAATCACTCGGCTTTGGTTACATCTCGTCTGCCAACTCTGCAAAACTGTTTTCGTGGGCTGTACCTCTGCTGATGGGCGTCGCGCCCGGCGATCGGTATATGCAACAACTGCTCGCGTTAAGTGCTGGGAAGATTCTGCGCGGCGTTGCGTGGACCGCCGTGCCGTCGGGCGGCGGTATTGAAGATCGTTTTCTGTTCTCGCTTGAATCGGGAGTCGTTGAGCGGTTGCAACCGGCTTTCCAAACGGCTCAGCGTGATGAGAACTTCTGGAAACTGGTGCCGGGGAATTTTGAGTCGTTGACGATCTACCGCAGCCGGGAACCGGCGGCGGCGTGGAACTCGCTCGATAATGCGGTGGCGTTCAAACTCGATGCGTTGCCGGCGGTGTTGTTTGGTTCGCTGTTGCAGTCGAGTCTTTCGGTTTATGGCATCAACAATCCGAAAGAGGCGCTGGCGGCGTTGCGTCCGCCGTTGTTGACGATGAAGCCTTCGACGGGAGTTGATGGATCGGTGTTGATTGCGCGCGTAAGTGATGAAGCACTCTTGCGAAGGTCACTGGAACAGATAACGGGAAAAGCTGCACCGCCGCAGGTGCTTGAAGGGCTGCAGGCCGAGCCGGATCCGGCAAAAGAGTACGCGGCGGTTTTTGCGGATGGATATGTGCTGTTGGGTAAGACTGAAAATATGCGACAGTGTTTGGTTGAGTTGCGAAAGGCCACGGTTAGCGAAGAGAAGAAGAACGTGCAGGATTCAGCGCATGAGAGCACGGCGGCGATCGTTACTTACGCGAATGACGAAGCGCGTCTGATGGACTTTATCTCGACACTGTTGCTGCTTCAGGGTCGACGTCTAACGGGCGATGAACTATCGCGCTTGGAGAATAACCTGGGTCCCTCGACCTTTGCCGAAACCGAGACGCGTTTGAGTTCCGCCGGTATCGAGCGCAAAACACGTTCTGCGTTCGGCCAGTTCAGTACCTTCGTCGGCTTTCTGCGCCCCGATCAACCTGAGTCAGCGCGCAACCAATGAAACTCCAATCACAATCACCCTCCCTGCTGCTCGGTACACGCAATGTGGGAAAAGTGCGTGAGATCGTAAGTATTCTCGGAGACGTTCCATGGCGCTTCCAATCTTTGGAGGCGTTCGCAGACGTTGCGGTGCCGGCCGAGACTGGCGACACGTATGCTGACAACGCAATCATCAAAGCGCGATTCTATGCACGCGCTACTGGCCTTTGTGCGCTCGCGGATGATTCGGGATTAGAGATTGAAGCACTCGGCGGTGCGCCCGGTGTGTACTCGGCGCGTTATGCCGGCGCGGGTGCCTCGGACGTGGATCGACGCACTTTGCTGCTCTCAGAACTCGCGGAAGTACCCGCCGACCAGCGGACGGCGCGCTTCGTTTGCGTAGTTGCGCTCGGACTTCCGGATGGCGCAGTCCTAAACACATCAGAAGGCACATGCAACGGCAAGATCATCTTCGAACCACGCGGTGACGGTGGCTTTGGCTACGATCCGCTCTTCGTTCCTGACGGGTTCGATCAAACCTTCGCCGAACTGCCAGACACAATCAAAAACCAGATCAGCCACCGCGCCCGCGCACTCCTCAAAACACGCGAGTTCCTTCTCTCGAACACGCCCGGTTTGTGTCTGGAGCAGGCCCAACTTGACCAGCAAGAAGGCGGCTCTTAGAATGCCTCAGCTTTTCACTGGCTTGAAAACTCAATTTCGGGGCGTAGCACAGCCTGGTAGTGCGCTCGGTTTGGGACCGAGAGGTCGGAGGTTCGAATCCTCTCGCCCCGACCAATACTTTCAATAGTTTACGGCTGCCATCATCGGCGGCCGTATTTCATTTGTGGCCAATTTGTGGACAAGTTGAAGCGGACGAACGTCGCGTTGAACTTGAACGGCGCGAATATAACGCATGGTGGTTTTCAAATCCTTGTGTCCCATCAACGTCATTATCGTGAGTGCTTCATAGCGTGCGAGCGCCAACCGCGTAGCGAAAGTGGCGCGTAGATCATGCCACCAAAGGTTCTTAATACCCGCCAGCCGGCAAGCGGTATGGAATGAACGCTTGACGTCATAGAACGGCTTATCCGTGTCTGGATTTGTGAAGACATAGTCTTCAGCGTCTTTTCCATGACAAGCCGTCTTCAGAATGTCGCGGACTTCCGGGTTCAACACGTCCAGCGGAATCTCTCGATTCTTCCTGCCTTTGGTACGAGCCGCAATGACGACGTTACGCGAGAAATCAACCTGGCCCCGCCGCAACGTAAGCTGCTCACGTTTCCGCAAGCCAAGACCTAACGCAACGATAACCAGCGGTCGCACGTGAGCGCGTTGGCCTTCCATCACACTCAACAGCAAAGGTTCTTCCTCGGGCAACAGATAGCGATACCGCTCATTGTCCAATTTGAACTTTCGGACTCGACTGCATGGATTGCTCTCGGCGTGCTTGAAATCAATCGCGAGGTTGAAAACGCGGCTCAGCATTTCAAACTCCCGATTCACAGAAGCCTCAGCGCGAGCTCTGCCATACTTGGTCGGCGTCTTGATTCGTTCGCCCTTGAACTTCTCAACTAAGAGCGGCGTGATCTCGCATAACGATTTGCCTTTGAAGTAATCCTTCAAGACCTCGCTGTAGCACCGATCGCCTTTCCATGAACGCTTGTTGGCTATGGCCCACGGCATATAAATCTCGTCGATAAACTCCACGAGCTTCATCGTGCCGGAATGAACCAGGCCAAATCGTCCTTCAAAGATCTCCTGCTTGATCTTACTCTCCGCTTGTTCTGCTTGCTGCTTCGTCCGCGCTTCGGGAAGTGATCCTCGGTAACGGACGCCACGCACTCGAAAGTAGTAATGCCAGTGCGTGCCCTTTCCTCGTTTATAAACAGACATAATGTTCTCCTTGAGGTTGCAGCCACCAAGAGAACGCGGCGCATGGTAGCAGCATCGATCGCTCAAATCAGTAAGTTTTTCGTCTGGTCCATTCGAGGATTTCTTCGAGATCGAAACGAAGAATGTTTGAGCCGGGCGGCTTGCGATAAGGAATGCGATTCTGCGCAACCATTTCGTAGATCGTGCGCGGTTTGACTTTCAGTAGTTCGGCAAGTTCGGTGACCTTCAGGAACTGTGGCGAGTTCGACGTTTCGCGATTCTGCATACTTCAACGACCATCCGACTGGAGTTCAAAACGAACAAGAGTCATCAACACCTGTGCCGCTGAAGTGATTTGCACATCTTGCTGCAGATCTTATCGGTTTTCTGAATGCTTGGGATTAATTTGACCGGGAGTGGACTTCGCGATGCACGGAAAACCGTTAACGACTGCCTAATATTCCGTCACTCTTTGAACCCATAGCCGTGGTCTTTGCTTACGCGATCGGGGTCGATAAATTCGAGTCCAGAACTTTGGAGGCTCTCATTTAGCCTTTGTCGCTTTTGGATTTTTGCGGGCTTTGCGAGGCCGCCCGACCTTTCGATCCTTCACAGCCTCAAGGTCTTTGGGATCAATCAGCCACTCACGCCCGACTTTCATAGCTTTCAATCGCCCGCTATCAATCAACACGCGGACTCTACTCTGAGTCACATTTAAGCGCCGTGCGGCCTCTGCCGTGCCGATGATTTTCATGGGCCAAGTATACCATCCGGGGAAAAGTAGTGCCTTATCGCAATAATTTTCTTGACAAGCGAAAATCCTGTCTCCATAGTGGCCCGCACCAAAAAGAGCGGGCTGGCAAGTGCGTCAACACTCGCCAACCCTTACACAGCCGACTCCTAGCACCGTTAAGCGAAAGGAATCGACCATGCGTGATAATCCTAACACGGACAATGCTCCGCTTGATGCTGAGGACTGGCAGATCGTGTTTGAGCCTTATGCTCAATTTCCGATTCTGGCGCTCGTTCTCGCGCAGCACCTAACCACACTCCAAGACCTTGCACAAAGTGACACAGAAAAGGCTACGGCCGCGATTAACCGTGCGGTAGATGAGCTCTACGAGCACAGTCAGTTCCGGTCAGTGAGCCTTAAACTATTTCGCGCCACTGTGCAAGGACGACTTCCGGTGGACGTTGAAAACGTAATCAATGCACTTGGAATCAGGACGTAAGCGATGGGTCACAGACGTCCAACACCCGAGCACCTTGCGGCGAAGCTGCGGGCGATTCGAAAGAAATTTGGAGTGAGCCAATACCGTTTGGCTGGACCACTCAAAGTCGGGAGGACGCGCCTATCAGAGTTTGAGTGGGGGCGCCGCGTACCGAGTCTTAGAGTGCTTATACACTACGCTCGCCTAGCTGGTATTCCGCTCGAATTTATTGTTGACGATGATATTGATCTCGACTACTTCAAACACTACCTCACCGGGGTTGATCGAAAGCTCGGCGAACTAAATCAGCCACCGGAACCCGAAGAGCATCGCATGGTGCTTTTCTGGCGCACGTCGAGTACGAGCGACCCAAAGGACGACGACAAGTATCTTCCGTGTCCCGGCTGTGGTGGGCCGCTGGAAAAGGAAGCCGTGTCCGGACGTTATGTGTGCTATGACTGCGACCACGAGTGGGAAGCGTGGGAAGTTCTAGACAGCCTCGATTGAGAGTCTGCCCGAAACCTGCTTAAGGTATAAGCGCTTTCCCGAAAGATGTTCATGCGTTGTCACGTTTCGGCAAAGCCGGAATACCCTTCACTTAATCCTAAGGAGTAGAAGCGCCTCTGCTGTCAGAACGGCTACGCGTCCGGCGCTCGAAGTTTAGACTTGGCGCGCTGCCAAGATGTCTTGCAGAAGTGGCGACTCGATTGTCGTTGCTCATAGGAGTCCGGATCACACCTCTAAATCTTCACCTGGAGTGCAACGCTCGCCGTGATGGTGCCTTTCATTCGGCGGCGGTCTATTCGTCAATATCAGCACTTACTCTAAGTCTAAATTGCTGACCCGAAAAGGACTTACGCGGAATCTTAGAGTTCCTAAGGTTTTTTCTTAGGAAGTCTAAAACTTTAAAGTCTTAAGAATGAATAAATTGAGTGATTCTCGATGCACCAAAAATGACGACTATCCTGTCCGCTCAATTAGGATGGGTTCCTAAGGTCCAATGTACCTCGATTTGGAGCGTCGGATCACACCTTATCCGTGAACTTCAGCTTAGCGGAATCAGACACGAGCCGGAGGCGAGTGCAACTCCACACGCCTGATGGCCCGTTCAACTAATCGCGGCCCGTTGGGAATTAAAAAGGAATAGACGGCGAGGCGTTTGATAAGACTGATTATGTTCGAGCGCGCCGCCAGGCGCGGTTTGCGAGAACATAATCCGGTCTTATCAGACGACCGTCCTTATTGGGATCGGAACACGGACGTCGACTAAAGCCTGCCTATCAGAACCACCATCAGGGTGTGTGGTAGTAATCAATCAGCACTCAATCAATGAGGGATAGATCCCGCTCAGCGAGCGTTTGCCTGCAACCAATAAGCTATTTCATAATATCTGTCATGAGCAAAACGAAATCCTCAACGAACTGCCTAAGCTCACAAAAATCAAGCGCTAAGAAATTCGCTTGAGATGGCTGAAATCGATGGGGAAGATTGGTGACGACCCGTTGACCGCCCAGCAGAAAGCGCTGCTGGAGGCGCGGCTAGCTGCGTACGCGAAAGATCCGGATCGCGGGAGTTCGTGGGAAGAGGTTAAGAGCCGAAGCGAAGTAGTTTTGCTCGTCAAAGCTAACTAAATGACTCGGCGTTTATTTTTCAGGCGGCGGCGAAGCGCGAGATCGCCGACGCCGCCACGTGATATGAGAAACACGAGCCGAATATTGGTCTCGAGTTTATCTTCGAAGTCCGAGCAGCAACTCAGCGAGCGCTAAACGATCCTGAAGCTTTCCTGCGTCTACGCGAAAGCCCAACTGTTCGTCGCGTTCTCACTCGACGGTTTCCTTATCGCGTTTTCTTTATTGTCCGAAGTGATGCACTAATCGTGTTCATTCACGCGGCTAGGCACGAGGGATTTTGGAAATATCGCACACGACTGGAATAGCGGTTACGAATTCCAAACAAAACCAAATCTATGTCAAAGAAAGACAGGCGTCGTCCCCTCAACGGTTTTTGATTGTCCACTTGAGGCCGTTCAATAGGTTCAGCGGTGCTCGGATTACTTGAAACAAGCTCTCAGTCAATTCATCGCATGGAGATTAGATTATGCCGAAAGAAAAAAGCATGAGGTCGCAAGAAGCATCAGATTGGTTTGAAGATTATGCAGAGGAAGAGGAAGCGTTTCAGATCGATGAGTACGACCTTACCGCAACGCCGAATGATTTTAACGTTTTGACAATTAGTAACTTCATCGAGTCAGGTGCTGTAAAAATACCCGGTTTTCAGCGGAATTATGTGTGGGATTCTACGCGGGCCTCAAAACTGATTGAGTCGTTAATTCTCGGGCTACCCGTACCTCAGATTTTTTTATATGAAGAAGGTCGCAACAGTTTCCTTGTAATTGATGGCCAACAGCGGCTCATGTCCATCTATTATTTTATTAAGCAACGCTTTCCTCGGAAGGAGCGTCGAGTCGAGTTGAGAACAATATTCGATACACACGGCGGAATTCCTGACAGCGTGCTTCATGACGACACCTACTTTTCAAACTTCAAACTGATTCTTCCAGAAAAGCTGCCCAACCATCCAAACAAGTTCAAAGGTCTCAACTACTCCACATTGGGCGATTATCGAACGCAGTTTGAGTTACGGCCGATTCGGAATGTAATCGTAAAGCCGAACAAGTCAAAGGACGACGACAATTACGATAATTCGATGTACGAGATTTTTAACCGATTAAATTCCGGAGGAATCAATCTTACTCCGCAAGAGATTCGATCAAGTTTGTATCACTCTCCTTTCTATACAGTACTTTCTCGACTTAACACGTTGGCGAAATGGCGAAGGCTATTGCAAACACCGCAGCTCGATTTACACATGAAAGACATCGAGATTTTGCTTAGAAGCTTCGCAATGCTAATTGATGGGGTCAATTACAAACCTTCTTTGATCAAGTTTTTGAACCAGTTTTCGAGAAAATGTCAGTTACATTCTCCGGAACAGAACACTTACCTAGATCATTTGTTCGTGTCGTTTCTGGACGCATGTGATGATCTTACCGACGATGTCTTTATCAACAAAAAGAACAAGCGGTTCAATATCGCGTTGTTCGAAGCCGTGTTCACTTCCGCATGCAGCAAAGCCTTTGCGGACCGCTTGTTAGTTTCAGGAAAGCTGGAAACGTCGAAGATTGCGGCCCTAGAGAATGATTCAGAATTCGTTAACGCTTCCTTGGAAGGGACAACCCGAACATCGAATGTAACTCAGAGGTTAACGAGGGCTGCGAATCTAGTGAGTTCGCTAGAGGCAGGTGACTAGATGGGCGACACTATCGTCGAACGCTTATATGGAGACTTCAAGCAATTGGTCGAGCATTTGAACAAGTCCGTTGAGCCCTCACTATGCTCGGCAGCAGAAGACAATTTCAGGAAATCATTGCTCCTAGCTGCGGCGAGTTACTTCGAAGATCGTCTTACTGCAGTGCTAGTGTCATTCGTCGGCAACGCGAGTAATAGGAACGTCTTGGTAACTGAGTTCGTCAGAATCAGAGCAATAAGTCGACAATACTTTTCTCTGTTTGAGTGGGAAGCCGGCAATGCAAATAAATTCTTCAGCTGCTTTGGTAGCTCATTTAGTACATTCATGAAGGCGGAAGTAAAGGCTGACGACGAATTAGCCAAAGCCATTAAGGCGTTTATAGAAATTGGACTTGAAAGAAATAGGCTCGTACATCAAAACTTTGGCACTTTCACCCTCGAAAAAACTGCCGAAGAAATCTTCACTCTCTACCAAACCGCGAGTACCTTTATCGACGTAATGCCGATCAAGCTACAGCAATATTTAGGCGCCCTTGCCTCAACAGATAATCTAAACGCTGTTGGTGACAAGTCTGAAAAGATTGAACTTTAGGCCATCAGCCCTCAACCCGGAAGTCCAGGTTGTTTGACGCAGACGCATCTAATGAGAAATCACGATGAGAAGCTGGAATCGATTGGGTAGGACGATGTAGGTTTCCCCAGTACTGGCTGCATTCCCACTAAAGAGAGGAGTCGTTGACTTATTCCGTTTCCGACGCCTTATAATACCCTCGCTCCACTCCCACTCTCGTCCTTGCCTAGGAGATTTTATGTCGAACGGAAAAACCTCAGAACCACTTGATGAACTTCCCCTTGCGAATACAACCACAACTCAGATGAGTACAAGCACCTCAAAGAAGAGTTCTAAAAAGAGTGCTAAAAAACGTCGTGGCAAAAAAGGCAAGAAGAAAAGTTCCAAGACTGCTTCAAGGGCACACTCTGAGCAGAAATCGTCGGGATCGGTAGGTCGACCTTACCCGACCGCAACATTCGAGAGTGTCTTGCCGCTTGCGAAAGCAATTTTTGATAACGCTGGAGCCTCTCGTCAAATGCGCCGGGAAACCGTCTTCGAGATACTCGGTAAGGCAGCAAGCAGCGGCCCTAGTCGTCAGCTCGTAACAACTTCTGGCAGGTATGGCCTAACGGTAGGCAGCTACAAGGCGGAGACATTACGACTTTCTGAAGATGCAGTCTTGATTCTTGATCCTAATACCCCGAGGGCGCAGTCGCTCCGAGCGAAATTTAGGCTTGCTATCGAAAATGTTCCTGTTTTCAAGAACCTGTATGAGCGGTTCCGAGCAGGCAAATTACCGGCTCCAGAGGTCATGAGAGACGTTCTGAATGAGGTCGAAAGCGGACAACGTTCAGAATGTGTAGACATATTCATCGGAAATATAAAATACATAGGGCTGTTAAGGACAGTATCTGGTGCCGAGTGGATCCTTGATGTCGACCAAGCATTACTGGAACAAGGACCAGCGACGGGCTCGATGGTCAACACCGTGGCTGACCAGCCAGCTGTTTCCGAAGGCTCGGGCCAGTCTACAGATTTCGATTCCATTTGTTTTTTCTTGGCACCCATTGGAGAAGATGGAGATCCGGAACGAAAACATTCAGATATGGTTCTTGAGACATTGCTTGAACATGCGCTTGTGCCCTCGAAATTGAAGGTCATCCGTGCCGATAAAATTACACAGCCGGGAATGATTTCGAAGCAGATAATCGAATATATCCTAAAAAGCAAGCTCGTCGTTGCTGATATGTCGTTTCACAACCCGAATGCTTTTTATGAATTAGGAATTCGGCACATGTTGGGCAAACCAATCGTGCACATCATAAGAAAGCAGGACAAAATTCCGTTCGACTTAGGGAACTTCAGAACGATAATCATTGATGACGAGGACAAGTACACTCTGATCGCCCAGTTGGATACTTACAGAGCCGATATTTCAAACTACGTTAGAGAGGCGCTTGAAGGGTCGTCTCCGTCCGATAATCCGATCCTTACTTATTTCCCGGGTTTAGCCGTCACGATCAATGAATAGTTTCCGCCTTGAAAGGCTGCCGTTCCAATGAAGGGTTATGGTCTTCTGTTGGAGTAGATTGTTAGTCATGAAGGTGTTGGATTTTCAGTTGCTAAAACATACCGCTTCGAGATTGCAGGATCCGCAAACCGTCTCAGCATTTCTCCGGAGCAGTTGTCAATCCTGAGTTCGAAGAGAAGCTTAAAGCAGGTCGAGGACGAATTCCGTCGCTCAGCTGAATACGCGTCCAGAAGAATGCCGACCTATTTCGCCGGGTTGCCTGATGCGCTTCTTTGTCGTCAAGGCATGCTCTACTGGACCAATAGCCTGGCCGTGGCTTCTGAGGCGCCACCGCCACGATTACGATCTTCCTACTTCTCTTCATTCGGGACCGTGACGTCGGAAGACGCTGGGCGCGGGGTATTGGTAGATGCCATCAATTACCGACAACAGCGACGATGTTGCTAGTGCTTGCTCGTCATCCCCATAAGGACCCGTGCCGGGGGACTAATCGTTGATGAAGTGCGACGTTAGTGGGCTGTCTTGATGCTTAGGGGCTCCAAAAAGTTGTGGCCAATTTGTGGACAGAATTTGCAGCACAGCACTGTGATGCTTTGATAGCGAATGGGGAAGAACCGCAAACTCCAATAAACTCGTGGTGGCTGCAACTTGTGAAATGGCAAAAACTTAGCTTTTTGCCGAACCTGTGATTTGGGACCGAGAGGTCGGAGGTTCGAATCCTCTCGCCCCGACCAATAACATCAATAATTTACGGCTGCCATCATTGGCGGCCGTATTTCATTTGTGGCCAATTTGTCGACAAGTTGAAGTGGTCGCACGTCGCGTTGAAGTTGAACGGCGCGAATGTAGCGCATGGTTGTTTTCAAATCCTTGTGCCCCATCAGCCTCGGTGGTCACTTCAAAAGCGGCCATGTGTGGTCACCTGAAAACCGGCCATAGAGAGGTGGCCGGGACGAGTGGTTTTTACGCTTTCGTTAGTAGTTTGTCCATCTTATTTCTTCCTAGGCAGCA
>Ga0196977_1000475_pt1 | contig 21053 bp, 25 predicted proteins | sample S3v_1013CmetaG_FD_148634 | JGI IMG/M metagenome (GOLD analysis project Ga0196977, IMG submission 148634) | Soil microbial communities from Anza Borrego desert, Southern California, United States - S3+v_10-13C | ecosystem: Environmental > Terrestrial > Soil > Desert | place: USA: California...
GACCGAGATGGACCGCTGGGCGATCGCGCGGCTCGCCGCGCTGACAACCAACAAGAGCAAGGACAAGAGCATGAGCACCACCACGACGACCGCACCCGCCGCAACGATGACCGCCGAGCAGACCGCCGCCGCCGCGGCCGTGGCGGCAGCCACGGCCGCCCCCGGCCCCGCGACCAATGCGCAGCTGAAGGCCCGCTTCGGCAGCGACCTGGGCTTCTGCTTCGAGCAGGCCGAGAAGGGTGCCACGATGGAGGCGGCGCTGGACGCGTGGAGCAAGAAGCAAGAGGAGCGTGCCGCGGCCGCAGAGGCCAGGCTCGCCGCCGCGCCCGCCGCCGCCTCTGTGCAGCTTCAGGGGAACCCGAAGCTGGCGACCAGCAAGACCACGGCGACCGTCGATGCCGCCGACGGCAAGCTCTACTCCGACAAGGTGGCCGAGCTCACCGCGTCGCTGGGCAGCCCCACCAAGGCGCACGCCCAGGCGCAGAAGGAACTGCCCCAGGGCTACATGGCCTGGCGGAACGGCCTCAAGGCCTGACACTCCGCGCTCTCCCAGACTCTTCCCCTTGCCGGGCTGGCGCCCGGCGGCTCCCTTCCCCCCGACCCACGCGCACGACGCACGCGCCCTGACGGTCGCGGCTTGTGGCTCAATGCAAGGACCACCCCATGCACACGTTCCGGCCATCCCCCTTCACGCTCACCGCGGCCGCCGCCATCGGCGAAGGCTTCGGCGTCAAGTGCACCGCCAGCGAGGCGTGCAACGTCACCGGCGACGGTGAGGGCACCCTGCTGCTGGGCATCACCACCGACGCGGTCGCCAGCGGCTCGCCCGTCGCCATCCTCGACCGCAAGACGCCGGGCCTGGTGCAGCTGCGGGCCCACGCCGGCATCGCCGCCGCAGCACCCATCTACTGCGCCGCCGCCGGACGCTTCGACGACGCCGCCAGCGGCGAGATCGTCGGCATCGCCGTGACGGCGGCCACCAACCAGGACGACCTGTTCTGGGCGTTCCTGTTCGGCGCCAGCACCGACTGATCAACAGGCCAACCCTCCGCGCCCGGCGAGAGCCGGGCGCGGGGATTCCTGCAGAGTAGAGCAGCCTGGTAGCTCGTCCGGCTCATAACCAGAAGGTCGCTGGTTCAAATCCAGCCTCTGCAATTCCTGCCCCTCGCTGACGCGTCGGGCGCTGACCAGTTCATCCACGGCGAAGAACGCTTCCTGACGGGCGCGTCTCGTCATCGCACGCAAGGAACCTCCCATGCCCCCAGCCCAGATCCCTACCGCTCAGGCGCTCCGCGGCGACCTCAAGACCGTGCTCGGCGACCAGATCCCCTGGCTCAACGGGCTGGTGGGCCACAAGATCCTGAAGGTCCAGCGGTGCGACGACGAGTTCTTCGAGTACCACTCGGTGGACCCGCTGCAGTACATCCGCACCGCGCAGGCCAAGCCCGGCCTCAACGGCGCGTTCAACATCGGCAGCATCACCGGCGTCCGCCAGACGGGCAACCTGAACCTCTACCAGTTCGGCGCCCAGGCGATGTGGCGCGACAAGGTGCGCCGCGGCACGGACAGGGCCGAGAAGTCGGCCGCCAAGCGGGCCTACGCCGGCACCATCCTGCAGGCGGAGATCGACATCAAGACGGCGCTCTACGCGCTGCTGGCCGCGTCGGGCACCACCGGCCAGACGTCGGGCGCGGCGCTCACCAACGCCGCCCAGGACCCGATCGAGTTCTGGAAGGACGGCATGATCCAGGTCTACAAGAACAGCGGCATGTGGCCCGACCTGGCCGTGGTCCCGCAGGAGCAGTTCCTGGAGACGGTCAACCACCCGCTGGTGATCAGCCGGCTCAACGGCGGCGGCAGCGTCGAGAGCAAGGACGTGATCATCGCCAAGGAGCGGTTCGCCAAGCTCATCGGCGTCAAGAACGTCGAGATCGCGGGCGCCTCGTACGTGGCGGAGAACGCCACCACCGCGACGCCGATCTGGACCGCCACCACCGCCTTCCTCTTCGTCACCGGCGACGAGTGGCACGACGATGTCCCGATGGTCGGCGCCACGATGCGCAAGCCGCAGGACGAGATCCCCGGCCACGACACCAGCTCGGCCATGCCCGTCGACGAGGGTGTGCTGCTCACCAGCTACGACGTCCCCAACCCGCCCGCCACCGTCATCGTCGCCACCGTCGAGGAAGCGCCGATCACCCACCCGCTGGCGGCACGCGCCGGCTACCGCATCGACTACGCGTCGATCTAACCCGGCGGCCTGCGCCGCTGCATCCCGGTCGCCAACGCCGCGGGAGAGACGCGGCTTTCACAATCCCCCCCCCCGAGCCGGGCGTGCGCTTCGCGCCGTCCGGCTCATTTCGCAGATGCTCATTTGCGCCGCGGCGGCGCAGCGGCAGGGATGCCCGGCCCGGGCGGGGCTCATAACCCGACGCACGTCGCCACCCCCTGCCCTGCGCCGCCGGCCTTTCCACTCGTCGCTCGTGACTCATCACTCAGGACTCCCGCTATGGCCATCCTCTACGGCGCGTGGGCGAGCCAGGGCACGGTGCGGGCGCAGTACGACATGCTCTGCCTGCACCTCAGCGAGCTGCAGACGTCGGGCATCGGCGCCGGCGACATCAACGCCGACGGCAAGGGCCGCGCCAACTTCTCGGCGGTGACCAACCTCTCGACCCTGCTGAAGCAGAAAGAGGCGTACGAGGCGGCGCTGGGGATCGGGCTGGCGGCGACGCGGGTGGCGATGACGGGCGTGCGGAAACGGACATAGTCGAGAGTGGATGCAATGCCGGGGCTCCGCCCCCGGCACCCCCGTAGGACAGGAAGGCAGAACCAATGAAGCGTTTCGGCGAGAGCATCCTGGCGTTGCTGGCGATCGTGCTGCTGTGCGTGGCCGCGCCCCTTGCATCGGGGCAGACGGCGGTGTGGTCGCTGACCCCGTCGTCGTGGTCGAGCTTCACCAACGCGACGGACAAGACCGCCGCCGAGCTGGGCGTGACGCTCATCAACGGCACCTCGGCGATCGGCGCTGCCAACCGCGGCAGCTTCTACACCTGGGCCGCCGGCGACGATCCGACCGGCGGGCAGTACGCCGCTTACGGCGCCAGCGCCGGGTACATCAAGCTCGCCAACAACCAGACGCTGCAGCCGTGCCCCGAGGCGGACGGCACGATCTTCGGCGGCACCGCCGGCAGCTACACGGGCTTCGCGGCCGTCAGCTTCGACGTGATGATCTACTGCAGCGACCCCGCTTCGCTGACGCAGACCAACGACAGCACGCTCTTTGAGCTGATGATCGGCGAGAGCCAGGCCTTCCGGGTCCAGGCGAAGCTGGTCAACCACACCGGCGTCAACTACCCGCAGCGCAAGGGGTGGAAGCTCTACTCGATCCCCACGGCTTCGGTCGTGCGCGTGAGCGGGTTCGCCAACGCCGCGACGCTGGAGCCGGATTTCGAGTTCAACAAGGTCTACACGGTCACGCTCTACGTGAGCGCCGACGCCGCGGCGGGCACCTACGGCGCCTTCGGCGACCGCGTGCTGCACTCGCGCAAGACCGGGCACAACACCGTCACGGGGCTGGGCAACTTCGGGAACCGCTGCTACCTGATCAGCTACATCGACACCGGGTACACGTCCGGGCCCCGGCTCGAGCTGCGGCTCCCCGACCGCGCCCGCATCGACAACGCCGCCGGCTGGCACTCGACCGCGCTGAAAAACCCGGCCGTGGCCGTCAACACCGGTACCACCCGCGTCTTCCACACCAACCACACGCCGCTCGCCGCCGAGCTGGAGGGGTACCCGCTGACGGTGACCAAGGTCACCGGCACACCGACGATCACCGCCACCAGCTACGGCACCACCGCGCCCAACCTGGGCCGCTCGCGCTTCGTGCAGTCGGGCGGGGCCTCCGGCGACGTCGTGCGCATCAGCTCCATCGACACCCTCGCCGGCCTGGAGGCCACCCCCGAGGGTGACCAGTACGTCGGCTGGACCGCCGAGTACATCCCCACCGGCTCGGCCGTGTGGGGGATCCGCACCGGCAACGACGCCAGCGCCTACGCGCTGGCGGTCAACTTCAAGGACGGGCTGCTGCGGGAGGGCTCCACCGCCGGCAGCGGCACCGTGCTGATGGCGATGGACCCCGCGCGGGTCTACGCCGTCTACCTCACCGGCAACCTCGCCTTCACCGCCGCCGACGGTGAGGCGTACGCCGCGCGGGCTACCGTGGTGGACCAGACCAGCGACGGGCCGCGCACCGGCCTGGTGCGCACCGCCAGGCTCACCACCGCCTGGCCGGCGGCGACGATGGGGGTGATGAGCGCCGTCTACACCGCGGGGGCGACGCCCCCCGAGGCGAGCACCATGCACGCCGGGCGGCGCCCGGGCGTCTTCATGGGGGACAGCTACGTCGGCACCTATGCCTACCAGCGCGGCACCGTGACCATCGGCGTCACCGGCGGCAGCTCGGGCGTGCTGGCGGTGGGCCAGACGATCACCGAGCCGGGCACCGGCGCCACCGCCACCCTGACGACCGCGACGCTCAGCAGCGGCGTGGCGTTCACCAGCGGCACCACCACGATCGCCCAGGTCGGCAGCATCACCGGCACGCTGACGGGCTCGGCGCCCTTCCTCGGCGGCGGCTCGATCACCACCGCCGGCGCGGGGACCGGCGGCGGCACCAGCGGCACCGCCACCGGCGTGGCCGTCGTCTACCAGAACGCGATCGTCACCGGCCGCAACAACGTCGGCTTCCACCTGGCCAACGGGAGCGAGAACCACTTCCTTCCCAACGGGTGGCGCCCGGGCAAGCCGACCAGCACGTCGCTGCCGGACCTGGTCTACGCCGCCAACGCGGCCCGCAGCGGCCGCTCGATCGAGCAGGACCGCGGGACGACCGAGGAGCTGCGGCGGGTCACCCCGCAGGGGTTCGGCTTCTGCATCCCGGCGCCGTACGCGTACAACTCGATGGGGAGCATCACCGCGGCCAACTGGTCGGCGCAGCTGGACCTGTGGGCGACGGAGATGGGCGCCCGGTTCAACGCCGTGCTCGACGGCCGGAACACGATGATCTACTACGGCGGGCTGATGAACGAGCCGCCCTACGGCAACTTCGCCCTGCCCGGGGCTCCCGCGTTCATGGCGTCGAGCATGAAGGCGGCGGTCGGGAAGATCAACAACCCGGGCAACAAGGTGGGCCAGATGTGGGCGTACGACTTCTACCCCGACCGCTTCGCCTGCTACGTCGGCGCCGGCGACACCATCCACCAGACCGGCGACACCGAGGGGCCGCGCTTCAGCGTGAGCAAGGCGAACGGGAACGTCAGCGCCGGGTTCGCGACGCCGGCGCTGGTGAAGGTGGCGGGAAAGCCCTGAGGAAGTGCTGAGTGGTGAGTCTCGCGTGCTGAGTGAAAGGCAGGGACAGATGAACGATTCCCCCCGTGGTGTGCAGCGCGTTGACCGGCCGGCCATCGGCGCAGCGCTGCTGGTGCTGGCGATGGTCGCGCTGATGGTCATGGCGATGTTCCAGGTCGGGTGCACGCAGCACCAGGTGGGGAGCTCGGCGTCGTTCGACGCCGCCAAGGCCTCGCTGGTCAACGGCGGGCCGGTCACGCTCGACATCCGCGACAAGAGCAAGAGCGGCACGGCGACCGGTGTCGGGCCCGCCCGCTACACCAGCGTCACCGCCGCGGGCGTCGAGACGATGTCGCACGGGCTGGTCAACCGCGACGTCTTCGCGGAGGTGGCCAGGGACGGCACGGTGAAGTTCAACCTCTCCGCCGGCACCGACATCAGCGGCGAGGGGATCGAGTTCAACCACAAGACAGGCGCCCTGAAGGTCGCGAAGTTCACGACGTCGGCCAGCGACCCGCTGAGGGCGCACGCCGAGCACGTGAAGCTCTGGGGGCCGGTGTACGTCAAGGCCCTGGAGCAGGCGCGGCTGGGCAACCGGGACCTGTACGACTCGGTGGTGAAGAGCGTCGAGAGCCTGGGGCCGCTGGTGCTGGAGGGGCTGAAGCTGGCGCACGGGGTGCCGTGAGAAGCGATGAGCGATGAGTCACGAGTGATGACTCCAAGGCTGGCGCCTTGGGGCCCCCCTCTGGAGGGATGATGAGCAAGCCGCCCGCGAGCAACCCGGCCGACCTGCTGACGCCGGAGGCGATCGCTTCCCTGCGCGACGCCCTGGTCAAGCCCACGGTGGAGGCGGGTGTGCAGAACCCGATGACGCTGATCCTGCTGGTGCTGGCGGTGATCGTCGTCGTGATCTTCCTGGCGGTGGCGATCGTGGGTGTGCCGGCGATGATCAAGTGGCGCCGCGAATCGCGCGAGGACCGCAGGCAGGAGCAGGAGTTCCAGCTGCAGAAGCTCGACAAGGAGCAGGCGTGCGAGGACACGCGGATGCAGACGGCGACGCAGATGGCCGCGGCCACGGGGCACATCGCGTCGACGGCTGAGTCGCTGGAGCGCACCCAGGCCGCGGCGGTGCACATCCTGGGCGAGGCGAAGAAGCACGTCGAAGCGCTGTCGGCGCTGGGCGCGCTGCGGAAGTGCAACGCGCCAAAGCAGGAGTAAGCGGTGACGATCTCCTTCGATGACATGATGGGGATGATGCTCGACACCGTCGGCGCAGAGGGCCCCGGGCTGGGCTCCTCGGTCGTGCTGCGGAACCCCGAGCTGGGGGCGGTGAACGCGGCGGGCGGGCAGACGGCCGGCACACCCGTGGAGTGGAACTTCACGGCGACGACGACGGCGCACGAGGCGGGCGAGGCGCAGGGCGGCGTCGGGCAGCAGCCGGACGTGTGGGAGACGGTCTTCTGGATCAAGGCCGCCGACATCGCCGCCGCGTCGCCCGCGTGCACGCCCCGCGCCGGGTACCACGTGGCCCACGGCGCCAAGCGGTTTGAGGTGGTGCGGGTGACGACCAGGTGCAACGGGCTCGACGTCGGGCTGCTGTGCCGCAGCAGGTCGAAGAAGCAGGGATAGATCAAAGCAGGGATGCAATGCCGGGGCTCCGCCCCCGGCACCCCCGCCGGAGTGAAGGCGTCGCTGCTTTCCAAGGCTGGCGCCTTGGGGCTCCCTCGGAAGCTCCCTCGAGGGGATCAGCATGGCCGTCAACCGCGTCGACCCCGCGATGGTGCAGAAGCTGGTGCGGGACCTGCTGGCCGCGCACCTGTGGAACGCGTCGACGCAGTCGTCGGTGTCGTCGCCGCCGGTGCTGATCAAGGGGCAGGCGGACCCGAAGCCCGAAAGCGAGAACGGGCCGGCCAGGTGGGTGCGGCTGGTCCGGGTGGATGTGAAGCACCGGCCGCGGCACAAGGGCGACGGGCACACCGACTCCGCGGATGTGGTGGTGGTGCTGAGCGTGTGGGCGGCGGTGTCGGCGCTGGTGACCACCAGCGAGGCGGTGAACCAGACGGCGACGGCGGTCGCTCAGCTGCTGGACATGGCCCACACCGAGGACGCCGCCACGGGGCACGACGTGCAGATGGAGCGGGCCGAGGTGAGCGAGGATGCCGACAACGACCTGCAGCGAGCGTTCGCGACCGGGAGCATCACGGTGAGCGGTCTGGCGCAGCGGTTCAAGGCGGACGGGACGGGGAACGTGCTGCGCAGCGCGTTCTGAGCGGGCAGCGGGCGGCGGGCGGGGCTTTGAAGGAGCAGGGCGATGGCGAACAAGAACGCGGGCACGCAGATCCGGTTTGAGAACGGCGGGACGATCCTCATCGGCGCCGACACGCTGCTGAACATCGTCAAGGGGTCGCTCAACTTCAAGGTGCCCGGCTACGAGCCGAAGCAGACCTACGACCGCGGCCAGCCCGGCGCGGTGATCGCCGGCGACCTGCGCTGCTGCGAGGGGAGCCTGGACCTGAGCTACACCAGCCCGATCGACGCCGACGGTGTGCTCACCGCCCTGGTGGGCGCCCTGTCGGCCGACAAGATCGCCAACGTCACCGCGGCGGGGCTGATCTTCACCTTCTCGATGACCGTCAAGGTGCCCGACGGCCTGGGCGTCGCCACCGGCGACCAGTACGCCTTCACCGGCGTGTACCTCGACCCCGCGTTCGACTACCAGGCTGGGGACGAGGTGGACGTGCTCAAGTGCGCCTTCAAGTGCAACAACGGCGGACCGGCGATCACGCGGTATTGAGCCACACGCGGCCGGTCCACCCGCAATGCTCCCTGACGGTCGCGTCTCGTGAGGCACCATGGCCACACCACGGCTCTCAACCCTGAAGTCGGACATCCAGCGGCGGACGCTGGAGGTGGCCGCGCTGAAGCTGCAGGCCGAGGCGGCGGCGCTGACGCGGTTCAACAGCGCGACGATGTCGGCGGGCGACACGTACCGGCCGCTGCCGCGGCGGCGCGGGTTCGAGACGCTGATCGACACCGCCCGCAAGGAGGGGTCGCGCAAGCTGGGGGGGAGCGGCAACGCCCACCTGACCCCGCGCGAGCACCAGCGGCTGCTGGCCGCCGGCCGCGACGCCTGCCGCAACAACCCGCTCGCCGCCGGGCTCAAGCGCTGCAAGGCGCAGCTGACGGTCGGCAACGGGCTGCGCTTCAAGAGCCTCTCGGCCGACCCGGAGTTCCGGGCGTGGATCGAGGCGGAGGTTGACGACCGCTTCGAGCACGCGGACGTGTCGGGCCGCTACGGGCAGTTGGACATGGACCTGTGGCAGGCGGGCGAGCCGATCGACGCGGGCGCGTGCTACATCAACCTTATCGGCGGCGACGACCCCGACACCGGCCGCGTGCAGCTGCTGGAGGCGGAGGAGATCGCCCCCGGCACCGCGGAGCAGCAGGCCCGCTCGCCCTACGGCGTCGAGCGCGACAGCGTCGGCCGTTTGATGCGGCTCTACTCGCGCCCCTTCCCGGTCGGCCGACCCGGCGAGCCGCTGCTGCTGCCCGCCGGGTACGCGCAGGAGGTGGACGGCGGGAGCGTGCTGGTGTGCGAGCACCTGCCGCGCAAGAGCTACACCGTGGGCGTCCCGGCGATCGGGCCGAGCATCGGCGTGATGGACGACGCCTGGGACTTCCTCAAGGCGGTGCTGGCGGCGGCGGAGCTGGGCGCCAAGCTGCCGCTGATCTCGCGCACCGGCAGCCCGGCGGCGATGAAGTCGCAGATGCCCGGCTTCGTGGAGCAGGACAGCCGCACGGGCGTGGACCCGGCCGAGGCGAAGGCGGTGGACCTGCCCGACGGCGCCTCGGTGCTGCACCTGATGAGCGACGACAAGATCGAGGCGGTGATGAGCGGGCACCCGCAGACGCAGGTCCCCGAGTTCGTGCGGATGATGTCGCAGCTGTTCGGGGCGCCGCTGGGCGTGCCGATCGAGCTGGTGCTGATGGCGTTCCTGGGGATCAGCTACAGCGGCGCCCGCGCCCTGATCTACATGGCCTACGAGAACGCGGAGCCCGAGCGCCGCCGCATCAAGCGGAACAAGAGCCGGATGTTCACCTGGTGGCTGCCGGCGATCGTCGACAAGCGCCGCGCGGAGGGGAAGAAGGTCCCCGACGACTTCGCGCTGCACACCTTCCGCAACCCGACGCGGCTGAGCCTGGACCCGCTGAAGGAGGCGCAGGCCAACAAGATCAACGTGGACGAGAACTTCACCACCAAGGCGCGGGTGCAGGAGGACAACGACCACGACCCCGACGCGTGCGACGAGCAGCGCAGCCGGGAGAAGAAGCGGGACAAGGCGCTGGGGATCACGCCGGTGGCGGCGCCCGGCGCTGTGCCGGCGGACAAGGGGGAGAACGCCGACCAGCCGGTGGGGTCGGCGGCGCGGTGAGGCGGGTAGGCGGGGGGGGGCTTCGGGCACCTTTGCAGGGCGGGAGTGACGCGATGAGTTTTCTCGAGAAGCTGACGGGGATGAAGCGGACGGCGGTGGTGCACCTGCGCGGCGAGGTGGCGCCGGTGGAGGTCAAGCCGGCGACGAAGGGCGCGGACGGGAAGGACGTCCCCGCGGTCGTCGAGCCGCGGCTGGTGGGCGCGGTGGCCGTGACGGTGCGCGGGCTGTCGATGCACGAGGTGCGGGTGGCGCACAGCGCGTTCGATGAGCCGACGCCGCCGCTGATGAAAGACCCGACGAAGGGGAGCAACGCGCCGCCGATCCCCAACAGCGGCGACGCGGCGTACCTCCGCCAGGCCGCGGAGTACAGCGACAACACGATGGCCGCGTGCGTGGCGCTGGCGACGGACACGGTGAAGCTCACCGGCGACGCCGGCAGCGACCGCGCCGCCATCGCCGCGGCCGTGAAGACCATCCGCGAGCGGCTCACCAGCAACGAGGTGCACGTGCTGGTGAACAAGATGAACGAGCTCTCGGCGGTGCACAAGGGTGTCGAGGTGGCCCTGGGAAACTCATCGGCCGGGGGGACCCCAACCCCGGCGTAAAGGTCAGGACGCTCCCGGCGCTGCCCGACGACGCGTACACGCTCAGCGAGGAGCTGCAGGTGGGGATGGCGGCGGCGCGGTTCAACAAGCTGCCGGGTGAGCTGCGGCGCTTGCCGCCGGACGAGCTGGCCGAGGCGATCGCGATCGACATCCGCATGCGGCAGATGGAGGAGCGGGCGGCGGCGCGGAGGCTTTAAGGGTGCTCAAGTGCAAGGCCAACACCGCGACGCTCTTCGGCAAGATCAACGCCGCGATGGCGGCGCTGCCGACCGGCTGCAAGGTGGCCCTGCAGGCCGCGGCCGGCAGGGTGCTGCAGAAGGTGGTGGCCGAGTGCCCGGTGGACACCGGCCGTCTGGTCAACGCCTACAGCGAGGCGGCTCAGCAGGCGCAGCTGCCGGCGTCACCCTCGGGCGCCGGGACGTGGCCGAGGGTGACCATCCGCGACAGCAAGCACGCCCACAAGATCCGCGAGCGTCTGCAGAACCAGCTCGAAGACCTGGAGCGGGCGGTGCGGTGGGTGATGGGGAAGCCCTCGAGCTGGCAGACGCGGAGCGGGAATCGGACCGGCCATCTCCGGCCCAGCGCCGAGAAGCACCTGCGCCGGCTGGAGAAGGCGATCGAGCGGACGCGCGAGGACCTGCTCAAGCTGCGCGGGACCGACATCCTGATGAAGAGCGACGACGGCCGGGCCCGCGTCTACAGCACGCGGACGGAGATCTACGGCGGCGAGGGGCACCTGTACAACCGTGGCCTCGTGTGGTACTGCACGATCGTCAACCGCGAGCCGCACGCCCACACGGTCGAGAAGATGGTGCGGAGCTTCGCATCGGCGATGCGGATGCTGCGTGGGTCTGGATTGCGGCGGGTGGCGGGGCCGCCGATGCTCAAGCGTCTGCGGACGGCGGCGGCGACGGGCAGAAAGGTGGCGTGACCGATGGCCGACATGACCTTCACGGTGAGCATGGACGCCAATCAGGCGGCGCAGGTGATGCGCCAGCTGAAGGGGCAGGCGTCGGACGCAGCGCGAGCGGTCGAGAAGAGCTTCAACACGGCCGTGCTCTTCGGAGGCATGAAGGCCGGGTTCCGGTTCCTCGGATCGGCGATGGAGGAGTATGCGAAGGAGAGCGAGCAGGCGAAGAAGTCAGTCGAATCCATTGGTGCAGCATGGCGGGCGGTGAAGGCAGAGGTTGGTTTTGGGCTCATGACGGGGCTCGACGCAATCGGCGTACAGATGCCGACGCCATCAGAGATACGGCAGTTCTTCGGGTTGCAGCGGGCCGCCGTAATGGGCGCTCTCCACGACCCAGCCGGCATGGCCGAGGGGGCGATCGGAATCGGCAACTTCTGGGTTATGAAGTTGCTCGGGATCGGCGAAGCGGGCGGCAAGCTGCCGATTCAGCACCTCTCCGAAGGGATGCTGAAGCTGACAGGGAACGATGCGCTGCGCGGTGGCGTGCAGGCGATTATGGGGCGGGAGGCTGAGATCGCCCGGGCGCAACAGGACGCCCTCAACAGTCGCAAATGGGACCTGCAGAATCAGACAGACCTGATCGGTGGCAGTCAGCTTGAGCGGCAGCTGTACGACATCGAGCGAGAAAGGGTCCAAGCGCTCGAGGAAGTCAAGAAGCTGAAGCAGGAGAATGCCGCCCTAGACGATCAGGAGTTGATAAGTCTCATCAATCGGCGAGCAGAAAGGAAGAAGGAGTTCGCGATCGTGCAGGACACCATCCGCCTTAACGCGGAGCGGTTCGCCGACGAGGAGCGGGTGGCGGCGCACGTGAGACGTGTAGGGGAGGAGCGCCGCGACTTCCGCCAGTCGATGAAGCGGAGCGAGGAGGACCGCGACCTGGCCATCCGCCGGATGAAGAGCGGCGACACGCTGAAGCTGGCGATCGAGGAGGCGGAGCTGCAGGCCAAGCGCGACATCGAGGCGATCAAGCGCGAGAAGGCGTTCAACGACCCGGCGGTGCAGAAGCCGTACATCGACAAGCGCAACGAGCAGCTCAAGGAAGAGATCGAGGCGCTGAAGGCGTTCTACGGCCGGAAGAACGACCACCGGTTCTCCACCGTCAGCGGCGGGTTCGGCGGCACCACCATGTGGCAGGCGCTGGGCGGCCCGTTCCAGAAGGTCGCCGAGGCGGTCAAGAGCACCGGCGAGAAGCAGCTCGACGTGCTGAGGGACATCAAGAAGAACACCGAGACGATCCGCGGCCACGGCGACGGCATCGCGCTGATGGGCTGAACGCACCACCGCACCACCGCACCCCCCACCCCCCCCGCCACCGAAGGGACCACCATCATGGCCACGCGCCACCGCATCGAGAGCTCCAGCACCTCCGCCTCCCTCAACACCAACTGGGGCGGCACCACGCCCGTGTCGGGCGACACCGCGGTGATCGCCTACGACTGCACGCTCAGCACCGATCTGAACATGAACGCCGTGGACCTGGCGTCGCTCATCGTCGCCAACGGCGTGCGGATGAGCGCCGGCGACACCTCCGGCAACGCCTGGCAGATCTCCGTCGACGGCGCCTTCCAGTACTTCGGCGCCGGCAGCGTGGTGCGGATGAGCGGCTCGCTCGACCAGGTCGAGTGGAACCCCAGCGCGAACACGCAGCTGATCGTCACCGGCGGCGACGTCACGCTGGTGATCGTCGCCGGGGGTGTGGTGGAGATCGGCGAGACGTGCGACTGGGACGCCGCCGGCGAGCTGGTGGTGCTGGGGGGCAGCGTCACCGTCAAGGCGAAGGCGGCCGACGTCATCCCCACCATCCGCGTCGAGGGGGGTGTGGCGATCATCCGCCGCGACTTCACCAACGCCTACGTCAGCGGCGGCCGGCTGGAGTTCGATGCGCCGGGCGTCACCGGCGGAGACGTCCACACGGGCGGCGGCACGTTCAAGTGGATCGACGGGAACCTCGGGACCATCCACGGCCGCAGCGGCGAGCTCGACAGCAGCAAGCTGCGCGTCGCGGCGACGGCGACGGCGATCCATGACTACCCGGGCCTCACGGAGCGCACCAGCGTCGGGGCCCTGGCGCCCGTGTACGGCAGCAGGACGACCTACGGGCGCGGCAGCACCAAGGTCCGGGGCTGAGGGCTGAGCAGGCCCGCCGGGGCTCCCTCAGCGTCGCGTGCCCCCTTACCAAGGCTCGCGCCTTGGGGCTCCCTGAACCACCATGCCCACCGCCACACTCCTCACCGAACGGGGCAAGTCGCCCGTGCTGCGGTTCCGCAACGGCGCGATGACGCGCGTCGTGCAGCGGTGGCGCGTCGACACCGACGATGAGAAGGAGGCGATGACCGCGCCGGAGCTGCCGGCGTACGGCGACGTGCTCGGCCCCAGCGGCGACGACGCCGGGCTCTCCGTGGTGGACCACGAGGTCGAGTTCGAGGGGGGCGACTACTGCATCGTCCACGTGATCTACGAGTCGGCGGCGGGGAGCGGCGCTCTCAACAGCCGGCCGCGGCCGGCGCCGAACCTGGCGTACACCGAGCGGACCTACTCGGTGCAGACGGTGAACGTGAAGTACGCGCTGCCCAACGTCCTGGTGGGGACGGGCACCTCGCACGACCCGAACCTGCCGATCGCCGGCGGGGACGGCGCCCCGAAGGAGGTGATCGCCACGCACCTGGTGGTGACCATCTGGCGCAGCCCGGCCGACTACTCCAACGCCGACGACATGGGCCTCGAGGAGCTGCAGGGGAGCGTGATCACCAACGAGCTGGACCTGCCTCCGATCTTCGGCACGGCCGTGCCGCTGACCTACCGGCGCCGCAAGCTGCGGTACCTCTTCTCCGACGTCAAGGGTGAGGCGGGGCTGGTCAAGATCGAGCACCACTTCGAGGCCCGCACGGACCACCTCTTCCACTGGCGCAAGCAGGACGACAAGGGGAACGCGATCGGCGACGAGCAGACCAGCGCCATCTACGAGGTCGCCGACTTCCCGCAGGCGGCGCTGCGGTGAGCGCACCGTCCCCGTTTATCCCGTCCGATGCGCACAAGCGCGACCCGGTCACCGCCGACCTGTTCAACCAGATCTTCAACGCCCTGCGCGTGATCGAGCGCCGGCTGGCGAGGCTCGAGGGGCTGCAGGGCCAGGGCAAGCGCGTCGAGCGGGTGGCGGCGTACGTCGTGCTCGTGCACACCACCGCGCCGAGCACGGTGGGGAACACGACGTACACGGTGCGGCCGGTGGGGCAGGCCGAGGGTGGCGACCTGGGGCCGGTGGCGCCGCGCAACCGGATCATCGCCGAGGCGGCGTGCCCGATCAACCCGCGGCCGCAGGGGTGGCCGTGCGTGATCGTGCGGAGCTTCGACACCGCCGGGCAGCCGATCAGCTGGCTGGAGCTGTGGGAGGACCACCCGGGCGTGCCGTGCGGCGGCGAGCCGCCCCCCCCGCCCCCCCCGCCATCCCCCCCGCCGGAGTGATCGCAACGGGAAGCACGCTCCCTGACGGTCGCGTCTCGTGTCCGGAGCGGGGAGTCGCAAGAGGGGCGCAGCCCCTTTTGCATTGCAGCCGGTTCTTCAGCGCAGGGAGATGTCGATGTCGCAGAAGAGCAAGGTCACTCAGGTGCTCAAGCCGACCGCGGCGGGGGTCTACGCCGACCCAGTCGATGTGCCGCCGTGGGCGAACACCGCCAGCGTGCAGCTCCGCGTCACCGGCGTGGAGGCGGGCAAGCCGGCGACGGCGACGGTCGAGGTGGAGGCGGGCAACGATGATGCCCCCGACGCGTTCGAGGCGTTCCCCACCGGGATGATCGACCCGCCCGCGGCCAAGGCGCTGCCGGGGATGGTCTGGATGATCGACGTCAGCAGCGTCGACCGCGTGCGTGTGGTGACCGTGACGGCGCAGGCGGGTGTCGAGGTCGTCATCACCTGGTGCTTCAGAGAGGGGCGCTGAGTGTCGGCGGGGCTGCTGTTCCGGGCGGGCGCGGGCGGAGGGCTCCTCTACCGCGCCGGCGCCGGGCTGCTGCGCAAGGTGCTGGGTGTGCCGTGCGCCTGCTGCGGCACACCCCAGGGGGTGCAGTTCTACCTGCGGCTGTGCGCCTGCTACGACGCCCGCGACGGAGTGCCGGGCGACCCGACGCCGGAAGAGGGCGACGTCGTCCTGTGCGAGACGCCGCTGGAGGTGTGCCGCTTCCTGCCGCTGGTGGCGCTGTTCACGCCCGGTCCGCCGGGCGGCGCCGGCAGCTACTCGACGCGGTTCATGCTCAGCGACCGGCCCAGCGTCGAGATCATCGACCGGCTGGGGGAGCTGCTGGCGGCGGCGCAGGGCGATGAGCCGGTGACGATGGGGTTCCCGCTCTTCGGCGCGCCGCTTGAGCCCAACGACTACGGCGGGTGCTTCTCCGTCACCGGCGGGATCTACACCGACCCGGGGACGACCGACGAGCAGCGGCGGGCGTTCCTGGCCGCGCACGGGCTCGGCGACGAGTGGTACCCGCTGGACCTGCCGCCGGATGCCGACGTGCCGGGACCGTACGGCGCGACGCAGGTGCTGCCGCGGATGGCGGCGTGCGGCCACGCCCACGGGTGCGGCCGCTGGGTGAGCGGGCCGGCGTACCGCGAGGCGCTGCGCTGCGACGGCGAGGCGACTTGGTTCCGGTTCTTCGTCTGCTCGGGCAACCGCGGCCGCACGGTGATCGGGCCCGACGGCGCCTGCTGGTGCATCCAGCGCGGGCCGGCCGACCGCTACACCAGCGAGGAGGTCGACGCCCTGGTCGCGGCGGGGCTGGCGCTCAAGACGACGTCGGTGGACCACGTGCGGCTGTGGCGGTTCGATGCGCAGGCGTTCTTCTACTGCGCCGCCGCGGGGTGCTGCTGGTGCCTGGGGCACTACCAGCTCGGGCCGTGCCTGACGGGCAGGGTCTACCACCAGATGCCCGAGGGCTCGACGCTGTGGGCGACGGCCGACACGTGCTGCGGGACGCGCACCGGCAACCGGCTGCGCGTGGAGCTGCGGCAGCACCACCACCGGGTCTACACCGACGATCAGGGCCGCGCCCGCGAGTTCCTGCAGCGGACTGAGGGCGAGCCGCGCTACACCGACAACCCCGGCGGCAACGGCGGCACGCTGGTGGAGCAGGATGTGCGGCTGCGGTCGTGGACCGACGGCGTGATGGACCACGACGAGCTGACGACGTACCAGGTGGTGCTGCCGCCGACGTGCGTGCTCTTCGGCGACGTCAACCGCCAGTGCCCGTGGCCGGGGAGCTTCGCAACCCACAGCGTCGTCACCGGCGGGCCGGGCCCGGCGCTGGGGAACGGGTGCGACCCGCAGCCGTGGCTTGAGTACAACGGGAGCTGGAGCGACGCGGAGCAGATCCTGATCGCGATCCAGTCGTCGCCGTGGGTCTTCCTCTTCCGACCGGCGATCCCCAGCGGCGGCGGAACCGTGGCGACGACGGCGAGCTACTTCAGCGAGCGGCCGGGGCGGGCGCAGGTGGATGTGAGCCAGAGCCTGGACGAGGGGGTGTTCGGCAGGGTGGAGGCGAGCTTCAGCCTGGTGGTGCGGGTGCTGCCGGACGACTCGTCACCGTGCGGCCCGTCGTCGTGCGGCGGCGGCGGCGTGGACGGGATGCCGGCGTGGATGCTGATTCCATGAGCAGCTGCTGCGGACCAGGACAGACCGGCGCCGCGTGCGCGGTGAAGAGCGGCGCCGAGCTGCGCGTGCGGCAGGCCGAGCGCGCGTGCCTCTGCTGCATCTGCCCGGACGTCTCGCGCGACGGGCGGACCTGCACGGTGAGCGGCGAGCTGGTGAGCCTGCACATCCGCGGCGAGTGGTACCGGCCGGTGGAGCGCGTCGATCGGCGCGGGCGGCGGCGGAGGGAGGTGAAGACGTGCCCGAGGGACCGGCACCCGGACGGCCGCGGCCGCGTGCGCCTGTGGCGCCGGGTGTGGCTGGGCGTGCCGCGCCTCGCGCGGCTATGGCTGGGGTGGGCGCTGTGGCTCGACGTGAGCCAGCTGCCGGATGGGCGGCTGCCGCGGTGCGGCTGCCTGGAGAGTCTGAAGCTGCGGTGGCGGTGGTGGCGGCGGAGGTTCAGGCGGAGCACGTCGGGCACTTGAGGCGTTTCTCGCCGATGCTGCCGAGGATCGCGCTGACGATCAGCAGGGGAACGCCGATGACGAAGCCGATGCCGCTGGCGCAGAACATGAGCGCGAGGACCATGCCGACGACGCCGACCAGGACGGTGCCGCTCGACGGTGAGCCGCGCATCCACCTCAGCGGCGTGTTGCAGCGGACGCAGTGACCGGGCTTGAACGCCGGCTGCTGCGGCATCACGATGATGACCGGTTGTCCGTTGGCGGCGGTTGTCTGCAGCACCGCGCCGGGCGGGATGGTGAGCCCGAGGGCCGCGGCGTCGATCGGCGGCGCCTGCTGCGGCTGCTCGGCGGGCCGCTTGACGTAGAGGCGCTTGGGCTCGACGGGCCGCGGCGCCCGCTGCCAGCGCAGCGCGTGGGCGCAGGTGTCGCACCGCCAGGCGAACGGGCCCGCGATCGCGGTGTAAACCCCGAAGGCGAGCAGCGCCACACCGAAGGCGGCCCCCGCGATCATCGTCGGCGTGCGCGAGGTGGCGTGGGTGACGAGCTGGTCGGCGACGATGGGGAGAACGATCGCCGCGCCGACGCCGGCGAGGGCGATGATGAAGCCCGCGAGCACGGCGGGCTCGGTGCGGCCGCGGCGGCGGAGACGGAGGACGGTGCCGCAGGCGGGGCAGTTCTTCTCGTGATCGGGGAGCGGTTTGGCGCGGGGCATGGTGCGTGCCTCACTACTCGAGGAAGCTGAGTGCGTCCTCGAGGATGGCGCGTTGGTTGCGACCAAGCGTCTCCTCTCGCCCGCCGATCCTGTATTCCACGGTCTTGGCCTGCAGCATCTTCACCACGTCGTGGGTCGGTAGTTTGTAGACCCCTTCGACCATCGACGGCTCGATGTGCACGCGCGTGGTGCCGTCGATCAGGAAGATGATGTCGCCGGTGTAGTCCATGGTGAAGAGCGTGATGTCGTTGCCCCATGCTTCGTGCTTTCCCGTGCCGTCACCTTTCCATGAGAGCCACAGCGTGATGTCGTTGGTGAAGTAGCCCTCCGCCTTCGACCAGTCACGGAACCTGTCGTATGAGACTTTCAATAGGCCGTTGGGGTTTACCGACGCTGGGAACTGGAGCGAGTCCTTCACGCGGAACCACTCCTCGAACTTGTCCTTACTCAGGCCGCTTGCCCGGATCTGTGCCGGATCGGACGAGCGGCCGGGCGCCTTGGGGCTGCGCTCGGAGGCGAGTGGCGCAGCGCCGCGCGGTGTGGCGATGGGCGGCGCAATAGCCGGGCTCAGGATCGGTGCCGGCTTCAACGCGATGACTGCGTAGACGACGCCGCCGGCGACGGCGAGGGTGAGCAGGGCTCCGATCCAGACGGCGGGGTGATTCGCCTTCATGGTGTTGCTCCGGTTAGCTCGAGCGCTTGCGCCTGGCCTTCTCTGCATCGGCGTTCGGCGGCGACGTCGGTGTGTAGATCGTGGCGCCGCCGGCGGTGGTGTGCTTCACCGCGCCGGGGATCGAGGGCGGCCCCCCACTCCCCCCACTGCTCGGCTGCGCCTGTGGCAGCGAGGCGTCGAGGGCGGCCTGGAGGCCGAGCAGCGCGGACCGCACCAGCGCGGGCGGGTGGCGCTGGCAGAGCTCGAAGACGATGTACTGCAGCTCCATGATCGACGGCTTGGCGGTCCCCGCGATCTCGTCAAGCAGCGTGCGGCCCAGGGCGTCGCTCCGCGCCTGCACCCGGTCCTGTTGCCCGTCAAACTCGCCGGCCTTCGCGCGCACGGTGTGTTCGACATCTTTCGCTTCATTCGCCGGCACGCCCGAGAGCTCGATCAGCTTCAGCATCTGATCCCGCGACAACGGCTTGTCTTTGTGCAGCGTGGCCGCGACGGAGATCAGGGTGCGACGGGCCCACGGGGGCGCATCCTCGCCGCGCGTGCCCGCCTGCTCGATCCGTTGGATCACGCCGGTGCTGACAACGGCCTTCGTCGCTAAGCCGTCCTGCGTGAAGCCCCGCTCCAGCCGCAGCGTCTTGACCAGCAGTCCCAGCTTTCCACCATCCGAGGGGGTGTCCACGCACGGGGATTCGGCCCCCGATGGGACCATCAAGCAAGAGTTTTCCACAATCGGCGATCTCCGATGGTTGTCGATTTGACACAGGTGGTACTAGGTGGTACCTTTGTCCCGTCGGCCGGTCCTTCCCGGGTCCCGGCTGGCTCAATCACGGGGTTGGTGGAGGCGACGAAGCCCACCCCGTTTCCGACACCGGCGCTTTTCCCTGGCGGGATCTGGCCGGCTTCCTGAAGGCGGTCACAACGAGGGGTGATTCCTCTCGGCCGTCCGAGACCCGGAGCAGCCGCAATGACGCGGACCACGACAATGCCCGACGCCCCCCCACAGCCTGACGGCCCGGGTGAGAGCGGGTTCACCAGCCGTTCATCGCGGTCAAGGCTCACGAATGCCGGGGCTGCCGCCCCCGGCACCCCCGCCGAGGCACCGGACGGGGAAGCGCAAAGAGTGCCACGTGGCACGAATCGGGACGAAAACTCACGGTTCCTGGGGACGGCGTCGCGGGGCCTCTTCTGGCCGGCGTCGCGCGACTTTGCACGGGTGCCGCCGGAGCGGCGGAGCGGGCTGGTGTTCGACCTGGTGGCGGCGGGGTGCCCCGAGTTCGAGTGCGAGTGGACTGAGGCGCACCGGGCGAAGCTGGCCGCCCACGCGGTGAACCTGCGGATCTGGCTGCACTGGCAGATCGACCGGCTGGCGACGCGCGACGAGCTCGCCTGCATCTGCGGCATCAGCGTCGAGCTGTTGAGCCGGGCGCTGCAGGAGGACTTCGCCGCGAGCAAGGCCCGCATCCTGGGCGCGTACGGGCCGAAGGCGGTGGACCAGGTGCGGCGGGTGGATGTGGTGGACCGGCCTGAGAAGGGCGGTGCGCTGTGAACGCGTGCCCCAACTGGATCAGGTTCCTGACGTTGGCAACGGCCGGCGACAACAAGTCGATCGAGGCGGTGAGGCTCTTCTTCCGGGCGCTGATCGATGAAGCCGTGCCGTACGACCGTCTCCTGGTGGTGCACGGGCCGGGTGGGTCCGGGAAGAGCCTCGTAGCCGAGGTGGCGGCGACGGTGGTCGAGCGTCAATGGGGTGATCGCGCGGCGCAGTGGTGCTACGGGTCCGATCTCGCTTCCCGTTTCGGTCTGGCTCACCTGATCAATGCGCGGCTGCTGGTCGTCAACGACGCCGTGAGCGTGCGCAAGCGGGACATGGCAACCGCCGCCGAAGCGTGGAAGAGAATGCTCGGGGGCGACATGGTCGTCGTAGAACGGCGATACACAGAGCCCGAGACGGTCGTGTTCCGCGGACGCATAATGCTGAACGGCGATCTGCCCGAGTGGTGGCTCCGCCATCCGGCGCTCCTCCGCCGAAGCGTGCGGGTCGAGTTGTCCCGGTCTGCCGAGATCGACGCCGACGCAAAGAGCAAGGTGCTGGCGGAGGTCGAGGGCATCCGCTGGTGGGCCTTGAGCGGGGGTGCCGGGGGCGGCAGCCCCGGGGGTGCGGCGAAGCCTTCCCAGGCTGGCGCCTTGGGGCTCCCTGGGGATGAGCCGAGCGGCGGGGGTGAAGGATGAAACC
>Ga0196977_1000476_pt1 | contig 21047 bp, 17 predicted proteins | sample S3v_1013CmetaG_FD_148634 | JGI IMG/M metagenome (GOLD analysis project Ga0196977, IMG submission 148634) | Soil microbial communities from Anza Borrego desert, Southern California, United States - S3+v_10-13C | ecosystem: Environmental > Terrestrial > Soil > Desert | place: USA: California...
TTCGCCGACGCCGGGGGAAGAATCGTGACGGCGCGAGACCTCGGCCTGCTGCGCCTGCGCGCGGGCGACTGGGTGGTCTTGAACCCGCTCGCCGACGAGGAGGGCAAGGCCCTCCCCGCGTGGCGGCTCGTGCGCGGCCGCCTCGCCACCGTCGAGGCGCTCGACGAGGCGGGCGCGACCCTGCGCCTGCTGCCGATGAGTTTCAAGAACTCGCCGTTCCGCTACCCGCACCAGATGCTCAAGCCCGAGGCGGGCGCCATCTACACCGCGGACGAGATGGCCGACGACCTCAACGCCGACAAGTTCCTCGAAGCCTGCCGCCACGCCCCGGCCAATCACCTCTACCGCTGGCTGAGCGACCCCGAGGAAGGGAAGCGGCCGCGCGCCGTCCGCCCCAAGCGCCTGCGCGACGCGCGCGAGTTCGCCGGGCTGGCCGCGCGCGCCCAGCGGCCGCACGGGCTGACCGCGGCGCAAACGGAAGTCATCGGCGGGCACCTCGCCGACCGCGTGCTCGTCGTGCAGGGGCCGCCGGGCACGGGCAAGAGCCACACGCTCGGCTTCGCCATCCTCGCGCGCATGCTCGCGCAGGCGAGCCCCGCGCGCCCCTTCCGCGTCGCCGTCCTCGCGCGCACACACGCCGCCGTGGGCGTCGCCCTCGAATCAATCGTCAAGCGCCGGCGCGAAATACAGGAGTTCCGGGCTTCGAGTTCCGGGGCGCGAGTTGAAGACGATTCGCCTTTAACGCGGAACGCGGAACTCGCGACCCGGAGCTTGAAGGTCGTGAAGGTGTGCAACGACGCGGGCGAGTCCGTGCCCGAAGGCGTCGAGCGCGTGCTGCCGGAAGGGGGCGCGGAGTTGGGCGCGGCCGAGCAGTGGGAGATGCTTTTGACGGAGCCTCTGGTCGTCGTCGGCGGGACGCCGGGCGGGCTCTACCGTTTGGTCAAGCAGGGCGCGTCGAAGGGGCGCGGGGTGGACTGGTCGGGCGAGCACTTCGACCTCGTGGTGGTGGACGAGGCCTCGCAGATGGGGCTGGCCGAGGCCCTGACGGCCGCGGCGTTTTTGCGCGAGGACGGGCAGTTTATCGCCGTCGGCGACCACCGGCAGATGCCGCCCATCCTCGCGCACGCGTGGGGCGAGGAGGGGCGCCGCGACTTGAAGCGGGCGCGGGTCTTCCTCTCGATCTTCGAGTACTTGCAGGCGCTCGGCTTCGCGCGCGCCGCGCTCGACCAGTCCTTCCGCATCCCCGAAGAGGTCGCCGACTTCCTGCGCCGCCACGTCTACGCCTCCGACGGGATAGACTTCCGCTCGTCGAACCGCGCGCGTCTGCCCGAGTGCGAGGGGCTTGAGGAGGGTTGGCTGCGGGCCGCGCTCGCGCCCGAGCACGCGCTGGTCGTCGTCGAGCACGACGAGGAAGGCTCGCAGCAGTCGAACGAGTTCGAGGCCGCGCTCGTCGAACAACTGGCGCGCGCCGCCGCGGACGGGTTGAATCTGGACGCGCGCCGCGGCCTCGGCGTCGTCGTCCCGCACCGCGCGCAGAAGGCCCTCCTCGCCGCGCGGCTGCCGCGCCTCGCCGAGTCCATCGACACGGTCGAGCGCTTTCAGGGCGGCGAGCGCGACCTCATCATCGTCTCGGCCACGGTCTCCGACCGCGAGTTCGCCGCCTCCGAAAGCGACTTCCTCCTTGAGCCGCGCCGCCTCACGGTCGCCGTCTCGCGGCCCCGGCGCAAACTCGTCGTCGTCGCCTCGCGCGCCGTCTTCGACCTCATCCCCTCGGACCTCGACGACTACGAACGCGGCGCGCTCTGGAAACACCTCCGCCACGAAACCCGCCCGCTCTGGCAGGGCCGCGTCGGCGGCCATCAAGTCACCGTCCGAGCCATATAAAAAAGGGTGGCGGGCGGCGGGGAAAGACAACAATCCAAAATCAAAAATTCGTCTCCCGCCTCACGGCGCGGCCGGGCGCGGCTCCCCGGCGGCCGAGAGGTGCGAGGCGACGACCTGCCAGCGGCCGCCGACGCGGACGTAGGTGTCCGTGTAGCGCGACACGTCGCGCACGGTCTTGCCGTCCTGCTGGAACTCGGCGACGACGCGGCCCGTGAGGATGACCGTGTCGCCGTAGGCGCGCGACTCGACCGCCTCGGTGTGGAACTTCGGCGGCGCCCCCTTGCGCGGCGCGCGAATCATGCCCATCAACTGCGCCTTCGTCTGCACCGAGCCGTTCGGGAACGTGATCGTGAAGCCCTCGGCCACGATCCTGTCCATCGCCCCGGCGTCGTTCTTCTCGTAGGCGTCGAGCCACTCGCGCTCAAGCCGGCGCACCTCCTGCTCGGCCTTGCTCTGGCCCGCCTGCCAAGCCGTCGCCTGCCCGCCCGCGACAAGCAGCGCGGCGACGAGCGCCGCGGCGCTCACGAACCACATGCGTTTCATCCTCCCGTCCTCCTTCCCGCGTCCGGAAACGTTTCGGCAGCTTCCGTCATACACCGTTAGGGCAACGTGCCCCCCATCATCGCCACAGGAGACAGAACGATGCAAGCCGAAAAACGGAGCCTCCCCCGCCCCCCCCAACGCGCCGCCGCCCTCTGCCTCTGCGTGTGTTTCGTCGGCGTGGGCGCAGCGAGGGCGCAGAAGAACCCGTCCATCTTCAAGACCGAGGGCCGGGACAACGCCGCCAGCATGTCGGCGACGAGCATGGAGTACATCAGGTCGCTGGAGAGCCAGTACAGGTCTCTGGAGGCGACGGACAAGGAGGGCGCCAAGCGGATCAGGAACAAGCTGATCTACATCGGCGTCGAGCAGATCGACACCTACTTCAACGACTACCGGAGGAAATCCAGAAAGCGCAACGAGCTGATCCAGTTCCTCCTCGACTTCCTTGAGATCGGCGCTTCGACCGCCATCGCCATCACGAACGGCGAGCGGGCGAAGGAGGTCATCGCCGAGGCGCTCAACGGCTTCAAGGGCGGGCGCTCCTCCCTCAACAAAAACTTCCGGCTGCTGGAGACGCAAATCCTCTTCAACAAGATGGTCGCCAACCGCTCCGACCGGCTCGGGCAGATTTACGAGCAGCTCAACGCCGAGGTGGACTCCTACCCGTGGGAGCGGGCGCGCAGCGAGCTGAAGGGCTACCTCTACGCGGGAACCATCGACGACGCGCTCAACAGCCTGAGCATCGAGACCGGCGCCATCGCCGGCGCCGCGCAGCGGCAGCTCGAAGGGATCAAGGAGCGCGCCGGCATCCTCTCCGCGCTCCCCGCTCAGGTCGTCACGGAGTCGAGGGCGAACGCCGCCCTCATCGACCCCGTCGTCGACGCCTTCGCCGCCGCCGACGACAAGTTTAAGGAGGCCGACGCCGTGATCGCCGAGGCGGACAAGAAGATCGCCGAGGCGGACAAGAAGTTGGCCGACGCCGAGAAGAAAATAAAGGAGGCGAAGGAGAAGTCTCCCCCCGACGACGCGGCCGTCGCACAGGGCACCGAGGAGAAGGCGGCGGCCACCGCCGCGAAGGCGGCGGCCACCACCGAGAAGACGAAGGCCACCGAGGAGAAGGCGGCCGCGACCAAGACCCGCGACGCCGGCATGGCGAAGCTCAGGGCCGTCTACGCGGCGGTCGCGAAAGACTCCGGGCTGTCGCCGCTCATCGACAGGGTGCCGCAGGAGAGGCAGTTCGGGGCCGGCGACCCCGCCACCAAAGTCGAGCTGGAGGCGAGCGTCCGGCGGCTGAAAGCCGGGACGGGGACGTTCGAAGATCACGCGGACATTCTGCGCATGGTCAACGATCTGGCGCTTAACGAAATCCCCAGAAACCCGGCCCTGAGCAGGCGCATGCAGGAGATTCTGAAGGCCAACCAGTGAGGAGGAGAGATGCCAAACTTACCGCCGATTGAGATCGACTCCAACCTGACGCTGAAGGAGAACGAGGATTTGTGCGAGAAGAGGCAGAACCTCGGCTTACAGCTCAAGCGGATCAAGTTCGACACCGTCACCGCGGAGGGCAACGTCTTTCAGGTGAACCGGGCAGAGTTCGTCACCAAGCGCTCCGGGAGGCTGAAGAACCTGTTCTTCGTCGAGGTGGGGACGAAAGACCCGGAGACGCTGAAGAAGGAGAAGAAGACCGACGGCTGGACGTACGTCTGCGGGCCGGACAAAATCTTCGTGAAGAACAGCCTGACGGATGTCATGGTCTTCGGCAAGTCGGAGGCCGAGGCGTAGCCGAACCGCCTTCACGGGCCGCCCCCGCGCCCCGGCGTTGAAGACTGACTTCAACGCCGGGGCGCGCGCTTACGCAGCTTTCCGCCCGCCCGCCTTCCGCAGCTCCCCGAAATATTCACCCGCGTTTGCGGCAGGCGGCGAGTATGTACGCGCCGTAGCCGCGCAGGAGTTGACGCCCGAGCAGGTCGGAGGCGGGCAGCGCGTACCTCCAGACTTTCGGGACGTGGGGGATGAAGGTCGTGGTGCTCATGCTGCTGACCTGTAGGAACTCCGAGAGGCGCGCGGCGCACTCGGAGAAAGACCACTGGATGTAATGCTCGCGGGCGATCTCGGCCTCGCGCCGCCTGAGGTAGTCGGTGCGCGAGAGCAGGAGTTTCCACCACGAGCGGCGGTTGTTGAGGGTGAGGAGGAAGATGCCGCCGGGCCGGAGCAGGCGGCTGACCTCGGAGAGCGCGCGGCGGTAGTCGGGGATGTGGTCGAAGGAGGCCGTCGAGATGATGATGTCAACGGAGGCGTCTTCGAGCGGGACGGCCTCGGCCGAGCAGCGGACGGCCGTGTACCTCGGGTCGGCGAGCCGTTCGAGGTCGCGCGCGCCCAAGACGGGGCGGCCCGGCTCGACGTTGACGTAGGTGCGCGCGTCGCCCTTCAGGCGGTCGAAGAGTCCGCCCGCGCCGCCGCCCAGCTCCATCAGATCGAGCTTGCGGCCGGCGGCGGCCTCCGACACCTGCCGCCCGACCCAGCCTTGCAGGGCGCCGGCCACCGCCTCGACGTAGCCGTCGGCGAGGGCGCCTTCGAGCAGGCGGTTGTCCTGATGCTCGATGAGCCCTTTGCCCTGACTGACCGGGTAGCAGGGCAGCCCGTGCTCGTCGAAGTAGGCCGGCTCGGCCGTGAGTTTGAGTCGGAACATGGCGGAGCTTCGATTGCGGATCGGGGGCTGAGGAGTAAGTCGCCCGTCGTCGGCCGTCGGTCATCAGTAAAGCCGAGACAAAAACTGATGGCCGGCGACTGGCGGCCGCCAACCCGTCTTTCGTCCCGCCGCCCGCGACCGTCGGCATCTTACTTTTACGCCCGCCCGCCAGTCTAATGCCGCGCGCCCCGGCGCGGCGGCGCGGTGGTTTGTCAGCGGCGGCGGGCGGTGTTATATCTACGCATCGCCCGGCAACCGGCCCTTATCCGAAAATCCCGAAAGGCACGCTGAAGGAGACCATGGCTACGAAAACTCCCATCACGGTCGCGTACGGCGACGGCATCGGCCCCGAGATCATGGAGGCCACGCTCCGCATCCTCGCGGAGGCGGGCGCGCAGCTCGACATCGAGCGCATCGAGATCGGCGAGAAGGTCTACCTCGCCGGCAACCCGGCCGGCATCGAGCCGGGCGCGTTCGACAGCCTGCGCCGCACCAAAGTTTTCCTGAAGGCCCCCATCACCACGCCGCAGGGCGGCGGCTACAAGAGCCTCAACGTGACCGTGCGCAAGACGTTCGGCCTCTACGCCAACGTCCGCCCGTGCGTCTCTTACCACCCGTTCGTCGAGACCAAGCACCCCGTGATGGACGTGGTCATCGTCCGCGAGAACGAGGAGGACGTGTACGGCGGCATCGAGTACCGGCAGACGGGGCAGGTCACGCAGTGCCTGAAGCTCATCTCGCGGCCCGGCACGGAGAAGATCGTCCGCTACGCCTTCGAGTACGCGCGCCGCAACGGCCGGAAGAAGGTCACGTGCTTCACGAAAGATAACATCATGAAGATCACCGACGGCCTCTTCCACAAGGTCTTCGACGAGATCGCCTCCGAGTACGCGGACATCGAGAACGAGCACTGGATCGTGGACATCGGCGCGGCCAAGCTCTCCGACACGCCGGAGAACTTCGACGTGGTCGTCCTGCCCAACCTCTACGGCGACGTGCTCTCGGACGTGGCCGCGCAGATCGCCGGGTCGGTCGGCCTCGCCGGCTCGGCCAACATCGGCGAGTCCATCGCCATGTTCGAGGCCATCCACGGCTCGGCCCCGCGCCGCGCCGGGCAGAACCTCGCCAACCCCTCGGGCCTCTTCCTCGGCGCGGTGATGATGCTCGTCCACCTCGGCCAGACGGAGGTGGCCGAGCGCGCGCACAACGCGTGGCTGCGGACGATGGAGGACGGCGTCCACACCTACGACATTTACAAGGAGGGCGTGAGCAGGGAGAAGGTCGGGACGCGCGAGTTCGCCGAGGCGGTCGTGGCGCGGCTCGGCCGGCGGCCGGAGACCCTCAAGGCCGTGAGCTACAAGGCGGGCGGCGGCGAGGCCGCGTTCGCGACGCGGATGGCGCGCGAGGCGGCGGCCGCCGCGAAGGAGCTGACCGGCGTGGACGTGTACCTCGACTGGAAGGACGGCTCGGCCGAGCAACTCGGCGGCGCGATGGAGAACCTCGCCGGCGACGGGCTCCACATCTCTTCGATCGCCAACCGCGGCGTCAAGGTCTGGCCCGGCGGCGCGGCCGAGACCTTCTGCTCGGACCACTGGCGCTGCCGCTTCAGGTCGGAGTCCGGCGGCCGCGTCACGCACGCGCAGGTCGCCTCGCTCCTCGCGCGCGCGGCCGAGGCCGGCTTCGACTTCATCAAGACCGAGAACCTCTACGACTTCGACGGCCAGCCCGGCTACTCGCACGCGCAGGAGTGAGCGAAGCAGGTTTCGGGCGTCGGGCAAGACGGTTGTTTTCAAGGAAAGGAATGATTGAGATGACATCGCCGGCCCCCGCCTCGCGCCCCGAGGCGAGCGAGTACGCGCCGTATTACGAGAAGTACGTCTCGCTCGTCCCCGCGGGCGACGTGGTCGAGACTTTAGAGAGGCAGCTCGAAGGGACGCTCGCGCTCCTGCGCGGCCTCGGCGAAGAGCGTGCCGGGTCGCGCTACGAGCCGGGCAAGTGGAGCGTCAGGGAACTGGTCGGCCACCTCATAGACGCCGAGCGCGTCTTCGCCTACCGCGCCCTGCGCTTCGCGCGCGGCGACCGGACGCCCATCCCCGGCTTCGAGCAGGACGACTACGTGCGCGGCGGCAACTTCGACGCGCGCACGCTCGCCGATTTGATTGACGAGTTCGGGGCCGTGCGCCGCGCCACCGTCGCGCTCCTGCGCCCGCTCGACCCGGAGGCGTGGCGACGCACGGGCACGGCCAGCGACAACCCCTTCAGCGTCCGCGCCCTCGCGCACATCATCGCCGGCCACGAGCTGCACCACGTCGAAATTCTCAGGACGAAATACTTGTAAGCCGCGGCGGTCGGTGCGGAGAGATTGATGGGAGAGACGCCACAACCCGGAGGCCCGCAGGACGACGCCCCGCCGCCGCGGCCTGACTCCGAAGCCCCGCTCGTCGCCGTCGTCATGGGCAGCACGTCGGACTGGGAGACGATGCGGCACGCGGCCGGCGTGCTGAAGGATTTCGGCGTCGCGCACGAGTGCTTGGTCGTCTCGGCGCACCGCACGCCCGAGTGGATGTCGGAGTTCGCGCGCGGGGCCGAGGCGCGCGGCCTCGAAGTCATCATCGCGGGCGCGGGCGGCGCGGCGCACCTGCCCGGCATGGTCGCGGCGCAGACCGCCGTCCCCGTCCTCGGCGTCCCCGTCGAGAGCCGCGTGCTGCGCGGCGTGGACTCTCTGCTCTCCATCGTGCAGATGCCGGCGGGCGTCCCCGTCGGCACGCTCGCCATCGGGCAGGCCGGGGCCACCAACGCCGGCCTGCTCGCCGTCGCCGTCCTCGCCAACTCGCGCCCGCACCTGCGCGCGCGCCTCAACGAGTTCCGCCGCGAGCAGACGCGCAAAGTCCGCGAGGCCGTCCTGCCCACATGAAACCAGTCCTCCCGGGAGCGACCATCGGCGTCCTCGGCAGCGGCCAGCTCGGCCGCATGTTCGCCATCGCCGCGCGCCGCATGGGCTACCGCGTCCACACCTTCTCGCCCGACTCCGACACGCCCACCGGGCAGGTCTCCGACCGCGAGTACGACCACGCCTACGACGACCTCGACGCCGTCCGCGAGTTCGCGCGCGGCGTCTCGGTCGTGACCTTCGAGTTCGAGAACGTGCCGGCCGAGTCGGTCGAGGCGGCGGCCGCGCTCGCGCCCGTGCGCCCCTCGGGCGCCGTGCTCTACACGACGCAGAACCGCTTGCGCGAAAAGAGCTTCCTCGCGCGCGGCGGCTTCCCCGTCGCGCCCTTCCGCCACGTCGCGCGGCCCGAAGATTTGCCCGCGGCGCTCGAAGAGGTTGGCTTCCCGGCCGTGCTCAAGACGGCCGGTTTCGGCTACGACGGCAAGGGCCAGTCGAAGATAAATTCGGAGGCCGACGTGGGAGGCGCGCTCGCGGCGCTCGGCGGGCGCGAGGCCGTCGTCGAGGCCTTCGTGGACTTCGAGCGCGAGGTGTCGGTCGTCGCGGCGCGGGGCCAGCGCGGCGAGTTTCGCCACTACGGCGTCGTCGAGAACGCGCACCGCCGCCACATCCTCGACCTCTCGGTCGCGCCCGCCGCGGTCGCCGACGAGACGGCGCGCGAGGCCGTCGAGATCGCGCGCGCCGTGCTCGAAGACTTGGACGTGGTCGGGGTGACGTGCGTCGAGTTCTTCGTGACGCGCGACGGCCGCCTCCTCGTCAACGAACTCGCGCCGCGGCCGCACAACTCGGGCCACCTCACCTTCGACGCCTGCGTGACGAGCCAGTTCGAGCAGCAGTTGCGCGCCGTCTGCAACCTGCCGCTCGGCGCGACCGACCTGCTGCGGCCGGCCGCGATGACGAACCTCCTCGGCGACCTCTGGCAGTCGGGCGAGCCGGACTGGCGCGCGGCCGCCTCCTTCCCCAACGTCAAGCTCCACCTCTACGGCAAGACCGAGCCGCGCCCCGGCCGCAAGATGGGCCACCTCACGGCGCTCGCCGAGACGCCCGCCGAGGCGACCCGCACGGCGCTCGCCGCGCGCGAAGCGCTGAGGCCGAAAAAAGCTTCGGGTTGAAGGCGACAGACGCAAGCCCGGCCGCGGGGGGGGGCGTCGAAGGTTGCCGTAACCTTAAACGCCGCCTCACGGCCGGGCTTCCGTTCTTAACTCGAAACTCGAAACTTTTAGAAGGGCCAGCCGCCGATGATGTCGCCGATGCGATCACGCGTGCCGCGCGTGTCGCGGCCGCCGCCGCCCGCGTTGCTGGCGCGGATGATGGTCGCCGCGTCCACGAGCGAGCGCAGGGGGACTTCGCCGGAGAAGCTCTGGTCGAAGCGCCGCTCGGTGATGAAGAGCGGGAGCGTGAAGCCGGTGTCGAGGTCGTACTGCACGCGGCCGCGGTTGCGGAAGGCCGACCAGACCGCGCCCGGGATCGAGCGCAGGTGGACGGTGACGGGCAGGTTGACGCGCTCGGCGCGCCGGCCGCCCACGCGCAGTTCGCCGTCGTGGACGCCCTCGATGGTCTCCTGCCCGTTCAGGCGCAGGTTGTAGCCGAAGTCGCGGAGCGTGACCGGCAGCAGGCCGTTCGACACGTCCAGCCCGAGCGTGAGCCGCGCCGTCTGGTCGCGGAAGTCCACGGATTCGAGCGTCAGCTCGCCGACCTTGAACTTGACGAGCTGTCCGCCCAGACGCTCGACCGGGATGCGCTGCGCCTCGGCGCTCGACGCCACGGCGCAGACGAACAGCGCCGCCGCCAAGACCCTGCCCGCGAGACCGAAATTCACGAAAAATCTCCTCATCGTCCTGCTCCCTCCAAAACCGCTTCGGACTGAATGCGCGGCCGCTTGAGGCGCGGCGCCGGAAGGGTTCAGGATAACAACTGCCGTGCCGCGCGCGGGGCCGCCGAAAGCCGCGAATCGGCGCGCCCCGCGGGAACTTACGCCCCCGGCGCGACACGAAAACGTCGCCCGCGGACGTGAATGGTGTGAGGCCGGCCGGGGCGGGCTTGCTTCGCCGCGGGCGACGTTGGAGAATGAAGCAACCCGTCCGCGTCGTGGCGATGCTCTCGAACCTGACAATCGAACTCTTCGGAGAACCGTCGATGATTTTGCGCGCCCTCCTCGTCCTCTTTTTCGTCGCGGCCTGCTGCGCCGCCTCGCGCGCGCAGGGCGGCGACGGGCCGCCGAGCCTCGCCCCCGGCGTGCCGCGCGAGCTGGCGCGCTGGCGCGCGGCCCGCTACCGCGACGTGCGATACGCGCTCGACGTGCCGCTCACGCCCGGCGCCGAACTGCTCAGGGGCAAGATCGAAATCGGCGTCACGCTCGACGCGCCCGTAGACCTCGTGCTCGACTGGCGCGTGACGCAGAAGGGCGCGGACGCGCGCGGGCGCGTCTCCGGCATCACGGCCAACGGCAAGCCGGTCGCGGACGCGCGCGTCGCCGACGAGCACATCGTCATCCCGCGCGCGCACCTCAAGGCGGGCGCGAACACCGTGGCCATGTCTTTCGCCTCGCCCATCAGCGCCTCGGGCAGCGCTCTGACGCGCTACCTCGACCGCGAAGATAATTCCGAGTACGTCTACACGCTCTTCGTCCCCTCGGACGCGAGCACCGCCTTCCCCTGCTTCGACCAGCCCGACCTCAAGGCCCGCTTCCGCCTCACGCTCGGCGCGCCCGACCCGTGGCGCGTCGTCTCGAACACCGACGTGGAGCAGCGCACCGTCTCGGACATGCTGAACCGCCCGTCGTACACGACCTACCGCTTCGCCGAGACCGAGCCGATCAGCACCTACGTCTTCGCCTTCGCCGCCGGGCCGTTCGAGGTCTTCCGCGACCCCTCTTCGCCCTTGCGGACGGGGCTCTTCGTCCGCCGCTCGAAGGCCGAGGCCGCGCGCAGGGAACTCGAAGCGGTCTTCCGCCTCAACCGCGAGGGCGTCCGCTTCTTCGAGGACTACTTCGCGCGCCCGTTCCCGTTCCCGAAGTACGACCTCGTCGTCATCCCCGAGTTCCCCTTCCGCGGGATGGAGCACGCCGGCGCGACCTTCCTGCGCGAAGAGACCATCATCTTCCCCTCCGACCCGACGGCCAACGACCTCTGGTCGCGCGCCGACGTGATGCTGCACGAGGCCGCGCACCAGTGGTTCGGCGATCTCGTCACGATGGAGTGGTTCGACGACCTGTGGCTCAAGGAGGGCTTCGCCACCTTCATGTCGAGCAAGGCCGTCGAAAAACTTCTGCCCGAGTTCGACGCGTGGAAGGTCTTCTACCTGAGGACGAAGCCGCTCGCCTACGAGACGGACGTGACGAAGGGCACGACGCCCATCTGGCAGGAGATCGCGAACCTCTCGGCGGCCAAGTCGGCCTACGGCAACATCGTCTACCGCAAGGCCCCCTCGATGCTGCGGCAGGCGGAGTTCTACTTGGGCGAGCGCGAGTTCCGCGACGCCGTCCGCGCCTTCGTCAAAGAGCACGCCTACGCCAACGCCGAGTGGTCCGACCTCGTGCGCGCCTTCGAGCGCTCGTCGGGGCGGGAGCTCGGCGCGTGGGCCGACGCGTGGGTGAAGCGGCGCGGGATGCCGGACGTGAGGGTCGCGTGGGCGGCGAGCCGGGGCGGCCGCCTCGGACGCCTCACCCTCACGCAGGCGGACGTGCTCGGCGAGGGCGGCGCGTGGCCGATGCGCGTCAAGCTCCTCCTCTCGGACGCGAGCGGCTCGCGCCCGCGCGTGCTCGACGTGACCATGAAAGGCGGCGGGACGACCGAGGTCGCCGCGCGCGGGCCGCGCCCCGCCTTCGTCTTCGCCAACTTCGAGGACTACGGCTACGGCCGCTTCCTGCTCGACGAGCGGAGCCGCGCCGCCGTCTCCGAAAATCTCGGCCGCATCGAGGACGACTTCCTGCGCGCGCTCCTCTGGGGCTCGCTCTGGGAGAGCGTCCGCGAGGCCGAGATGGCCCCGGCCGACTTCGTCGGGCTGGTCATCGAACACGCGCCGCGCGTGCGCGACGACGTGGCGCTCCAGTTCATCCTCGAACGCGCGCGCACCGCCTTCACGCGCTACCTCTCGGCCGCGCAGACACGCTCGCTCGCCCCGCGCCTCGAAGCGATGCTCCGCGGCGGGATGACGAAGGCCGAGACGGCCCCCTTACGCATCACCTACTTCCGCACCTTCCGCGACGTGGCGTCGACGGCCGAGGCGCGGCAGGAGTTGTTGAGGATTCTGGCGGGCGAGTCGGAGGTGCCGGGCATGACGCTGCGCGCGCGCGACCGCTTCGACATCGTGCGCGCGCTGATGTCGGGCGGCGACGGGCGCGCGCCGGAGCTGCTGAAGAAGCTGGCGGCGGAGGAGCGCTCCGACGACGCGCGGCGTTACGCCTACGCGGCCGGCGCGGCGTGGCCCGACGGCGCCGTCAAGCGCCGCTACTTCGACGAGTACCTGAAGGACAAAGAGCTCTCGGAGAGCTGGATCGAGGCGAGCTTCGGCCCCCTGAACGCGCCGCGGCAGGGCGCGCTCACGCTGCCCCTGCTCGCGCCCGCGCTCAGGGAGCTTCCCGACCTCAAGCGCACGCGCAAAATCTTCTTCGTCAACGGCTGGCTCGCCGCCTTCATCGGCGGCCAGTGCGACGCGCGCGCCGTCGGCGTCGTCCGCGATTTCCTCGCCGCCGAGACCGCGCTCGACCGCGACCTGCGCCTCAAGGTGCTCGAAGCCGCCGACGGGCTGGAGCGCTGCGTGCGCGTCCGGGCCCGCTACGCCCGCGAGCCGCGCGACGCGCCCGCGCCGTGATAAAATGCGCGCGCGCCGCCCGCCGCGACCGCAGCCGGTTCGACCTTTCAAGGAGTGCCGAGAGATGGCGACCGAAGTGTTAGAGGGAGCGGCCGGGCCGGGTCTCACCCGCCGCCGCGCCACCATCGAAGAGTTCTGGAGCCTACCCGAGGGCGTGCTCCCCGCGGAGTACGTCGACGGGATGAGGGTCGGCGGGCTGATCGGGCTGGGCTGAAGCGGGGAAGGTTCGGAGATGAGCGAGTCGCGGACGGTTCGGGTCGTCACGTACAACGTGCACAAGTGTCAGGGGCTTGACCGGCGGGTGCGGCCGGCGCGCATCGCGTCGGTGCTGCGCGAGACGGGCGCGGACGTGATCGCGTTGCAGGAGGTCGTCAGCGTCGAGGACGACGCGCGGCGCGAGCTGCATCAGGCGCGCTTCATCGCCGAGGAGCTGGGCTTCGAGTTCCACATCGGCGAGAACCGCAAGCACGCGGGCGGCGCCTACGGCAACGTCGTCCTCACGCGGCTGCCCGTCGAGGACTGCCGCAACTACGACATCACGTGGCGCTGGCGCGAGCCGCGCGGCTGCCTGCGCGTGGACGTGCGGACTGACCTGCCGGGCGAGCCGGTGCTGCACCTCTTCAACGTCCACCTCGGCACGGCCTTCATCGAGCGCCGCCATCAGGGCCGCCGCCTCGTCAGCGAAGATGTCCTGCGCGACGGCCGGCTCGCGGGCCCGCGCGTCGTCTTGGGCGACTTCAACGAGTGGACGCACGGGCTGGCCTCGCGGCTGTTGGGCGAGGAGTTGCGGAGCGCCGACGTGCGCCAGCACCTGCGGACGCGCCGCACCTACCCCGGCGCGTTCCCGCTCCTCCACCTCGACCACGTCTACTACGACAGCGGCCTCGAACTCGAACGCCTCGCCCTGCACCGCAGCCGCACGGCCCTCGTCGCCTCCGACCACCTCCCGCTCGTCGCGGATTTCAGGCTGAGGACGGAGTGAAAAAGTTTCGGGTTGCGGGTTTATAGTTTCGAGTTAAGACAGAACAGAGCCGCGTGCGGCGGCCGGCGGGTTGAGTGTCGCTAACGTCAACCCGCCGGCCGCCGCACGCGGCTCTGTTCTTAACTCGAAGCTTCTTTTCCTTACTTCCGCGCGAGGACGACGGGCGCTTCCTCGCTGGCGCGGACGCGGCCGAAGAAGTCGCGCACCTCTTTGTACTTGGCGGCCGGGACGGTGGCGGCGCGCTGGACGAGCGAGCGCGTGAAGACGAGGTGGCCTTCCCTGACCTCGTAGCTCGCCGTGTAGTCGCCGAACTCAGACTTGAGTTGGACGCCCTCGGGCATCTCGTCCACCTCGAAGCCCTCGGGCAGCCTGACGCGCACCGTCTCGGTGAACGCCTCCGGCTCGATCATGAACGGGTGCTTGCGCGTCGGCTCGGCGAGCGAGAGGCTCTGGCCGCGCGTGACGACCGCCGCGCGGAAGACGAGCAGCCGATCCTGCATGTTCTGCGCGAAGCCGTCGGCGCTGAACTCCACGTCGAGCGCGAAGCGGCCGCCGCCGTGGTCGTCGGCCGGCTCGATCTTCATGAACTTCGCCCCCGTCGCCCCGCCCGCCGAGACCCAGCGCTCGATGGCCTTCTCGAAGTCGGACTTGGCCAGACCCTTGAAGAGCCGGCGCGCCGTGACGGCCGACTGGCCGGCGAGCCGCTCGCGCACGGTCGCGCGGATCGAGCCGTCGGCCGCGAGGCCCGCCTCGACTTCGCGCTTCCAGAGGTTCTGCTCGGGCGGCGTGAAGGGCATCCGCAGGAGCGCGCCGTCGTCGCCCGCGACGACGAGGGCGAGGCTGCCCTGTTCGTGGTCGGGCAGGTCGCCGACGGGCGTGGTGTCGTCGGTCGCGTCGAAGACGAGCAGGCGGCCGAGCTTCGCGTGCGTGACGACCGAGGGGGCCTTCGTGTCGTCGCCCACCACGACGGCGATGATGCAGTGGTTGAACTGCTGCGGCGAAGGCCACTCCTCGCGGACGTAGGCGCGGTCGCCCGAGTAGATGGCGACCGGGTGCGCGACGAGGCCGACGGCCTTGAGCATCGCGCGCATCAGGTTGGCCTTGTCCTTGCAGTCGCCGTAGCTCTTGGCGAAGACCTCGGAGGCGCGGTGCGGGCGCATCCCGCCGCCGCGGTTGACGCCGATCTGGACGGAGACGTAGCGGATGCTCTGGACGTAGCGGCCGACGGCCTGAATCTTCTCGAGCTCGGTCTTGGCGTTGGCCGTCAGCTCTTTGGCCTTCGCCGTGATGGCTGCGTCGGGCTCGGCCTGCGGGTCGTGCAGGGACGAGAGCCAGCGCGAGACCTCGGCCCACGTGTCGAAGCCCGGCCCCAGCGAGCCGCGCGCGCCGGCCTCGGGGAAGAAGCTGACGGCGAGGCGCGGCACGAGGCTCGAAAGCTCGGGGCTGTGCGGCTCAGGCTCGACGTGCGGCAGGTTCTTCATCTCCCACGTGTAGCTCGTCCCGGCGACGACCGGCACCACCTTCGGGTGGTTGAAGGTCACGTCCGAGGCGCGCCAGCCCGCCGGCAGCACCAGCGTGAAGCGCGAGACGAGGGTCGGGAGCGCGTCCTGAAAGTCCCAGTCGAGCTGGGTGAAGACGGTGCGCTCCTCGCTGACGGCCTGATAGCCGAAGACCGCGCCGGGGCCGTCCACGTCCGACTCGGCGTTGATGACTTTGGCGCGGGCCTCGATGTAGACGTGGTCGTCGTCGCCGAGCGAGATGTCGGCCGTCTCGTCCTTGCCGTACTTCCTGACCTGCCCCGAGGGGCGGATGAGCCACGCGCGCAGCTCGCGCACCTTGCCCGTGTCGGTCGTGTAGACCTCGCGGGCGCGGGCCTCCGCGCGCCCCTCGCGCGTCAGGACGCGGACGGCGTAGGTCGTCGTGGTGACGACGCGGCCGTCCTCGCCCACCGTCACGGCGCGCTCGCTGTGGAGGACGACGGCCGGCACCTTCCTGTCGTAGGCGGGCGCGGCCGACGAGGCGGCGGCCTTGAGCCACGCGGGCACTTCGTCGCCGCCGGCCGGCGCGGCGCTCGCCGCGGCGGCGGCCGAGGCGAGCAGGAGCAGGGCGAAGGTCAGTCGGTAAAGCATCTTGGTTCCCCTTCCCGGCGCGGGCCGTCTTAGTTCGAGGAGGCCGCGGCCGCGGCCGCCTGCTTGAGCGAGATGGTGTGGCCGTCCTGCTTGTGCACCTGATCGAAGTACTGCTTGAGCTGCGGGTAGGACGACGCGGGGAAGAGGATCAGCCCGCCCTCGTTGCGCGGGTTGAAGAAGAAGCTGCGCGTGTAGATGAGCGTGCGGCCGTCCTTCGTCACGGCCGCCTTCGGCTCGTAGCGGCTGACGGGGCCGGCGGCGAACGGCGAGGGCGACTCCGGGTTGTCGAGCGCGTAGCCCTCGGGCAGCGTGATCTCGACCTTGTCCTCCTCCGACCACGGGTAGTGGAAGTAAACGTCGTGGCGGCGCGAGCCGGTCGGGAAGAGCGGGTCGAGGCCGCGCTGGAAGAAGGCCGGCTGGACGAAGAGGCGCTTGCCGGTGCGCTGCGCGTAGCCGGGCACGCGGACGCGGAAGGTGTAGGCGAAGGGCTTGTCGTCGGCGGCGACGTTCTCGATCTTCACGTCGCTGATCTCGACGCCGCCGAGCCGCGACTTGAACAGCTCGCGCAGCGCCGCCTCGCGCTCCTCGGGCGTGTCGTCGTCGTTGAGCTCCTTGCGGGCGGCGGCGAGGTGGCCCGTGTACTCGATCCTCACCTCGCCGGCGAGCGTGCCCTCGGCGTCGAGGCTGAGCCGGGCCGTCCGCTTCTCCAGAGACTTCTCCGGCCCGGAGACCGGCGTGTTGACGAAGACCGGCTCCTTCGGGTCGGAGAGCAGCGCGGCGACGCCCTCCTCCTGCCAGCGCAGCATGCCGAACGGGACGTAGTTGCTGGCGGGGTCGAAGAAGCGCCACTGGTCGCCGACGCGGACGGCGATGTTGTAGGTGCGGACGAAAACGTCGTCGGCGAAGCCGGGGTCGAAGAAAACGTCCTCGCGGTCGGCGAGGTTGGCGACGCGGGCCTCGAAGCCGGCGGCCGTGGCGAGGGCGGCGAAGAGCATGTCGATGTCGCGGCCCGTGCCGACGCCGCGCTTGAGCGTGTCCGAGGGCGTCTTGTTGGCCTTGACCTTCTCGCGCTCCTGCGGCGTCATCCCCGAGGCGTCGTCGTAGACGTTCTTAATCTTCGTGCGGCAGAACTCGAAGAGGCGGGCGAGCTTCTGCTCGGGGTCGGCGGCGTCGCCGACGATCTCGGCGGCCTTCGCCTTCACCTCGTCGTTGACCTTGAGGTTCGACTTGTTGGCCTCGAACGTCAGGCGGCCGTACTCCTTCCAGAACTTGTCGGCGTCGAGCTTCCTGTCCTCCGTGTAGTAGATGAGCATCCACGGGCGCACCGAATACTCGGGCGGCATGCGCGGCTCCTCGCGGAAGGCCGGGACGTTCGTCAGCGTGAAGGCGTAGAAGCCGTTCTTCTCCTTCTCCATCGGCGGCATCTGCGCTTGGAAGGTGCGCGCGCGCATGCCGTAGGTGAAGCCGGGGAAGGAGAGCGGCTTGATGGAATACTTGACGCGCTGGACGGGGATGTCGCGCGCGAAGTCGAGGCGGACGTAGTTCGAGAGCGTGTCGCCGCGCTCCTCGCGCCAGCGGTACTCGATGATGGCCCCCGGCTCGACGGCCGGCATCGAGAAGGTCTTGGCCTTGACCTTGACGCCGCTCAGGCGCACCACGTCGCGCTCGAAGATGTCCTCCTTCTTCAGCTCGACGATCTGGCCGCCGGGCGTGATGGTGCGCGCGGCGATGTCCTTGATCCTGATCTCGCGGCCGAAGACGCGCGGGGCGAGGATGTCGATGCGGCTCTGCGACTCGCGGCCGCGCTCGGTGAAAATCTTGATGCGGACGTAGTGGTCGAGGACGGCGCGGATCGAGTAGCCGCTGACCTCGTCGGAGACGCGCACCTCCCAGAAGATGACTTCGGCGTCGGCGTCGCGCTCGACCACCGGCTCTTTCATGGCGAGGTGCGCGGGGTCGACGGGCTGCCAGTCCTTGTCGCCGAAGGCGAGCGCGGTGGCGGGCATGAGGGCGAGCAGGCAGAGCGCGGCGAGGCGCAGCCGCGCGCGGGGGAACTTGGGCTGGGGCTTCATCAGGGGTAAGACCTTTCTTACGGGGTTAGGGCGTCTGCGGTCGAGGTCGCGAATCAGACTCGGGATTGGCGTCTCAGAGTCTGGCGTCTGAGAGTCGGGCCGGGTAGGACGCCGAAGCGACATGAGGCTCAACGTCGCCGGGATTCTACGACAGCCCCGCGGCTCGCGCAAGCGTAAAAGTACGGGGAAATGGCGGCCGGGCGCGGCCGTCGGCGGGCCGGGATTTGTTGTGCGGTGAATCCGTTAGTGATAAAGATAGCGTAGTCTCTTGAGGGGAGGCGTCTACCGAAGTGGCTGCACCCCATGAACCCCCGGGGCCGCGCGCGGCGGCCGACACCCGACAGGCTGAACTCATCGGCGGCGTCGCCGCGGGCGACCAGCAGGCGCTGGCCGCCCTCTACGACGCGACGAGCCGCGCCGTCTACGGCCTGCTGCTGCGCGTCCTCGCCGACCCGGGCGCGGCCGAGGAGGTGCTGCTCGACGTTTACACGCAGGCGTGGCGGCAGGCCGCCGACTACAGCGCCGGGCGCGGCAGCCCGATGGCGTGGCTGACGACCATCGCGCGCAGCCGCGCCATCGACCGCCTCCGCCGGGGCCGTCAGGAGCGCGGGCGGTGCGAGCGGCTCGAAGCGGCCGGGCAGGCGGCGGCCGCGGGCGCGAGCGCCGAGGAGGACGTGGCGCGGCGCGAGCGCGGTGCGGCGGTGCGGGCGGCGCTGGCCGCGCTCCCCGCCGAGCAGCGCGAGGTGATCGAGCTGGCCTACTACGGGGGGCTGAGTCACAGCGAGATCGCCGCCGCGCGGGGCCTCCCGCTCGGCACCGTCAAGACGCGGACGCGGCTCGGGCTGACGCGGCTGCGCGAGACGCTGAAGGCCGCATACGAGGGGATCAGATGAGGCACACGGCGATGGACGAAGAGGCGAAGGGGCAGGCGGCGCTCTACGCGCTGGGCGCGCTCTCGGCCGAGGAGGCGCGCGCCTTCGAGGCGCATCTGGGCGGGGGCTGCGAGGTCTGCGCCGCCGAGGTCGAGGGGTTCGCCGCGGCGGTGTCCGCGCTGGGCGAGGCCGCGCCGCCGGCCGACCCGCCCCCGGCCGTGCGCGCGCGGCTCATCGCCTGCGTCGGCGAGAACGGCGACGGGCGAGAGTCTGAGGGCGGCGCGACCCGCGAGGCGCGCGACGCGCCGGGCCGCGCCGCCGGCTTCTTCATCCTGCGCGCCGGGGAGGGCGAGTGGGTCGAGACCGAAGACGAGGGCGTCTCCTACAAACTGCTCTTCGCCGACAGCGAGCGCGGGACGGTGACGACGCTCGTCCGCATGCGCCCCGGCGCGAGCATCCCCTCGCACCGCCACCTCGGCGTCGAGCAGTGCCTCGTCCTCGAAGGCGACCTGCGCTCCGGCCCCTACGCGATGGGGGCCGGCGACTTCAACTGCTCGCTCCCCGACAGCGTCCACGACGAACTCACGACCGACGGCGGCGCGCTCCTCCTCCTCGTCTCCCCCGCCAGCTACGAGCGCCTCGGCCCGCGGGGCCACTGAGGTTGCGGGCCGGGGGCTGGGGAAGTTTCGAGCCGCGGGCTCCGGGCTCCGGGTTAAGACGGGCCGTTCGCAGAACCCGAAACTCGAAACCCGAGGCCGTTCCCCGTTCCGCCGTCGCCTTTCGGGCTTGCCGCTCCCCGCGTGCTATAATTCGGGCCTCGAAACACATCCAAGCCGGCTCTCAGATTTTTTCGTCAGGAGGATTAGGATCGTGGCTACCGAACGCAAGCGCGAGGGCACGCCGCTGGCCCGCATCGAGGAGCTTCTGGGCGACGACGGGCGCGCGCTGCTCGAATTCGACACGCCGAAGATTTCAAAAGACCTTTTGCACACGCCCGGCCCCGACTTCGTTGACCGCGTGTGGGCCAACTCCGACCGCAGCCCGGCCGTCCTGCGCTCGCTCCAGACGCTCTTCGACAACGGGCGGCTGCGCGGCACCGGCTACCTCTCGATCCTGCCGGTCGATCAGGGCATCGAGCACTCGGCCGGGGCCTCCTTCGCCCCGAACCCGCTCTACTTCGACCCCGAGAACATCGTCCGCCTCGCCATCGAGGGCGGCTGCAACGCCGTCGCCTCCACCTTCGGCGTCCTCGGCGCCGTCTCGCGCAAGTTCGCGCACAAGATTCCCTTCGTCGTCAAGATCAACCACAACGAGCTGCTGACCTACCCGAACAAGTTCGACCAGATCATGTTCGGCGTCGTCGATCAGGCGCGCGACATGGGGGCCGTCGCCGTCGGCGCGACCATCTACTTCGGCAGCGAGGAGTCGGGCCGCCAGCTCAAGGAGATCGCCGAGGCGTTCGCCTACGCGCACGAGCTCGGCATGGCGACCATCCTCTGGTGCTACCTCCGCAACCCGAAGTTCAAGGGCAAGGAGGGCGACATGCACACGGCCGCCGACCTGACGGGGCAGGCCAACCACCTCGGCGTCACCATTCAGGCCGACATCATCAAGCAGAAGCTGCCCGAGCGGAACGGCGGCTACAACATGCTCAACGTCGAAAGCTCCTACGGCAAGACCAACCCGAAGATTTACACCGACCTGACGAGCGACAACCCCATCGACCTCGTCCGCTATCAGGTGGCCAACTGCTACATGGGGCGCGCCGGCCTCATCAACTCGGGCGGCGAGTCCAAAGGCCAGAGCGACATGGCCGAGGCCGTCCGCACCGCCGTCATCAACAAGCGCGGCGGCGGCATGGGGCTCATCTCCGGCCGCAAGGCGTTCCAGCGCCCCATGCCCGAGGGCGTCCAACTCCTCAACGCCATTCAGGACGTGTACCTCGCCGAAGAGATCACGGTGGCGTAAAGAAGTAGACAGTAGACAGTAGACAGTAGTCAGTAGAAAAACTTTCTTTAGCTAACGGTCACGGCGTCGGCGTCAACTCTCGCTTGAGAACCTACTGACTACTGTCTACTGTCTACTGTCTACTTCCTTTGAATCCGACGGGCCGCGCG
>Ga0196977_1000477_pt1 | contig 21034 bp, 21 predicted proteins | sample S3v_1013CmetaG_FD_148634 | JGI IMG/M metagenome (GOLD analysis project Ga0196977, IMG submission 148634) | Soil microbial communities from Anza Borrego desert, Southern California, United States - S3+v_10-13C | ecosystem: Environmental > Terrestrial > Soil > Desert | place: USA: California...
GAAGAGCGTTGACGCCGTGGTGCTGACGCACGCGCACGTAGACCACACGGCTTACCTGCCGCGGCTGGTGCGGCTCGGGTTCGCCGGGCCGGTCTACTGCTCGAAGGGGACGGCCGACTTGTTGAAGTTGCTGCTGCCCGACTCGGCGAGGTTGCAGGAGGAGGAGGCCGAGTACCGCAACCGGAAGGGCCTGACGAGGCACAAGCCGGCGCTCCCGCTCTACACCGAGGAGGACGCGCGCGCCGCGCTCAAGCTGATGCGGACGTGCCCGAACACGGGCGAGCCGACCGACTTGGGCGGGGGCGTCAGCGTCTCATTCCATATCGCCGGTCACATCCTCGGCTCCAGCCTCGTGCTCGTCGAGCTGGAGGGCGCGGGCGACGACGGGAAGGGGAGGCGCGTGCTCTTCTCGGGCGACCTCGGCCACTACGACCAGCCGATCATACGCGACCCCGACCCGCCGCCGGCCTGCGACTACATGCTCGTCGAATCCACCTACGGCGACCGCCTCCACGACCCGGAAGACCCGAAGGACGCGCTCGCCCGCGTCATCAACGAGGCGGCCGGGCGCGGCGGCCCGCTGCTCATCCCGGCCTTCGCCGTCGGCCGCACGCAGGAGCTCATCTACCACATCCGCGAGCTCGAAGACGAGAAGCGCATCCCCGTCCTGCCCGTCCGCGTGGACTCGCCGATGGCCGCCGCCGCCACGCAGATTTACCACCGCACGAAGGACGAGCACGACGAGGAGTACGCCTCGGTCATCGAAGCGCAGCGCCACCCCTTGCGCACGCACTCGATGGTGACGGCCGCGACGCGCGACGAGTCGAAGCGCCTGAACGCGGAGCGCGGGCCGCGCATCATCGTCAGCGCCTCGGGCATGATGACGGGCGGGCGCGTGCTCCACCACGCGCGGCGCGTCCTGCCGGACGAGCGCGCCACCGTCCTCTTCGTCGGCTATCAGGCGGCGGGCACGACGGGGCGCAAAATCCTCGACGGCGCGGAGTTCGTCCGCATCATGAAGGAAGACGTAGCCGTCCGCTGCCGCGTCGAGCGCATCGGCGGCCTCTCGGCCCACGCCGACTGGCAGGAAGTCCTGCGCTGGCTCGCGCCGCTCGAAGCCACGCCGCCGCGCCGCTCCTTCACCACGCACGGCGAGCCCGAGGCCGCCGCCGCGATGGCCGCCCGCATCCGCGAGCGCTTCGGCTGGCAAGTGGACGCGCCGGGGTACGGCGACAGCGTCGAGCTGGGGTGAGGCCGCGGTTAGAGCGCGCCGCGCGGGCTGTGTTATAGTCTCGGTTTACAGAAGCAATCCAAAATTCGGGCCTCGGGCCGGGCGCGGGCTTTCGCCCCGGCGGGAGGCGACTGTGAGGAGCCAGACCGTTGAGCGTTCTCGTCGATAAGAACACGCGGCTCGTGGTGCAGGGCGTCACGGGCAAAGAGGGCACGTTCCACACGCGGCAGATGATCGAGTACGGGACGCGGGTCGTCGGCGGCGTCACGCCGGGCAAGGGCGGGACGACGCACGAGGGCGTGCCCGTCTTCAACACCGTCGCCGACGCGGCCCGCGAGGCCGGCGCGAACGCCTCGGTCATCTACGTGCCGCCGCCCTTCGCCGCCGACGCCATCATGGAGGCGGCCGACGCCGGCCTGCCACTCGTCGTCTGCATCACCGAGGGCATCCCGGCGCTCGACATGGTGAAGGTCAGGGAGTACCTCGCCGACAAGCCGACGCGGCTCATCGGCCCGAACTGCCCCGGCGTCATCTCGCCCGGCAAGTGCAAGATCGGCATCATGCCCGGCCACATCCACAAGGAGGGGCGCGTCGGCGTCGTCTCGCGCTCGGGCACGCTGACTTACGAGGCGGTCGGGCAGTTGACGGCGCTCGGCCTCGGCCAGTCCACGGCCATCGGCATCGGCGGCGACCCCATCGTCGGCACCACGCACCTCAACGCGCTCGCGCTCTTTCAGGACGACCCCGAGACCGAGGGCATCGTGATGATCGGCGAGATCGGCGGCACGGCCGAGGAGGAGGCCGCCGCGTTCGCCAAAGAGAACGTGACGAAGCCCATCGTGGCCTTCATCGCCGGCCAGACCGCGCCGCCGGGACGCCGCATGGGCCACGCCGGCGCCATCATCGCCGGCGGCAAGGGCACGGCCGCCGAGAAGATGAAGGCTCTGGAAGAGGCCGGCATCCGCGTCGTGCATTCGCCCGCCGACATCGGTCAGGCGATGAAGGACGCGCTCGGCAGCGGCGCGACGGCGTAAGGCCGTCCGCGGCGGCGGCGGACAACCCCGCGAAGCTTAAGCTTCGACGCGCGGGGGCAGTCACCGAACGAAGATCGAAGATGCAGTCAGGACGCTCGACGAACTCCCGCGGAAGGATGACTTGCGCGGGGAAAAATTAGAACGCACAGAGGACAAAATGTCAGAGCAGGCAGGCAATCTCACTTTCGGCATCATCAAGCCCGACGCGGTGCGCGCCGGGAAGGCGGGCGCGGTCTTGCAGCGCATCCTCGACGCGGGCTTCCGCGTCCGCGCCATGAAGCTGATTCATTTGACGAAGCCGGAGGCCGAGGGCTTCTACGCCGTCCACCGCGAGCGGCCGTTCTTCGGCGAGCTGACGGCCTTCATGTCGTCGGGGCCGTGCGTCGTGCTGGCTCTGGAGAAGGAGAACGCGGTGCGCGCGTGGCGCGACCTGATGGGCGCGACCGACCCGGCGAAGGCCGACGAGGGGACGCTGCGCAAGGAGTTCGCCGCCTCCATCGGCGAGAACGCCGTCCACGGCTCCGACTCCGAGGAGAACGCGCAGATCGAGCTGGCCTACTTCTTCAGCCGGCTGGAGTTCGTCTAGTCATCGGCGGTCGGCTCCCGGCTCTCAGTTTTATTTTTACCGGCGACCGATGACTTGAGGTTTTATGTCCATCATCAGCGAGATCATCGAATCGACGAAGTCAATCATCAAGGGGATGAGCACGACCTTCTCCTACATCCCGAAGGAGAAGTGGACGGTCGAGTACCCGGACGAGCCGGTGACGCTCCAGCCGCGCTTCCGCGGCCAGCACCTCCTGCACGTCGACGAGCTGGGCCGCGAGAAGTGCGTGGCCTGCTACCTCTGCGCGGCCGCGTGCCCCTCGGACTGCATCTACATCGTGGCCGACGACGACCCGCGCCCGCCCGCGGAGCGCGTCGGGGTGGACGAGCGTTACGCGAGCGTCTACAACATCGACTACGGCCGCTGCATCTTCTGCGGCTTCTGCGTCGAGGCGTGCCCGAAGGACGCCATCACCCACGGCTTCAACTTCGAGCTGTCGGTCTACTCGCGCGCCGACCTCCTCAAGACCAAAGACGACCTCCTCATCACCAAGCAGAAGCAGTCCGCCAACTACCGCGTCGCCTTCCCCGACGAGGACGTGGACTCGGAGTACAAGGAAGTCTGAGCGAGGAAAAAGGGCGTCGGGAAAGCAGATTGTCTTTCCCGACGCCCGACGCCCGTCGCCCTTTTTTTATTCTCCGGCGGCCCGCCTCAACCGTTCCCGGTCGAGGATGGTGATGCGCTTGCGGCCGATGTCGATGATGTCGGCGGCCTTCAGCTCGCTGAGGGCGTTGGTGGCCGTCTCGCGGTAGACGCCGAGGCGTTCGGCGATGTCCTGATGCGAGAGGCCGCGCACCTCGCCGTCGTCCGCCTCGCGCACGAGCAGCGCGGCCACGCGCGCCGCGACCCCCTTGAAGGCGATCTCCTCCATCCGCTGCTCGGCTTCGAGCACGCGCCGGCCGAAGGCTTCGAGGATGCGGCGCGCGACCTCGGGCCGCGTCATCAGGAGCCGGTTGAGCACGGCGCAGTCCATCGTCAGCACCGCCGAGTCCTCGGTCACCTCGGCGTAGGTGTCGTACATGCCCTGCCCGATGCAGCTCATCTCGCCGAAGAAGGAGAAGGGGAGCAGTTGAGCGATGACGAGCTTCCGCCCCTCGGGCGAGATGCGGTAAATCTGCACCGCGCCCTCGCGCAGGAGGAAGAGCGCCTCGCCCGTCTCGCCGGGCGTGTAGATGACGCGGCCGCGCGGGAAGTGGCGCAGGTGCGTGACGCGCTCGACCTCGCGCATCTCCTCGGCGGTGAACCCGCGGAAGAGGTCGGGCACGGCGCGCTCGCCGTCAGGCGCGTTTCGTGACATGGGCTGAAGTCTCCACGGCCTCTCTGATGCGCGAGGGCGGGGCAAGGTTCCGGCCGCCGGCCCCGCTCCATTCTACACGACGCCGGCCGCGCCCGGAGCCTCTGTAATCGCCGTTACTGAACGGGCCGGCCGCGGCGCGCATACTGTCTCCGGCGCGGGGCGGCCCGCGCGCGCGGAACCGGAAGGAAGGAGACAGAAACAGATGAGCCAGAGCGTGTCGGAAGTGACGGACGCGACGTTCGAGCGGGAGGTGTTGGAGGCCGGGGGGGCGGCGGTCGTGGATTTCGGCGCGCCGTGGTGCCCGCCCTGCCGCGCGATGGAGCCGATCTTCGCGGAGCTGGGGGGGCGCTTCGACGGCAGCGCCCGCTTCTTCAAACTCAACATCGACGACAACCCGGCCGTCGCCCAGCGCTACGGCGTCAAGGGCATCCCGACCTTCATCGTCTTCGACGGCGGCCGCGAGGTCGAGCGCGTCGTCGGGGCCATCGGCAAGGAGGCGCTCGCCCGCATCGTCAGCAAGTACGCGACCGTCGCGGCGTAAGCGGACGTTAACGGTCGGGGGCCCGGCCGCGAGGGGGCGCTTCGAGTCTCGTTAAGGCATAGTTAACGAGAGTCGGGGCGCCTCCCCTCGCGGCCGGGCCTCCGACTTTCAAGGCCGAAACTTTTTCGTGTTAATCTCCCGCCCGAACTTTACCTTCGAGGTGACTGGAGATGTCCGCGAACGTTCCCCCGCAGATGACTTTGGAGGCGCTGCGCTCCGTGCCGCTCTTCGCCTCGCTCAGCGACGAGTCGGCCGAGGCGGTGCGCGAACTGCTCGAAGTCCAGACCGTCCCGGCCGGCCGCGCCCTCTTCCGCGAGGGCGACCGCGGCGACGCCATGTACCTCATCGAGGACGGCACCGTCCGCATCCACGTCCGCGACGCCGACGGCGACGAGGTGACTCTGGCCGAACTCTCGCGCGGCGACTTCTTCGGCGAGATGGCCCTGCTCGACGGCAACCCGCGCTCGGCGCAGGCCACCACGCTCGTCGCGTCGCGCCTCGCCGTGCTCACGCGCGACGACTTCCTCAGCTTCGTGCGCCGCGACCCCGGGGTGGCCCTCAACATGCTCGCGGCCCTCACGGCGCGGCTCCGGCAGACGGACGAGATGCTGCGCCAGCGCGTGACGCGCAACCTCAACGAGGTCGAGGACGAACAGCTGACGGCCTCCGACCGCATCGCCGACACGCTGGCCGACTTCGGCGGCAGTTGGAAGTTCATCTTCATCACGCTGCTGCTGCTGGCCGCTTGGATTCCCCTCAACACGTGGCTGCTCGCGCCCGACCGCCGCCCCGACCCCTCGCCCTACGACCTGCTCGCCCTCTTCCTCGGCGTCGTCGCCGGCCTACAGGTTCCCTTCGTCCTCATGTCGCAGAACCGGCAGGAGCACAAAGACCGCCTCCGCGCCGACCTCGACTATCAGGTCAACCTCAAGAACGAGCTGGCCCTCGCCGAAGTCCTCCGCCGCCTCGACGTGCTCGAATCCGAACGCCTCCCCCTCCTCTTCGACGAGCACAGCGAGAAGATTAAGGAAGCAGTCGGCAGGCAGTAGACAGTAGACAGTAGTCAGTAGTCAGTAGTCAGTAGTCAGCAGCGCTCCGCGCCGGGGTCGCCGACTCCGACGCGCGAACGATTCATCGGCGATTGTTTTTCTACTGACTACTGACTACTGTCTACTGACTACTTTAGCTTACAATACCCGCGTTCTACCCAACACGGAACGGATCGACTGACAGGTCTCATGATTCAGGCCGTCTTTTTCGACTTCAACGGCGTCATCGTGGACGACGAGCCGTTGCACATGAAGGCTTACACGGAGGCTCTGCGGGCCGAGGGCATCGAGCTGACGGAGGAGGACTACCTCGACTCGCTCGGCATGGACGACGCGACTTTCGTGCGCGCCGCCTTCGAGCGCGCGGGCCGCGACGACCTGACCGACGAGGTGTTGCGGCGCGTCGTCGAGCGCGAGGCGGCGGCCCACCGCGAGCTGCTCGGCGACAGCCCGCCGCTCTTCCCCGGCGTCGTCACCTTCGTCAAGGCGCTGGCCCGGCTGCACCCGCTCGGCATCGTCAGCATGTCGAGCCTCGCGCAGGTGGATTACACGCTGGGCCTCGCGGGCCTCGCCGACCAGTTCGCCGTCCGCGTCACGGCCGAGGACGTGACGGCCTGCAAGCCCGACCCGTCCTGCTACAACCGCGGCCTCGAACGCCTCAACGCCAAGCGCAGCGGCGACGCGCACGTCCTGCCCGTCCGCGCCGACGAGTGCCTCGTCATCGAGGACTCGCCGCCCGGCATCCTCGCGGGCCGCGCCGCCGGCATGCGCACGCTCGGCGTCACCAACACCGTCCCCGAGAGGGCCTTGCGCGAGGCCGGGGCCGACATCGTCACGCGCAGTCTCGCCGACTGGACGACCGACGCCCTCCACCACGTCTTCGACACCGACTGGGGGCAAAGATGAGCGCAGAAGTCAGAGCGCAGAATGCGGAATTAAGAAACCGCTTCTCATTCCGCATTCTGCGCTCCGCATTCATCACTTCTTTATGACTCCTTCGGACAAACTGGCCGCGTTGGAGGCGCGGCGGCGCTTCGCCGAAGAGGTGTTGCGGCCGGACGCCGAGATCGGGCTGGCGCGGGCGGCGCTGCTCGTCGCGGCCGAGGAGGAGCCGCGCCGGTGCGACGTGGATGGGAGTCTGCGCCTGCTCGAAGAGCTGGGCGCGGAGGCGCGGGCGCGCGTCGGGCGGGCGGCGGCCGACCCCGTCGAGGCGGGCGCCCGCGGGCCGGTCGAGGCGCTCAACCAGTACCTCTTCGGCGAACTGGGCTTCAGGGGCAACGAGGCCGACTACTACGACCCGCGCAACAGCCTGCTGCACCGCGTGCTCGAACGGCGCACCGGCATCCCGATCACGCTCTCGGTCGTCTACATGGAGGTGGGGCGGCGCGCGGGGCTCGAGGTCGAGGGCGTCGGCCTGCCCGGCCACTTCGTCGTGCGCGCGGCGCCGCCGGGCGGCGAGCCGACGCTCGTCGACCCCTTCAACGCGAAGGCGACCGACGAGGACGAGTGCCAGCAGCGGCTCGACCTGATCTACGGCGGGCAGGTCAGCCTCGGCCCCGAGCACCTGCGCGCGGCCGGCGTGCGCGACATCCTCGCGCGCGTGCTCGGCAACCTGAAGGCCGTCTACGTGCAGGCACAACTCTTCCGGCGCGCGCTGGCCGCCGTCGAGCGCATCCTGCTGCTCGCCCCCAACGACCTCGAAGAGCGCCGCGACCGCGGCATGCTCCTCGCCCAACTCGACCGCCTCAACGAAGCCGTCGCCGACACACAGAGCTACCTCAACCTCCGCCCCGACGCCCCCGACGCCGAAGCCGTCCGCGAGCAGCTCAAAAAGATGCGCGTCCGCCTCTCCATGCTCAACTGAGAGTGTGACGGGCGTCAGGCGTCGGGGAAATCAACCTGTCTTCCCCGACACCCGACACACTTCTTTATTCCGGCTTGCCTTTGCAGGTGGGGCCGAAGAGGGCGGGTATCTTGCCGCTGATGATGGGGTATTGCTCGGCCTCGGCGTTGAGCGGGAGCCACTCCTGAAGGTGTTCGGGCAGCGTCGTGTCGGCGAAGATGGCCTCGACGGGGCACTCGGGCACGCAGGCGTCGCAGTCGATGCAGGTCTCGGGGTTGATGTAGAGGCGGTCGGGCAGCTCGTGGAAGGCTTCGACGGGGCAGACCGCCGCGCAGTCCGTGTATTTGCAGTCCACACAATCTTCCGTGACAACGTAAGTCATCGCTCGTTCTCTTACTCCGGCTCGGTTTTTTCGGGACTGCTTCGCTTCTATGACAGGCGCGGGGCTTCTGTCAACCGCGACGGGGCCGCCCGGGCCGGGTCACAGCTTCCTGACCGCTTTGATGAAGTCTTTGTTGATAATATTGGCGGGCTTCGTCCCCGTCGGCCAGAAGTCTTTGCGGATGTTGTCGAACTCCGTCCAGTTGTGCCCGCCCTGCTTGTTGTTCACCTCCCACGCCATCCAGCCGGGAACCAGCTCGAAGATCGCTTCCAGCTTCCTCAACTGCGCCGGGGTGACGCGCTTCGCCAGTTGCCTCTTCTCGGCCGGGGTGAGGAAGCCTTCGAGCGGGTCGTCCGGGTACTCGACGCTGACCTCCATCGCGGTCTCCCTCTTGGCGCTCAGCTTCTTCTTCAAACTGCTCTCCGCCTTCTTGTAGGTGATGGTGTTGAAGGCGTGCGGGAGCGGGAAGGTGTTAGTGCGGGCCGTGGGGCCGCCGTACACGTCGGCGATGGCGTGGCCGCCTTCGAGCCGCGTCAGGTGCGAGTAGAGGCCGGCCTTCTTGAGGAACGAGTTGATCGGGGCCGACGACTCCGTCGTCGTGTACTTACCCGACTTCGACCCTTTGGTGGTCGCCACGCGCTTCCGCGTGTTGCCTTTGCGCACCAGCCCGCGCACGTTCTTGACCCGCCCGCCCGGCTCCTTCTTCGAAGAGAATTTTTTGGCGGCGCTGATCGGCGTGGTGAGCGTCCCCGTCTTGACCGTCGCTTTCGATCTCGTCCGGCGCACCAACTGCACCGCGCCGCCGGGGTTTGAAGCGGCCGGCGGGGGAACCGTTTTCGCGGCGGCCGGCGTCGGAATCTGAGGCGGCCGGCGGTTGACGAGCGGGTGGCCCGCCGCCATTTTCGGCTGGGCCGCGTGAGGCGCGCGCGGCGCGAAAGTGTTAACGCGCGGCGCGGCCCCCGCGAAGCCCGGCGGCGTCTTGGGAGCGGGGAGTGGCGGCTTGGGTGCGGCGGGCGGGCGATGGGCGCACGGCCTCGCGCCGCACGAAGGCTGGTGGCCGGGGTGCGGCTTTGCCTGCAACGCCGCGGCCGCGGGGTGCGGGCGATGGGCGTGGGCGGGGTGAGCCGTCGGCAAAGTATGAGCCGTCGGCAAAGCGTGAGTCGTCGGCGAAGGTTTAGCCTGCGCCGACGGATGCTGCGAGGCGTTGACCTTCGGCTGCAACACGCGGGGCGCGTGCTGGGGGCGATAGACGGGCGGCGCGGCGGGCACGGGCTTGGCCTGCGGGACGGCGGGCTTCGGCTGCAAAACGCCCCGCGCGTGCGGGTGATTCGGCGGCATGCCGGGTTGGCCCTGCGGCGGCCAGACCTGCGGCGGCATCTTCACTCGCGTGCTCATCACCCGAATCCTCCCGGCGATTTGTGTTTGGTAAAAGTCGGAGGCGGCCGGCTCAGGCCGTCAACGTCGGGCGGAAAAGAGACGGCCCCGGAGCGCGGTAAGGTAAGCCCGCGGGGCGGCGCAAGTCAATAAGAAGTTTTCGGGAAGATGTTTTCGGGTTTAAAGTTCCGTGGGGCGGGTTAAGAAGATGTTCTTAACCCGCCCCACGGAACCCGCGTCGAAACTCCGGCTCACCCGCAGCCGGGGTGGCCGCAGGTGCAGACGGAGGTCGGGTCGCTGTCGTTGGCGTCCTCGCAGTAGTGGCTGCAAAAGCGTTTGTCGCCCGTCACCATGCACTGGCACTGCTGGTGCGCGCACTTCTTCTCGTCGGTTCTCACGGGGTCTGGCATCTCGTCCCTCCCGGCCTCGGCGCTCAGCGGCCCTCGTTGTGGCCGGACATGTCGGCCGCGCCGGGCTGCGTCTCGGTGAAGTTGGATTGGTCGCGGCCCTGAAGCGGCGAATTCGTCTCCTGCACGACCTCATTTTCCCGCTCGCGCCGCGCCTGATTCTTCTTGTCCGTGCGCTGGCCGTCCTTCTTCTGGCGTTTCTTTTCCGACATGATTCCTCCCTTTGAGCACAAGTTAAAGCGGCGGCGGCCCGCGCCCGCTCAGCCGGCCGTGGCCTCGCCGCCGAGCAGCGTGATGATCTCGCCGGTGACGTAACTGGAGTCGGCCTCCGAGGCGAAGAAGACGAAGGCGGGCGCGATCTCCTCGGGCTGCGCGGGCCGCTTCATCGGCGTGTCCGCGCCGAACTCCGGGATGTCCTCGGCCTCCTTGTCCGAGGGGTTCAGAGGCGTCCAGACGGGGCCGGGCGCGACGCAGTTGACACGGATGCGGCGCTCGACGAGGTTCTGCGCGAGCGACTTGGTGAAGGCGTGGATGGCCCCCTTCGTCGCCGAGTAGTCGAGCAGTTCCTTGCTGCCTTCGAGGCCGGTGATCGAGCCGCAGTTGACGATGGCCGCGCCCTCCTTCAGGTGCGGCAGCGCGGCCTTCGTCATGTAGAAGTAGCCGTAGATGTTCGTCTTGAAGGTGCGATCCCACTGCTCCAGCGTCACGTCTTCGAGCGACTTCTGGTGCTGCTGGAAGGCCGCGTTGTTGACGAGGATGTCGAGGCGGCCGAACTCCGCGACCGTCTGCTCGACGGCGTCGCGGCAGAAGAGCGGGTCGCGCACGTCGCCGGGCAAAAGCAACGCGCGGCGGCCTTCCTTCTCGACCGCGCGCCGCGTCTCCTCGGCGTCCTGTTGTTCTTCTTCGAGGTAGACGATCGCCACGTCCGCGCCCTCGCGCGCGAAGAGGACGGCGACGGCGCGGCCGATGCCGGAGTCGCCGCCGGTGACGAGCGCGGCTTTGTCCTTCAGCTTGTCCGCGCCGCGGTAAAGGGGCGCTTGGTACTCGGGCCGCGGCCTCAGCTCGGCCTCGATGCCCGGCTTCTCCTGATGCTGCGCCGGCATCGGCGACTTCGGCTGGTTTTGCAGCGGCCCCGACTTCGCGGACTTCCGCGCGCCCGAACCTTTCGCCGCGCCCTTCTTGCCCGACGCCTTGCCCGACGCCTTGCCGCCCTTCGCGGCAGCCTTCTTCTTACCCGCCTTGTTAACCATCAAGCCTCCCGTGGAATGGAAACGAAAAAAGCGTGCGCCCGCGCGGCCGTCACGCGGAGCGGACGGCGGCGCAGCCGAGCGGGGGAAATTTGAAAGGGGAATTAACCGAGGCCGATTATAGGCAAGGGAAGTGGCGGAGGCCAGCCCGTGACGGAATTGTTAGAAAGGCGGAGGCCGGGGCTTGAGGCCGCAGGCTTGTTAAAAGCAGTAAGGGCCGTCGAGTTATCCCGTTGAAGGGGAACGACTCGGCGGCCCTTATGCTCTGACTTCCAGCTTCTGGTCTCCAGCCTACGCGCGCTTGAGGTTGCGGGCCTGACGGGGCGCGGCGTCGGCCGCCGGCTTCTCGTCCTCGGGCTGCGCCATCTTCATGCGCTCGGCGCGGGCCGTCATGCGGCGGTCGAGGTCTGCGACCTGCTCGGGGCTGAGGCGGTAGATGTTCGGCTGGTTGTGGTAGACGCGCGCGCCCGTCACCACGTCGGCCTGCTTGAAGCCGAGGCGCTCGGCCTTCGTCACCAACTCCTGCACGGTCATCTGCGGCTGGACGAGCGTGAGGGGCTGCTTCTCCTCGATGACTTCGGGCACGGCCGAGGGCTTCGGCTTCTCGACCGGCAGCTCGTCGCCGTGCTCGCGCAGCATGTGCGAGAGGAAGTCTTTGAAGGTCACGCTGCCCGTCAGCTCGAAGCCGACCTCGAAGGCCGGGCTGTTCGACTTGACGACTTGGAAGACGCGGACGATTTCGCCGTCACGCTCCTGCAAAGAGACTTCGACCATCACGTCCACGAAGTATTCCAGCCCCGAGGCCGTCATCGGCAGCACGCGCCCGACCTCGTTGTCCTCCTTCGACTCTTTGCCCTTCGCCGGAATCTGATCGACGATCACGACCGACTTGCCCGACTCCATGCAGAGGCGGCGCAGCACGCCCTGCAAGACCATCTGGTCGGCGGCCAGTTCCTCGGCCGAGGGCTGCGCGAGCGGGTCGCCCGTGCGCTCGCGCACCGCCTTGATCGTCTCGGCGTGCTTGGCGCTGAAATACGCGGCCCACGAGTCGAGGCCGAAGCAGCCGTAGTTCTGCTCCTGCCCCTCGCCCGACAAGGCCCAGTCGATGAACTCGGGCAGCTCGTCCGGGTGCTCGACTTCGAGGCCGTCGAAGACGCGGCCGACGCCCGCCAGCAGGCGCGTCTTGCGCTCCACGTCGAAGATGCAGAGGCGGCCGAGCCCCGCGTCGGCCATCGAGCGGAGGAACCAACTCTTGCCGGTGCCCGCGCCGCCGCGCACGGCGATCACCAGACGCTGCTGCCGCGGACGGCGGCTCAAAGGATTAACTTTCGGTTTCGTGGCGTTCGTCATCGTCTTTCTCTCCTCTTCAGCCTAATCCGGCAAATGGTCTCGCAGCGCAGCTTCACTGCCGACTTTAACCACCCGCCCCCAAACGTAACAGGCGGCAGGCTTTCCCCAAACGCCGCGCACTATAGCACGTTTCATGCGGGAATGGAACACTGTTTCAAGGGTGAAACGAAAAAATCTTCGCGTGCCGGTGTCAGGGGCGCAACGGCAAAACCCCGGCGCGGGCGGTTACTCATTGCCTTAGAACAGTTTGGCGGGAACCCGACCGCTCCCCGTCCGGGCGGTCGGCAGGCTTGTTTTGTATGAAATAATTACCCTTTGCTCGATCCGGCGCGGGTGGTATAAAAGATGTTGGCCACGATGCGGGTGGCGTTCAGGTGATGTTGCCGGCGGCCCCGAAAGAGTCGCCGCGGCCGCGGCGGCCCGCGCCTGCTCCCTTAATTTTCGTGATCGTTAAGGCTCCGAGACTCCGGCCGCGCCCTGAGCCGAACTCCCGCCCCGAAGGAAGAATCTCAGCCCCGGATGGGCTTTTCGGCGGCTGCGATTTTTCGCCCGCCGGCCGGCACCTGACAGGCAGACAGACGCATCCAATTGCTCCCCGGCGCCCAAGACTCTCCGACCGAATTACCACGGACAAGGCCAGCTTAAAGGAGTTCCCTTTTAAATGAGGAAGTTCGCCATCCTGCTGCTCGTTTTCTGCGCCGTCGCGGCCGCCCACTCCCCCCTCGCCGTCGCACAGAAAAATTCCCCGCGCCGCCCCTCCGACCCCACGGAGGCCCGGCAGAAAGACCTCAGCCGTTTGCTGCGCCGCTACGAGCGCCTGCGCGTGAACGCGCCCGAGACGGTGGAGAAGATTAAGCGCGGCGAGCGCCTCTCGTTCCTGACTTCGGAGGGGAATCTGGAGGTCGAGTTGACGCCGAACGACCTGCGCGCGGCCGGGTACCGCGCGGAGGAGACGGGCGCGGACGGCTCGAAGCGCCCCGTGGCGACGGCCGCCGAGACGCGCACGTTCCGCGGCAAGGTGCAGGGCATGGATCAGGCCGAGGCACGCTTCAACCTGAAGGACGGCTCCTTCGAGGGCATGATCGTGACCGAGGGCGAGCGCTTCTACTTCGAGCGGCTGAAGAAATACGAGGAGGCGGCCGAGGCCGACGAGTTCATCTTCTACAGGGGCTCGGACGTGCTCTCGGACGCCCCCGGCTACTGCGGCGTGACGCTCGAAGCGGAGGTCAACGACGGGTCGGTCAACGTAGCCCCGCAGGTTTCGGCGGCCGTCGAGATGGCCGGCGCGACGCTTCTGGAGGCCGCGGTGGCGACCGAGGCCGACTACGAGTACGTCACGCAGTTGGGCGGCTCGGCCCCGGCCAACGCCGACATTCTCGCCATCATGAACCTCGTGGACGGCATCTACGAGACGCAGCTCGGCCTCAGCCTCAAGGTCGTCTACCAGCACACGTGGGCCTCGAAGCCGACGGGCTACCCCTACACGGCCACCCTCGACGGGCCGACGGTTTTGAACGAGTTCACGAACCACTGGAACCAGAGCTTCGCTAACGTCCCGCGCGACCTCGCGCACCTTTGGACGGGCAAGGACATCGCCAGCAACGGCAACAGCAATCTGGCCGGCATCGCGTGGGTCGGCGTCGTCTGCCGCTCGCCGTCGCACGCCTACGGCGTCTCGCAGCGTTTCGTCAACACGGCCGTCAAGCAGGCGCTCACCGCGCACGAGATGGGCCACAACTTCAGCGCCAACCACTCGGACGCCCAAACGGGCTGCGCCGGCACGATCATGAGCTCGACGCTGAGCAGCACGCTCTCCTTCTGCTCCTTCTCGCGCTCGCAGATTCAGACGCACACGGGCGCGAACGGCGCGTGCCTGACGCCGGTCAACGCCCCGGCCCCGGCCGCGCTCAGCTCGGTCACGCTCGGCTCGGCCTCGACGGCGCTGGCCGCCCCCGTCACCGGGACGGTCACGCTGACGGCGGCCGCGCCCGCCAACGGCGCGGTCGTGACGCTCTCGGACAACCTCGCGGCCACGACGCTGCCGGCCTCGGTGCTGGTTCCGGCCGGGCAGACGAAGCAGACTTTCACCATCACTTCCGTCGTCGTCGCGGCGACGCAGACGGGCGCGGTCACGGCCGCCTACAACGGCGTCCAGAAGACGGCGGCGTTCTCCGTCGTCCCGGGGCTGTCCATCGGCGGCACGGTGCTCGAAGGCACGGCCGGGCGCGGCGGCGTGACCCTGACGCTTTCGAGCACGACGGCCGGCTTCACGGCGCGCACCGCGACGAGCGCCGCGACGGGCGCGTACTCCTTCACGGGGTTGCCTTCGGGCCGCACCTACGTGGTCACGCCTTCCAGCCCGATCTTCAACTTCACGACGGCGAACAAGACTCTGACCAACGTCACGACGAGCCAGACGGCGCAGAACTTCACCGTCTCTTCGCGGAAGACTTACTCGGTCGCCGGGCGCGTCACGAGGGCGGGCACGACGACCGGCATCGGCGGCGTGACGCTGCGTTTAACGAACAGCGCCGGCGCGCTCGTCAAGTCGGCCGTCTCGGCCGCCGACGGCAACTTCACGCTCTCCGCGGTCACGGCCGGCTTCAACTACACGGTGACGCCCGCGCTCGCCGGCCACACCTTCTCCCCGGCCACGCGCGCCTACACGAACCTCGCGGCCGGCCAGACGGCGCAGAACTTCACGGGGTCGAGCGGGTTCACGATCAGCGGCAAGGTTCTGAACGGGACGGCGGGCTTGGCGGGCATCCCGGTGCGGCTGGCGAGCACGACGACCGGCTTCACGGCGCGCACGGCGACGACCGCGGCCGACGGCAGCTACTCGTTCACCTCCGTCCCCGGCGGGCGGGCCTACACGGTCACGCCTTCGAGCGCGGTCTTCAACTTCACGCCGGCCACCCGCTCCTACGCGGCGCTGGCCGCCAGCCAGACGGCGCAGAACTTCGCGGTCGCCTCGCGCAAGACCTACTACATCACGGGGCGCGTGGCGAAGACGACGGGTAACAGCCTCGCGGGCGTGACGGTGACTTTGACGAACAGCGCCGGCGTCGTCGTCAAGACGGTGAAGAGCGGCGCGGACGGCGTCTACTGGCTGACGGCCATCCCCGCCGGCCTCAACTACACGGTCAGGCCGGCGTTCACGGGCTGGGCCTTCACGCCCGCGACGAGGTCTGTCAACAACCTCTCCGCGAACGTCTCGGGGCAGGGCTTCGTCGGCGCGCAGTAAGCCGAAGGGCGGGGGCCGGAGACCAGAGGCCGGCTTAAAAAAGAGGCCCGGCGTTGTTAAAGCGAATGGCTTTAACAACGCCGGGCCTCTTCTGCTTTTAACAAGCCTCAAGCCTCCGGTTCGCGGCCCGCGGTCTCACGTGACGAGGCTGTCGAGGAGCCCTTTGAGCCAGTCGAAGTCGATGGGCTTGGAGACGAAGGCGTTGCAGCCGGCGGCGTGGGCGCGCGCGCGCCAGTCGCCCTCGTTGTGCGCGGTGATGGCGACGATGACGGTGTCGCGCAGCTCGGGGAAGGAGCGGATGCGGCGGGTGGCGGCGAGGCCGTCGAGGACGGGCAGTTGCAAGTCCATCAGGATGATCTCGGGCCGCTCGCGCTCGGCGACGCGGACGGCCTGCTCGCCGTCGGAGGCTTCGAGGATGCGGTAGCCTTGATCTTCGAGCGCGAGCCGCATGGCGAGGCTCGTGTCCTCATAATCTTCGACGACGAGGATGGTCAGGTCTTCGGGCTGTCGCTCAGCCATAAGGGGAACGTTTCCTTTCGGGGACGCACAAAATAATCTCTTTGCAACGGCAATGCAACGTCCGGCGGGCGGGCGGCGTGGTAAACAGTGTCCGCTCTCCGCACGAGGCGCTCCGCCTCACGGCCGAAGCAGGCCGCGCACCCCGCAAGTCGAGGTTTAAAGAGTTGATGAGCGAGCAGGATTACCGCGTTCGCGAGTGCGTCCACCGCGCCCGCGGGGCCGCGGGCGACTTCTACAACGGCGCGGCTTACGTGCGCCACCTCCAGAGTCTCCGCAGCGCCGCGGCCGTGAGGTTCGCCGGCAAGGTCACTTCCTTCTTCTGGGCCGACGCCGCGCAAGTCGTCGTCTGGCTCTGCCGCGACTGCGCCGCCGAGATCGGGATGCGCGAGAACTAAAAAGCTCCGAGTCGCAGGCCGAAGTTCGAAGTTAATACGACCGGCCGGTCTTTAATTTTGGACTCGAAACTTTTATGCGTTGAGCGGCTTGCCGCAGCGGTTGCAGAAGCGCGCGGAGGCGTCGCGCTGCTCGGCCCCGCAGGAGGGGCAGGCGTGCGCGACGCGCAGGTTCGAGCCGCACTTCGAGCAGAAGGACGAGCCGGAGACGACGGCCGTGCCGCACGTCCCGCAGCGGCCGGGCATCGGCGGGACGTAGCCGCCGGCCTTGTGCGCGACGTGCGCCTCGATGACCTTCCACGCGTCCTCGGTCAGCTTGTGCTGCCAGTAGGCGCCGAGCGCCGGCAGCGCCATCAGCAGGCCCGCCGAGAGCGCGAAGGCGACGGCCGCGACCGCCACCTTGTCGAACCACTTCTGCATCCCGATCTCGACGCGCGTCCCGCCGTGCTCGGGCGTGATCTTGATGGTGAGCGCGGCCGACAGGCCCGTCAGGTCGCGCAGCGTCGAGGACTTGCGCGCCTGCAAGACGGCGGTCGAGGAGACCATCATGGTCTGCACCTCGAAGCCGCCGTCGGCGTCGAACAGCCCGCGCAGCTCCGCCAGAAGACTCGTCACGTCGGCCTCGACGCCCGGATAAAATCTGCTGTCCATAATTTCTCCGCCCCGTCCTTTCTCCCAGCGCCTTATTCTACGATAAAAAAAGTTTCGAGTTGCGAGTTTCAGAACCGAGGCCCGACCGCCGGGGAGGGCGTCTGAAAGCAAGGCAAAGGGCAAAGGGTGAAGGTGAAGGACGAGAACCGCGCGGCCTTAGTCTTTCACTTTTGCCTTTAAAGGCTGCCTTACCTGAGACGCCCTCCCCGGCGGTCGGGCCTGTGATGGTCGTTCAGTTGCCCTTCTTGCCGCCCTTCTCTTTGGCCTTGAGGTCTTCTTCGGTGACGGCGTGGGTCTTGGCGGCCTCGACGATCTCCTGCGCGGTCTCGATGGCGCGTTCGAGCTGGTCGCGCTCCGGCTCGTCCGTGATGCGCTCGCGCAGCGGCGTCAGTTGCGGGATGAGGCGGCCGGCGGCCTCCGAGAGCCTGTAGAGCGCCTTCCGCAGGAGCGCGCTCTCGGGGCTGCGCTGGTGCGTGTCGTCGATGTTGACGACGGCCTCTTCGAGGATGCGGGCCACGTCGTAGAGCAACTGCGCGCGCGTGCCCTTGACCTCGCCCCACTCCTTGCTCTCCTTCGCGGCCTCGCGCCCCGCGCCGGCCGGGTCTGTCAGCGCGCTCACGCGGCGCTGCGCGGCCTTGATGAAGACGGCCGTGCGCTTGTCCAGCTCTTGGTTGTCGCGCACCAGCTCGATCTCTTCGGGCGTCAGGTGCTCGCGCCTCTGCGCGGCGCTCGGGGCGGGGGGGAAGAGAAGTAAGAGGCAGAGGGCGAGCGCGGGCGGCATAGACTTGTTCATGGCGGTCGCGGGGTCGGCCGAAGGGCGTTTCAACGCGGGTCGGGTTTCTTCTCCGGCGCGGGGGCGGACACGCCCGTGGCGCGCTCGCCGCCGCCGGCGGGGCCGAGCGCGCGCGGCGCGCCGCGGTCGGGGACGACGGAGTTGTCGAAGAAGGAGTCGAGCGCCTCACTCCGGGCGTCGCGCACGAAGTCGAGCGTGGTCTGCGCGTAGACGGCGTGCTGCGAGGGGAGGCTGCGGCGGAGGGTTTCGAGGCGCGGCACGTGCGAGCGCAGCGCGAGCTCCAGACGCTTGATGAGGTCGCGCACCTTGTTCGAGGGCTTGCCGGTGCTCTTCAGGAAGACGACGGCGTCTTTGACGATGGCCTCGTAGACGCCGAGTTCGAGCGTGGCGGCGTCGAAGCGGTCGGCCTCGACGTGCGCGGCGGCGCCGGCGAGCCTCGCCTCGGCCAGCTCGATGCTCAGCTTGATGCGCTTCTTCGGGTCGCGGGCCTCGGCCGCCAGCCGCGCGCGCGTCTCTTCGGGGAGGTAACGCATGGGCGGCGGCGCGGCGTCGGGCGGGGCCGTGCGCTGCGCGCCAGCCTGCGGCTGGGCGGCGGCCTCGGCGCAGACGCAGGCGAGCAGGGCGGCGAGGAAGAAGGCCCGCGCCGCGTGGGCGGCCGGCGCGCCGGGTGTCTGTGCGCTGCGCTCGAAGCTTGTCACTGAGCCTTCTTCTGCGGCTTCACGCCCTCGCCCCGCTTGATCTGGTTGCGCAGGCTGGGCAGCCGCAAGTTGACCTTTTCGATTTCGAGCTGGTTCACGCCGGCGTCGGCCCCCTTGAGGAACGTCTCGTAGGCGGCGAGCGCGTCGGTGTACTCGCCGAGGCGGTCGTGCGCGCTGCCGATCAGGAAGTGGACGACGGCGAGATCGGGCCGCGCCCGGCCGAGCCATTTGTATTCCACAATGGCCTGCTTGTAAAGCTTGAGTTCGTAAAAGGCGCTGGCGAGGTTGGCGTGGGCCGCGTAGTTGTCGGGCGCGTCCGCGACGATGCGCTGGAGGAGGACGGCGGCCTCCTGAAAGCGGCGCAGTTGGAGCAGCGCCGCGGCGTAGCCGGTGGCGTAGTCGGCGTTGCGCGGCTCGACGGCGAGGGCGCTTTTGAAGAGTTCGAGCGAGCGCGCCGGGTCGGAGGTGCGAAGCAGCCCGCCGAGGCAGGCGAGGGCCTTCGCGTTCTGCGGCTCGCGCCCGATCAACTGCTCAAGCGAGGCGCGGGCCTCGGGCGTGTCCTCGCAGCGGGCTTCGAGCGCGGCGTGGAGCCTGCGGCCTTCGTCCGAGGTCTTCGCCGACTCGGGCAGAGCCTCGTAGACGCGCCGCGCGTCGTCCGCCCGCCCGGCCCGCCCGTAGGCGCCCGCCACCGCGAAGGCCAACTGCGAGTCCGACCGCGCGGCCTCTTCGAGAGAGCGCAAATCCGCGGAGGCGCGCTCGGCGTCGCCGGCCGCGGCCAGCAGTTCGGCGCGGCGCAGTCGCGCGGCGTGGTTGCCGGCTTCGAGCGCGAGGGCGCGGTCGAGACTCTTCAAGGCCGCGGCCGCATCCCGCGCCGCCTGCTCGGCCTCGGCGCGCGCCAGCCAGAGCGCGGCGTCGTCTTCTTTGACCGCCGTCGCCGCCCGCCAGAGCTGCGCGGCCTCGCGCGCGTCGCCGGCGCGCGAGCGCAACTCGGCCAGCGCGACGAGGCCCGTTAGGCTCTTGGCGTCGAGCGCGAGCGCGCGGCGCAGGTGCGTCTCGGCCTCGTCGCCGCGCCCGCCCGCGCGGGCCAAGAGCAGCCCGAGCGCGGCCGGCGGCAGAGACCAATCCGCGCGCAGAGACATCGCGCGGCGGAAGGCCGCCTCGGCGTCGGGCGCGCGGTTCAAAGCCGCGAGCGCCGTGCCCCTCTGGTACTCGGCCTCGGGGAACTCGGGCCGCAGCCTCAAAGCCTCCTCGTAGAATTCGAGGGCCAGCTCGTAGTTCTTCTTCGCGTGCGCGTCCTGCCCCTGATTGAAGAGCTTGACGGGGTCGGCCGCGTCCTCGCTCAGTTCGTCCTGCGCCGGCGCCGCGGGGCCGAGCAGAAGGAGCGCGAAGAGCAGCACGAGGCCGCGCTGAAGAAAGCGACTGCGCATGGAAAACAAATATCTCACTGGGGCGGAAATGTTCGGTCCGTAAACGCTCACGGGAGGGAGACCGGCGTGAGTTGCAGGGCGAATATAACACGCGGCCGACGGGGCGCGCACGCAGTCTCCCGCTCGCGGAGTTGACGCAGACTTGATGCGGCGCGCGGGGCTGCGGGTTGCGCGCCCCCGAGCCATGCGATAACATGCGCGCCCGGAAGCTCCAACAACAATTCTCAGCGAACAGGTTCGCGACGGCCGCCGGGCGCGGTCGCGGGCAGACGCGGCGCGGTCGGCCGCGACGAAGATCAAAGTGGGTAGTCTGTCTGTCGAGGAAGAGGTGGCGGGCGGGGGGGCGGCGCGGGGCGCTTCGGCCGCGGCGCTTGAGAAAGAGCGCTCGCTGCGCGCGCTGCTGCGCGGGATGGGCTCGGCGCTCGTCGCCTTCTCGGGCGGCGTTGACAGCACCTACGTCGCGCACGTCGCCACCGAAGAGCTGGGCGCGCGCGCCCTCTGCGTCACCGGCCTCTCGCCGAGCCTCGCCGCCTCGCAGCGCGAGGAACTCTTCGCCCTCGCGCGCGCCCGCGGTTTCAACCACGAAACCCTCGACACCGAGGAGATGGACGACCCGCGCTACCTCCGCAACGCCGCCGACCGCTGCTACTTCTGCAAGTCCGAACTCTACGCGAAGCTCGCCCCGTTGGCCGAGGCGCGCGGCTTGGCCTTCGTCCTCGACGGCTCGACGACCGACGACCTCGGCGACTACCGCCCCGGCCGCGCCGCCGCGGGCGAGCGCGACGTGCGCAGCCCCCTGGTCGAGGCGGGCATGGCGAAGAAGCACGTGCGGCTTTTAAGCAGGCGCGCGGGCCTCCCCACCTGGGACAAGCCCGCGAGCCCATGTCTCTCCTCGCGCCTTGCCTACGGCACGCCCGTCACCATCGAGCGCCTGCGCACCGTGGACAC
>Ga0196977_1000478_pt1 | contig 21017 bp, 23 predicted proteins | sample S3v_1013CmetaG_FD_148634 | JGI IMG/M metagenome (GOLD analysis project Ga0196977, IMG submission 148634) | Soil microbial communities from Anza Borrego desert, Southern California, United States - S3+v_10-13C | ecosystem: Environmental > Terrestrial > Soil > Desert | place: USA: California...
AGCGCGCGCTCGCGGCGCCAGGCCGGTCCGTGCGAGGCGTCCATGAAGAGCGCGAACGGATCGAGGTAGAGCGTGAGCTGGCGGTGTAGCGGCAGCCGCGCGCGGCCCTCGGGTGTGAGCAGCGCGAGCAGGTCGGGCTGTGCCGGATCGATCGCCATGGCGTGCAGCATGCCGGTTTCGTGCCAGTCGTGCTGTGACGGTTTTACCGATTGTCCTTTTTCACCTCGGCGCGCGCCTCGTCGATGCTCCCCTGCACCGCTTTCGCGATCTCGGAGCCGGGGGGTAATTGCGCGAGCAGCCGCTCCCACAATCGTACCGCATGCGCGTAGTCGCGCCGTTTGAACGCGGCGGTGCCGCCCAGCGCCAGCGCTTTCGGGTTGTCGGGCTCGATTTCGAGCGCGCGGGCGAGGAGCTTCTCCGGTTCGCCGGCGAGATCGCGTCCGCGCGACATGGCCAGCGCGTCCGCGTAGTCGGTGAGGAGCCGCGCGTTGTCGGGCAGCCGCTCTACAGCGTTACGGTAAGCCGCGGCCGCCTCGTCGTGCCGGCCCAGCACGGTATAGGAGCGGCCGAGCATCGCCCAACCTTCCGCATCGCCGGGATTCTGCTTGAGCCTCGATGCGAGCTTCTCGACCATCGCCGCGATCTGCTCGGCCGTGACGGTGTCGGCAGCGTCGCGCGGCGCCGTCGCCTCGGGCGCAAGCGCCCGCGGCGTGCCGACGAGGAGGTAAACGGTGCCTGCGAGCAGCGGTATGGCCACGGCGGCGACCACGGCGCTCCTTACGCCACGCTGCGCGGCCGGCGCCGAAGCCTCGGTCGCGGCTACGTCCGCCAGCAGCCGCGCTTCCAGCTCGCGCCGCGCTTTGTCGTAGTGCTGAGGCGAGAGCGTGCCGGCGGCGAGATCGGAGTCGAGCTCGCGGAGCTGATCGCGATAGACCGCGGTGTTCACGGCGTCACGCGACACGCGTCCACGGCGCCGGCCGGACGCGAGCACGGGTACGACGAAGGCGAGCGCGACGGCGACGAGCACCGCCACGGCGATGAGGAACGCGATCACCGGCTGTCGGCGCGATCTTCGGGCGCGAGCAGCGCCGCGGCGCGCGCGCGCTCGCTCTCGGTGAGCTCGGGCTCCGGCGCGCGGCGCGCCGCAAGCCGACGAAACAACACGGCGAGACCCACGACGAGCAGGATGAGCGGACCGAACCAGAGCACGAGTGTCGAGCCTTTCATCGGGGGCCGGTACAGCACGAAATCACCGTAGCGCGCGACCATGTAGTCGACAATCTCGCGCTCGGTCATGCCCTGCTTCATCTTCTCGCGCACCTGATTTCTGAGATCGACCGCGAGCTCCGCGTTCGAATCCGCCAGCGACTGGTTCTGGCAGACGAGGCACCGCAGCTCGTTCGAGAGCGCCATCACCCGCGCCTCGAGCTGCGGATCGGCGGCCGCGGGCGCGGCCTCGGCGGCGATCGCCGCCTGGGAGGCCGCGAGACTCCAAAGGCAGACGATGAGGAGCGCTCTCACCGCGTCACCTCTTCTGCGTCACTGCTTCGCCTCACCTCTTTCTCGTCACTCTTTTTGCAGCTTGTCGACGAGCGGAAGTACCTTCGTCTGCACGATCTCGGGCGTCAGCACGCCGATGCGCTTGTAGCGAATGACGCCGCGCTTGTCGATGAGGTAGGTCTCCGGGACGCCGTACACGCCATAGTCGATGCCGACCGCGCCCTTCGCGTCGAATGCCGACAGCCGGTACGGATCCCCGAACTGCTTCAGCCAAGCAAGCCCGGCGTCTCGCTGGTCCTTGTAGTTGAGTCCGTAGATCGGCACCGCGCCCGACCGGGCGAGCTCCACCAGCACCGGATGCTCGTCGCGGCAGCTCGCGCACCAGGACGCCCAGACGTTGAAGAGCCACACCTGCCCGCGCATGTCCGCCGGCGAGAACGTCTTCGTCCGATCGTGAAGCTGCGGCAGCTCGAACGGCGGCGCGGGCTTGTCGATGAGCGGAGAAGGCACCTCTCGCGGATTGAGCGTGAGCCCGACGGCGAGCAGCGCGACCAGCGCGGCGAAGGCGCCCAGCAGCAGGAAACGGGAGAGCGCCGGCGCTTTCTGGACGGTTTCGGCTGACACGGCGCGGCGAGCTCGTTACGCCGCTTCGGCAACGCCGGCCGCTTGCGATCGCGGCGACGGTACGCGGCTGCCGATGCGGTAACGGCGGTCGGAGGCGGCGAGCGCGCCGCCGAGCGCCATAATGACGCAGCCGATCCAGATCCAGGTGACGAACGGCTTGTGCTGGACGCGCACCACCCAGGCGGTGGGCGAGACCGGCTCGCCGAGCGCGACGTACAGGTCGCGCGTCACGCCGGAATCGATCGCGGCTTCGGTCATCGCATTCTGCTGCACGGTGTACACGCGCTTCTCCGGGTGGAGCGTCGAGACGCGTGTGCCATTGCGCGTGACTTCGATCGTGCCGCGCACGGCGCGGTAGTTCGGCCCTTCGACGTCGTGCGTGCCGGCGAAGCGGAAAGCGTAGCCGGCGAGCTGCACCGTCTCGCCCGGCTCCATGCGCACGTCCTTTTCTTCGCCGTAACCGTTGACGAGCGTGACACCGACCACGAATACGGCGACGCCGACGTGCGCGAGCAGCATGCCGTAGTAGCTCGTCGAAGAGCCGCGCAGCTTCGCGGCGAAGCCCGCTCCCGGCGTATTGCGCAGCCGCTGCACGAGGCTCGTGACGCTGGTCGCCACGATCCACGCCGCGAGCAGGAGACCCGCGCTGACGCCCCACGACCAGCGCCCGAGCGTGAACGGCAGCGTCAACGCGACGATGACGCTCACCGCCGCGGCCCAGGTGAGCCGCGTCGCAAGCTCGGGCAGGCTCGCGCTCTTCCAGCGCGCCATCGGCCCGATGCCCATCAGGAACAGCGCCGGCGCCATGAGCGGCACGAACACCGTCTCGAAATACGGCGGCCCGACCGAAATCTTGCCCAGGCCGAGCGCATCGAGGGCGAGCGGATACAGCGTGCCGAGCAATACCGATGCTGCGGCCACGACGAGCAGCACGTTGTTCGTGAGGAGCAGGGATTCACGTGAGACGAGATCGAACGCGCCGCCGAGCCCGACGCGCGGCGCACGCCACGCGAAGAGCGCGAGCGACCCGCCGACGACCACCGTGAGGAACGCGAGGATGAACACGCCGCGTGTGGGATCGGTCGCGAAGGCGTGCACCGAAGTGAGCACGCCGGAGCGCACGAGAAAGGTGCCGAGCAGCGAGAGCGCGAACGCGAGGATCGCGAGCAGCACCGTCCAGCTCCTGAACGTGCCGCGTTTCTCCGTCACCGCCAGTGAATGCACGAGCGCGGTGCCGACGAGCCACGGCATGAACGACGCGTTCTCGACCGGATCCCAGAACCACCATCCGCCCCAGCCGAGCTCGTAGTAGGCCCAGTAGCTCCCGAGCGCGATGCCGAGCGTGAGGAAAAGCCAGGCGGTGGTGGTCCACGGCCGCGACCAGCGCGCCCACGCGGCGTCGAGGCGTCCGGACAGCAGCGCCGCGATCGCGAACGAGAAGGCGACGGAGAAGCCGACATAACCCATGTAGAGCATCGGCGGATGGAACACCATGCCCGGGTCCTGCAGCAGTGGATTCAGATCTCGGCCGTCCGGCGCACCGGGAACGAGCCGGTCGAACGGGTTGGAGGTGAAGAGCATGAACAGGAGGAACCCGGCGCTCACGAGCCCCATCACGGCGATCACGCGCGCCACCATGTCTTCGGGCAGCCGCCGGCTGAACACGGTCACCGCGGCGGTCCACACGCAGAGCATGAGCACCCACAGGAGGAGCGACCCTTCGTGTCCACCCCACACGCCCGCGACCCGATATTCGAGCGGGAGCTTCGAGTTCGAATGGTTGGCGACGTAGGCGACGGAGAAATCGTTCGCGACGAACGCGTAGGTGAGGCACGCGAACGCGATCGCGACGAACACGAGCTGGCCCTGCGCCGCGGGCCGCGCGACCGCCATCCACGTGGCGTTGCCCCGCGCAGCGCCGGCGAGCGGCAGGATCGCCTGCATCAGCGCGAGCGTGAGCGCGAGGGCGAGCGCGAACTGTCCCAGCTCGGGGATCACTTGGAGTTCCCCTTCGCCATCGATTGCACGCCCGTTTCGTGTGCTCTTTTCAGCGCCTCGGCGGCTTCGGGCGGCATGTAGTTCTCGTCGTGCTTCGCGAGCACCTCGCTCGCAACGAAGCTGCCGTCCGCTCCGAGTCTTCCCTGCGTCACCACGCCTTTGCCTTCACGAAACAGATCGGGCAGCACGCCGCGGTACGTCACCGGAATCGTCTTCACCGTGTCGGTCACGACGAACTGCACGGTGACGCCGTCGGGCTGGCGCTTCACGCTGCCGGGCTCGACGAGGCCGCCGATCCTGAACGTGCGCCCCTGCGGCGCCTCGTTCGCCGCAACCTGCGTCGGCGTGAAGAAGAACACGAGACTCTGCTGGAAGGCGGAGAGCACGAGCGCGGCCGCGACGCCGAGCGCGGCGATCCCCGCCGCGACGGCGATCAGGCGCTTGTGACGCGGCTTCATCGCGGCCTTGCGCCGAGGCCGGGCGCACGAAGGCGCCGCAGGCTGCGTTCCCTGCGCACGAGGATCAGGAGCTCGACCGCGAGCGCGCCGAGCGTCACGCCGTACGAGCCCCAAACGTAGAGGCCGTAGCCGCCCATGTGCAGAAAATCGCCGATACCGTGCCAGCTCATGCCACCGCTTCCTTGAACCATTCGCTCGCGCGCTCCCGCTCCGCGATGATCGCGCGCACACGCAGCAGCGCCGCCGCGATGCTGTACATCCAGAACGCCAGCGCGACCAGCAGCATTCCGGCGAGCATGGTGGCGGCCATGCTGGGCGCCTTCGTGAGACTCACCGACGCGCCCTGGTGCAGCGTGTTCCACCATTGAACAGAGAAGTAAATGATCGGTACGTTCACGACACCGGTCAGCGCGAGGATCGCGCCCGCGCGGTCGGCCCGCCGCGGGTCGTCGATGGCCGCCGTCAGCGCCATGAAACCGAAGTACAGGAAGAGCAGGATCAGCTCCGAAGTGAGCCGCGCATCCCACACCCACCACGTCCCCCAGGTCGGCTTACCCCACAGCGCCCCGGTCCACAGCGCGATAAAAGTGAACAGCGCGCCGGTCGGCGCGAGCGCCGAGGCCATCATGGCCGAAAGCCGGGTGTTGAGCACGAGCCCCGCGGCTGCCCAGCCGGCCATAACCACGTACACGAACATGGACAGCCACGCCGCGGGCACGTGAATGAAGATGATCCGGTAGGCCTCGCCCTGCTGCGCATCGGTCGGAGCGACGAAAAAGCCGACGTAGAGACCGGCCGCCAGCAGCACGGCGGCGGCCGCGCCGAACCACGGCGCAAGCCGGCCGGCCACCGGGAAAAACGCCGCCGGCGACGCGAATCGAAACAAGTTCATGATTGGTGACGGATTTTACGCCAGACTGTGGCGCACGCGCGGTGTGGGGCCGGCGATTCAGATGCACGGCCGCCGGAGCCGCTCGATGCGGCGATCCGCGCGCGTTCCGGTGCACACCACCGTCGAACGCTTCGCGCTCGTCGATGCGAACGACGCGCTCGCACGGCTGCGCGAAGGTCGGCTTACGGGCGCCGCGGTGCTGACGCTTTAGGCGAAACCCAGCGCGGGCGCTGCGAAATGCCAGGCGAGACCCGCCGCGCCGCATGCGCCGATCACCGGGATGATGCCGGCCTTGTAGCGCCAGAGGGCGACGAACGCCACCAGGCCGATCACCGCCGAGGCCCATTCGAAGCCGCCGCCGAAACCGTCGGGCCACATCACGTGGTAGGCGAAGAACACTGCGAGGTTGAGGATCACGCCGACGACCGCCGCGGTGATGCCCGTGAGCGGCGCGGTGAACTTGAGATCGCCGTGTGTCGTCTCGACGAGCGGCCCGCCGATCAGGATGAAGATAAAGCTCGGCAGGAAGGTGAACCAGGTCGCGACCGCCGCACCCGCCGCGCCCGCGAGAAAGAGCGCTTCGGGTCCGAGCGCCGCCTTCATCCATGCGCCGACGAATCCGACGAACGCGACCACCATGATGAGCGGTCCCGGTGTGGTCTCGCCGAGCGCGAGACCGTCGATCATCTGCGTCGCGGTCAGCCACTCGTGATGCTCCACCGCCGCCTGATATACGTACGGCAGCACCGCGTACGCGCCGCCGAACGTGATCAGCGCAGCCTTGGAAAAAAACCACGCCATCTGCGTGAGCGTCGACTCCCACCCGTAGACCGCCGCGAGCGCGCCGAGCACCGTGCCCCACAATGCAAGACCGACGGCGAGCACCTTCAGCGTCCTCGGCCACGAGAACAGCGCATGCCGCGGCGTCGGCGTGTCGTCGTCGATGACGGCGGGACCGAATGATTTTCCGCCGCCGCCGTGGCCACCCGGCGTCTTGAAGATCGCCGGCGCGATGCGCCCGCCGATGAACCCGATCACGCCCGCGCCGATCACGATCAGCGGGAACGGCACGTCGAAAGCGAAGATGGCGATGAACGCGGCTGCGGCGATCGCCCACAGCGTGCCATTCGTGAGCGCGCGCGAGCCGATGCGGTACGCGGCGAAGAGCACGATCGCGGTCACAGCCGGTTTGATGCCGTAGAGGATGCCGGCAACGACGGGCACGTCGCCATAGGCCAGGTAAATCCACGAGAGCGCGATCAGTATGAAGAGCGACGGCAGCACGAACAGCCCGCCGGCGACGATGCCGCCCCACGTGCGATGCATCAGCCAGCCGATATAGGTCGCGAGCTGCTGCGCTTCCGGTCCCGGCAGCACCATGCAGTAATTGAGCGCGTGCAGAAAGCGCCGCTCGGAAATCCAGCGGTAGCGTTCGACGAGCTCCTGGTGCATGACCGAGATCTGTCCCGCGGGCCCGCCGAAGCTGATGAAGCCGAGCTTCAGCCAGAACCAGAAAGCATCGCGAAACGGAACATCGGAAGCGACGCCCTGCGGCGCAGTTGCCGTGGCGGGTGTCGCGGGTGTGGCGGCGTGGCTCATGTCAAGGCGCTCCATGCGTACGCAAGTCGTCAGAGCAGGCCTTGGACGCGGAAAGCTCGTCTTCTGGGAACGGGGAGTCTGCCGGCCCCCGCGGTCGGAAGACTAACATATCGATCGTGATTCCCTGGCTCGAGCGGCACCAGCCTTTTCCGGCCGTCACGCGCGCGTTGAGCGAACCGAACGGCCTGCTCGCAGCGGGCGGCGACCTCTCCACCGAGCGCCTGCTCGACGCTTACCGGCGCGGCATCTTCCCGTGGTACAGCGAAGGTCAGCCCGTGCTGTGGTGGAGCCCCGATCCGCGCATGGTGCTCGTACCCGGCGAGGTCAGGCTCTCCCGATCGCTCAGGAAGAGGCTCCGCCGCCGCAATTGCGAGGTCCGCACCGACAGCGCTTTCCACGACGTGATCAGCGCGTGCGCGGAGCCGCGCGCGCGCGAGGCCGGCACCTGGATCACGTCCGAGATGGCGTCGGCATACGCTGCACTGCACAGCGCGGGCTACGCGCATTGCGTCGAGACGTGGATCGAAGGCCGTCTCGCAGGCGGTCTGTACGGCGTCGCGATCGGCAGGATGTTTTACGGCGAGTCGATGTTCTCGCGCGAGACCGACGCATCCAAGATCGCGCTCGCGCATCTCGCGCGGCAGCTCGAGCGCTGGCAGTTCGGCTTGATCGACTGCCAGATGGCGACGCCGCATCTCGCATCGCTCGGGGCACGCGAGATCCCGCGGGTCGATTTCCTGCGGGCGGTGGCAGAATTGGTAAACTACCCCACACGCTTCGGGCCGTGGCGCTTCGACGATGACCTATTTGACTGATTTTCCGCTGTCGGTGCTGCAGTTCTACGCGACTGCGCCGTATCCGTGCAGCTATCTGCCGGAGCGCATGGCGCGCTCGCAGGTCGCAACACCCAGTCATCTCATCGACGGCTCGGTCTACAGCGAGCTCGTGCGCGCCGGATTCCGCAGGAGCGGCGCGTTCACCTACCGCCCCTATTGCGACAACTGCCGCGCGTGCGTGCCGGTGCGCATACTGGCGGAGGAATTTCAGCCGAACCGTGCGCAGCGCCGGACGCAGAAGCGGCACGCGGATCTGACGGCGCAGATGCTCGATCTGAAGTACAGTGCCGAGCACTACGCGCTGTACCTGCGCTACCAGTCGCGGCGGCACAGCGGCGGCGGCATGGACCAGGACAGCCGCGAGCAGTACCGGCATTTCCTGCTTCAGAGCAACGTCGATTCGCGTCTGATCGAATTCCGCGAGGATGGCGTGCTGCGCATGGTGAGCATCGTGGACGAGCTGCAGGACGGCCTTTCGTCGGTCTACACCTTCTTCGACCCGGACGTGCCGGCCGCGAGCTTCGGCACCTACAACATCCTGTGGCAGATCGGCCTGTGCCGTAAGCTCGATCTGCCGTATCTGTATCTCGGCTACTGGATCGGCCAGAGCCGCAAGATGGCCTACAAGATTCAGTTCCAGCCGATGCAGGGGCTCATCCAGGGCCGCTGGCAGCCGCTGCGCACGCCCGGCGAAGCACCGCAGTAATCTTCTTCGCAATCCCGGCAGTGCCCGGTCGGTAACGGGTTTTCTGGAGTGCCGCCATGGCGGTTCAGGTGCGGCAGACCCGCCGTAAAATCGCGCCGGTGTCATACGTCCTATTACGGCCCGCGCTCTTCGCGCTCGAACCGGAGCTCGCACATCACGTCACTCTCGCGTCGCTGAAGGCGCTCGAACGCGTCGGGCTCGCGCCGGTGCCGCGGCCGCGCGAAGGGTGCGAGCGGCAGGTGATGGGGATCACGTTTCCGAATCCGGTGGGCCTCGGCGCAGGGCTCGACAAGAACGGCGCTTACATCGATGCGCTCGCCACGCTGGGGTTCGGCTTCATCGAGGTGGGTACGGTCACGCCGCGACCGCAGCCCGGCAATCCGAGGCCGCGGCTGTTTCGCGTGCCCGAAGCGCACGCGATCGTGAACCGGATGGGATTTAACAACCACGGCCTCGAGCGCTTCGTCGAAAACGTCCATCGCGCGCGCTGGCGCGGCGTGCTCGGCATCAACATCGGCAAGAACTTCGATACGCCGATGGAATACGCGGCGCGCGATTACCTCGCGTGCCTGAAGAAGGTGTACGCGCTCGCGAGCTACGTCACGGTCAACATCTCCTCGCCCAACACGAAGGGACTGCGCGATCTGCAGGCCGCGGATCAGCTCGATGCGCTGCTCGCGGCGCTCGCGCGGGAGCGAGACGAGCTCGCCCGCCGCTACCGCCGGCGCGTACCGCTCGCGCTCAAGATCGCGCCGGACCTCGAGCAGGAGCAGGTCGATGCGGTCGCGGCGCTGCTGCGGCGCTATGAGATCGATGCGGTCATCGCGACCAATACGACGATCGCGCGCGACGGCGTGGCGGCACTGCCGAACGGCAACGAGACCGGCGGCTTGAGCGGCGCGCCGCTGACCGTCAAGTCGACTGCCATCATCGAGCGGCTCGCCGGCGCGCTCGCCGGCGCGATCCCGGTGATCGGAGTGGGCGGCATCATGAACGGCGCCGACGCGCGCGCGAAGATCGCAGCGGGCGCGAGCCTCGTTCAGCTTTACACCGGCTTGATCTATCGCGGGCCCGCGCTCGTCGCCGAATGTCTGGATGTGTTGTGCGGAGCGGCGCGCCATCCGGCAGCCCGCCTCGGCCGGTAAACAAGTTCAGAGGAAAACGATTTCCCTCCTCAACCTTCGAGTTGCCGACGCGGTCGCGGTGATCGATGAGGCGCGCTGCATCGGCTGCACGCTGTGCATACAGGCGTGCCCGGTGGACGCGATCGTCGGCGCGGCGAAGCTCATGCACACGGTCATCGCCCCGGCGTGCACCGGATGCGAGCTGTGCCTGCCGCCCTGCCCCGTCGATTGCATCGAGATGCGCCCGCTGCCCACGCGCGACGCCGCCGCGCGCGAGGCGGCGCAGTCCGAGGCGCTGCGCCGGCACACCGCGCGCGACGCACGGCTCGCGCGGCTACGGCAGGAAAAGCTGGCGCGCGCCGCCGCGCTGCGCGATGAAGCGGCTGCGCGAAAAAAACGCGAGACGATCGCGAAGGCGATGGCGCGCGCCGCGGAACGGCTCAGGCAAAAATGAGATAGGCGGCGCCCAGGATGAGCGCCGCCTGCAGCGCCTTGTAAAGCTTGCGGTTGCGTCGCTTGAGCGCCCGCGCGGCGCCGCTCACGCGAGCGGCGATCGGATGGTAAACCCTGCCGTAGAAGCGGTTGAGCGCGCCCACCGGCTCGTTCTCGACGTTCTGCGTCGCGCTCGCCGTGACGATCCTGCGGCTCACCCACGAGTTGAGCGCGCGCATGAAGCGCAGCGTGAGCGGGCGCTCGATATCGGCGAGCAGGATGATGCGTGTCTCGTCCGTGTTGTTCTCGACGAAGTGGATGTAGGTCTCGTCGAACAGCACCGCTTCGCCGTCTTTCCAGTAGTAGCGTTCACCGTCGACGCTGATGAAGCAGGCGTCGGAATTGGGCGTCACCAGCCCGAGGTGATAGCGCATCGAACCGGCGAACGGATCGCGATGGGGGTTCAGATGGCTGCGCGGATCGAGCAGCGCGAACATGGCCCCTTTCACGGCGGGTATGCTGTTCAACAGCTCAACCGTCTTCGGACACAGCGCCTGCGCCGACGGCAGCGGCTGGTCATACCATTTGAGATAGAAGCGTTTCCAGCCGCGCTTGAAGAACGAATTGAATCCGATGTCGTTGTTGTCGAGCGCGATCCTGATGTAGCCCTCGTCGCGCAGGCGCAATGCTTCGTCGCGCATCGTCCGCCAGTTCTCGGAGAGCGGCTCGAGCTCCGGGAACTCGCGCTCGCCCAGGAGCGGCTTCGACGGGATCGCGGAAAAGAGATACATGAGCGCGTTGTACGGGGCCAGCAGCGAAGAATGATTGAAAAGCTGGCGCACGAACGGAAAGCGCACGCGCCCGCGCAGGTGCACGTACAGCACCGATAGCAGAAACAGCGCGAGGATCAGGTACTTGAGCTGGATCTCGGGCAAGACTCTAGCGGCCGCCGCCCATGATGCCGCGGAACATGTCGAGCCCCGGGATGGCCGCGCCGCCGCGCCGCACGCCCTGACCGACCCCCGGCACACCGCCCAAGCCCGCGCCGTCCTGTTGTTGCTGGGACTGCTGGCTCTCCTGCGCGAGCGCACGTCCGGGAGCGGCCGGCGCGGCGCGTCCCGCGACGGGGGCCGGCAGGCTGTCACCTGCGACTTGCAGCGGGGGTGGCGGCTCCTCTCCGGGCGGAAGCTTCGCGAGTTGCGGCTCGATCGTTTCGCCCAGTTTGGTCAGCCGATCGTTCGGGTGCGGATGGGTCTCGTAAAGCAGATTCGCCGACGGGTCGCCGGCGCGCGCGCGGAGCTTTTGCAGCACGTCGATCATGCCGGAGACGCTGTAGCCTGCCTTGGCGGCGAGCGTCGTGCCGACAAGGTCAGCTTCGTACTCGGCGTCGCGATCGAGCGATTTCGTGAAGAGCTCGGCGCCTTCGCCGAGCACCTTGTCGGCGATGCCCGTGCGATCGCGGCCGGTCGCCTGAAGATACGTCTGGGCTGCCCCGGCAAGACCCTGTGTCCCCGCCTGCTTGCGCATGACCTCGACATGATGACGTTTCATCACGTGCGCCACTTCGTGGCCGAGCACCGCAGCGAGCTGCGCCTCGTTTTCGAGGATCTCGTACAGACCGCGCGTCACGAGGATCACGCCGCCGGGGGCTGCAAAGGCGTTGACGCTGCCCGTATCGATCACGCCGAAGCGCCACGGCAGGTCGGGACGGTCGCTTTGCGCCGCGATCGCGCGCCCGACCTTGTTCACGTAGCGCTGCACGTTCGCGTCGTTCACGAGCGGCGCGGCGCCCATCGTGCGGCCCGCCAGCTCGCGGCCGAGCGCGATCTCGTCCTTCTCTTCGATGCCGGTAGCGGCCGTTCCGAGATTCTTGACCGCGTTCGCGGCGCGGTTGATATCGACATTGAAAATGCTCGCTGCGTGCGCAGCCGGCCCGAACGTCGCCGCCAATATCACGACCGCGAAAAAGGAACGCCTGCTCATTCGTGCACCCTCCATTGCAACAGCGTCACTTGGCAAACGAGTCGAGCGCGTCGAGCTGCTTGCCGTCGAACGTGGCGTTCTTCAGGTCTTCTTTTTCGAGCCCGCGGATGCCGATCGTGCTGGTCGTCTGCCGGCGCTGCGACGACGCGGCGGCCGGTGCGGCGCCTGCGCCTGCGGAACCGTAGTTCACGTTGAATGCGTAAACCCAGCCGGTGCCCGCCGCGCTCTTGAGCTGGACCCACGCGCCTTTGCGGGCGATCACTTCGCCGGCAGTGCCTTCCTTCAACTGCGCCACGGGGGCGGCAGCCGCGTTGGGTTCCGTGTGGAGCGTCGAGTCCTTGGAAAGCGTTACCTGCTGGGCGGCTGCGAGGCCGCAGCCGAGCAGCCATGCACAGGCTGCGGCGCGAATGGAAAGTGCCAGGGTTCTTCTCATGGACGGCCCCTCGGGGCGGACGAAGCCGCAATTATAAATGACGCCGTAAACTCCCGGCGGTGAACCCGGCCAAACGCCACGAGATATTTCGCCGTTTTCGCGAAACCAATCCCCACCCCACGAGCGAGCTCGAGCACCGTAACGCATTCGAGCTGCTGGTTGCGGTAGTACTCTCGGCGCAGGCGACGGATAAAAGCGTGAACCTCGCGACGCGCGAGTTGTTCAGGCGGGCGCGCACGCCCGAGGCGATGCTCGCGCTGGGGGTGCAGGGCCTCGAGTCGTACATCAAGAGCATCGGCCTGTACCGCACGAAGGCGAAGAACGTGATCGAGCTCTGCCGTCTGCTCGTCACGGAACACGGCGGGGAGGTGCCGCGCACGCGCGAAGCGCTCGAGAAGCTGCCTGGCGTCGGGCGCAAGACCGCGAACGTCGTCCTGAACGTCGCGTTCGGCGAGCCAACGATCGCGGTGGACACGCACATTTTCCGCGTGGCTAACCGCACCAATATCGCACCCGGAAAGGACCCGCTCGAAGTCGAGCAGCGCCTGCTGAAGTTCGTACCCGGGGAGTTCAGGCTGCACGCGCACCATTGGCTCATCCTGCACGGACGCTACGTCTGTGTCGCGCGCAAACCGAAATGTCCCGCGTGCATCATCCGCGATCTCTGCGAGTACAAGGCGAAGACGCGTGAACCCTGAACGGACAACGCGAGTCGAACGTGAATGTTCAATCCGAGCCGCGATGAAGTCCGCCGGTTCTTCACCGGCACCTGGGCGAAGTACACGCGCGGCGAGCCGCTGGAGGGACTCGAGCGCATCGCGCTCGAGGTGATACTGCTGCACCCGGAGTATCAGCCGCTGCTGGCGGCCCCGGCACGCGCGCTCGAAAGCGAGTACACGCCCGAGGGTGGCGCGTTGAACCCGTTTCTGCATCTGTCGCTGCACCTCGCGATCGAGGAGCAGCTTTCGATCGATCAGCCGCGCGGCATACGCGCGCAATTCGAGCGGATCGCGGCCGCGACGGGCTCCGAGCACGATGCGAAGCACGCGGTGCTCGAATGCCTGGGTGAGACGATCTGGGAAGCCCAGCGCTCGGGAGGGGCGCCCGACGAGCAGGCCTATCTCGACTGCCTCGCCCGCAAATAAAACCTACGACGCGCTGCGACCCTACGGCTCGCAGCGCAAAAAGTAGCTTAGCGCGGCAGTCGCCGCGTCTTTCGAACCTTAGTGAACCAAGTAGGAGTTCTTGCGGGTGACGAGGCCCTGCTGCTTCGAGTAGTAGGCGGCGAGGTCCTCGAAATCGCGCTGGTCGAGGTTCGCGACCTGCGGCGACATGACGGCGTTCTTGCGCGCGCCGCTCTTGTAGTCCTTCATCGCCTTCACGAGATAGTCGTAGTGCTGTCCGGCGAGGCGCGGAAAGTCGGCCGCGGCGCTGTTGCCGTCGGCGCCGTGACATGCCGCGCATGGCTTCGACTTCTCCTTGCCGGCATCGGGATTGGCGGCGGACGCCGTGCCTGCCAGCGCGAACATGGAAGCCACGACTGCGATCTTGAGCGTTCTCATTTCTGTCCTCTTGCTAGCGCGAGGCCTGCTGCGCCGGCGCCGCGGCATAGAACGCCGCCAGGTCCGCCATGTCCTGATCGCTCAGGCTCGCGGCGATCGCGCGCATCGAGGGATGTTTGCGCTCGCCCGACTTGTAGGCGCGCAGCGCACTCACGACGTACGCCGCATGCTGGCCGTCGAGCTTGGGAACACTGTAAACCGATGGAAAGGCGGTCTTGTAGCCGGGAATGTTGTGACAGCCCACGCACATCGAGCTTTTGTCGCGGCCGCGGTCAGCGTTGCCCGCGGGCTGCTCGGCTGCGAACGCCGCAGACGCAAAAGCGAACGCGCAGGCGGCGGCGAGTACGTTCGGAGTTTTCATGTTGAAGAGAGGCAGAAGGCGGATGCCGGGTAGCGCGCAATTATACGATAATCGTTTCATGACGACGAGCATCACCGCGTCGGCGTGAGCGCCGCGCTGCTCTCGCGCATTCCTCCGAGGCTCACGCGCTTCCTGCCGTTCCTGCAGTGGTGGCCGCGCGTGAATCGCGTGACGTTGCGCGCCGACACGACCGCCGGACTGATCGGTGCCGTCATCGTGCTGCCTCAGGGTGTCGCGTTCGCGACGATCGCCGGTATGCCGCCCGAATATGGCCTGTACGCCGCGATCGTGCCGGCTATCGTGGCGGCGCTGTTCGGATCGAGCTGGCACCTCGTCTCGGGTCCGACGACCGCGATCTCCATCGTGATCTATTCGACCGTGAGCACGATCGCCGAGCCGGGCACGCGCGCCTATGTCGAGCTCGTGCTGATGGCGACGTTTTTGACGGGCGTGTTCCAGCTCGCGATGGGTATCGGGCGCATGGGCGTGCTCGTGAACTTCATCTCGCACACGGTCGTGGTCGGCTTCACCGCGGGTGCGGGTCTCCTCATCATCGGCAGCCAGCTCCAGCATTTCTCCGGCATCCCGATGGAGCGCGGCATGTCGTTCGCGGAGTCGGTGCACGCGTTCGTCACGCGTTTCTACGCGGTGAACTGGTACGTCGCCAGCGTGGGCGCGGTCACCCTGCTGGTCGGGATACTGGTGAAGCGCCACTATCCGAAGTTCCCGTACATGATCGCGGCATTGCTTGCCGGAAGCCTTTTCGCGGTGCTGCTCGACGCCGTTCCCGGTCTCATGGAAGCGTCCGCGATCCCGACGGTGACCGCGCTGCCGGCCGCGCTCCCCCAATTCTCCTCGCCGCCCTTTTCGCTCGAAGCGCTGCGCAAGACCGCTTCGATCGCCGTCGCCGTCACGATGCTCGGACTGACCGAGGCGGTGTCGATCGGGCGCGCGATCGCGCTGCGCTCGGAGCAGCGGGTGGACGGCAACCAGGAATTCATCGGTCAGGGCCTGTCGAACATCATCGGCAGCTTTTTCTCAGCCTACGCCTCGAGCGGCTCGTTCAACCGCAGCGCGGCGAATTACGAAGCGGGCGCCAAGACGCCGCTCGCCTCGATCATCGCCGCGTTCGCGCTCATGCTGATCCTGCTCGTGGTCGCCCCTCTCGCGCGCTACCTGCCGATCCCGGCGATGGCGGGCATCCTGTTCCTGATCGCGTGGGGCCTCATCGACTTCAAGGCGATCCGCAACATCGTGCGCACGAGCCACTCGGAAACCGCCGTGCTCGCGATCACGCTCGTCGCCACGCTCACCGCCGAGCTCGAGTTCGCGATCTACATCGGCGTGCTGCTCTCGCTCATGCTGTATCTCAAACGCACCTCGCGGCCCCGCATCGTCGACGTGAAGCCCGATCCCGCCGAGCACACCTATCTTCTGTCTGCCCAGACCGGCCTGCCCGACTGCCCTCAGTTGAAGATCCTGCGGGTGAACGGCTCGATCTTTTTCGGCGCGGTCGACCACGTGCAGGCGATGTTGCAGTCGGTGGATGCGCTCAATCCCGAGCAGAAACACCTGCTCCTCGAGATGACCGGGGTCAATTTCATCGACATCGCGGGCGCGGAGATGCTGGCGACCGAAGCGAAGCGCCGGCGCAGGCTCGGCGGCGGGCTGTATCTGTACCGGGCGAACGACGAAGTGCTCGGGCTCATGCGGCGCGGGGGATACCTGACCGAGATCGGCGAGCAGAACGTCTTCCCGGTAAGATCACGTGCCGTCGGCTTCATCTATCCAGCGCTGGACGACGAGATCTGCGCAAAGTGCGAGCGGCGAATCTTCAGGGAGTGCAGAACGAGCCTGCCGAGCGGCAAGCCGCGCGAAGACGTCGCCGCGCCGGCCCCTGCGGCGGCGGTCGGCGGCTGACCGCCGGGGCTCACGGCTGCGGGAAGCGCGCAGCATGAAAGCCGCGCAACGCCTGTTTCCGTTCCTGTCCTGGTTTCCGATCTCGAGCGTCGACGCGCGCGCCGACGTGGTCGCGGGTCTGACGGTCGCGATGGTCCTCATCCCGCAGTCGATGGCCTACGCGCAGCTCGCGGGTCTGCCGCCGCATTACGGCCTGTATGCCGCGTTCTTCCCGGTCGTCATCGGCGCGCTGTGGGGCTCGTCGCGCCAGCTTTCCACCGGACCCGTGGCGATGGTCTCGCTCCTCACGGGCAGCACGCTCGCGAGCTTCGCGCCCGTCGGGTCTGAAGCGTTCGTCGGCCTCGCCGTCGTGCTCGCGCTGATGGTGGGGACGATGCAGCTCGTGATGGGCGCTTTCAGGCTCGGTGCGATCGTGAGCTTCGTCTCGCACCCGGCGATCGCCGGTTTCACGAACGCCGCGGCGATCATCATCGCGCTCTCGCAATTGAACAAGCTCCTCGGCGTGCCGATGCCGCGTACCGACTTCTTCCTGCAGGATGTTTGGGACGTGTTCCAGCAGGCGGGAGACGCGCACCTGCCGACGCTCGTGATGGGCCTCGCCGCGCTCGCGATCATGATCGCGATACGACGCTGGGTGCCCCTCGTGCCGGGCGTGCTCGTCGCGGTGGCCATCACGACCGTCGCGAGCTGGGCGCTCGGCTACGAGCGCCGCGAGACGGCGGCGCCCGGGCAGTTTCCCGAACCGCTGGTGCAGAATCTCATCGAGAACGTGACCGTGCTTTCGCGCCGCGTCGACGAGCTCAACGCCGAGCTCATGCAGAAGACCCTCGACCGGCAGAGGCTCGTCGATCTGCCGGACGCCGCACAGCCGCGGCTGCTCGCGCTGAACTACGACATCGAGGTGCTGCGCGTGGATTTGCGGATGGTCGAGCGCGAGCACCGGCTGCGCGCGCGCGAGCTGCGGCAGTTCTCGTTCGACCGCGTCCCCGCGGACGGCGGCGCGCGCTTTCATCTGCGCGGTGTAGCGCCCGCCCACACGGTGAGCGACGGCCGCACCTGGCGCGTGGCGAGCGCCTCGCGCGGCACCCTGCACATGACCGGCGGCGGCGACGTCGTGGGGTCGGTCCCCTCCGGTCTGCCGGCCTTTGCACTGCCGCGCGTCGACTGGGACACGCTGGTCATGCTCGTGTCGACGGCGTTCGTTATCATGCTTGTCGCCTTCATGGAAGCGATCTCCATTGCGAAGGCGATGGCGACGCGCACGCAACAGCGTATCGATGCGAACCAGGAGCTGATCGGACAAGGCCTCGCCAATATCGTCGGGAGCTTCACGCAGTCGTTTCCGGTGAGCGGGTCGTTTTCGAGATCCGCGGTCAATCTGGCTTCCGGTGCGGTTACGGGCATGGCGTCCGTCGTGTGCGGCGCGATCGTTCTGGCAACGCTGCTCTTTTTCACGCCGCTCCTCTACCACCTGCCGCAGGCGACGCTTGCCGCGGTGATCGTGATGGCCGTGGTGAATCTCGTGAACGTGCGCGCCATGCTCCACGCGTGGCAGGCGCAGCGCCACGACGGCATCACGGCGGTCGTGACGTTCGTCGCGACGCTCGCGTTCGCGCCGCATCTCGACACCGGAATACTCACCGGCGCCGCGCTCGCGATCGTGCTCTATCTGTACCGCACGATGCACCCTCGCGTCGCCGTGCTCGGCCGCCACGCAGACGGCACGCTGCGTGACGCCTTGCTCCATAATCTCAAGACCAGCGAGCACATCATCGCGGTGCGCTTCGACGGCTCGCTTTATTTCGCGAATACGCCCTACTTCGAGGACGCCATACTCGAACAGGCGGCACGCCATCCAAAGGCCAAGTACATCCTGATCGTGGGCGACGGCATCAACGAAGTGGACGCATCGGGCGAAGAAGTGATCCGGCACCTGGTTCAGCGCATGCACGAGAACGGCATCACGCTCGTCTTCAGCGGGCTCAAGATGCAGGTCGTGCGCGTGCTCGAGCGCACCGGCGTCTATGCGCTCATCGGCGCGCAGCATTTCTTCCGTACCGAGGACGCCGCGGTGGAAGCGATCTACCAGTGGGTCACCGATCCCACGTTCGATGCGAAGTTCTGTCCGTTGAGCGTCGCGCCGGCGGAAGCGGACGCATCGTTCGTGACTTCACCCGCACCCGTACAAGGCGCAGAGCGCTGAAGCCATGGCGAAAAGGCTGACCCGCATCGTCACGCGTACCGGCGACGACGGCACGACCGGGCTCGCCGACGGCTCACGACTATCGAAGGATGCGCCGCGCATCGCCGCAATCGGCGACGTGGACGAGCTCAACAGCGCGGTGGGCGCGGTGCTCGCGGAGGACCTGCCCGAGTCGGTGCGCGCGACGCTGCTCGACGTTCAGAACGATCTCTTCGATCTCGGCGGGGAGCTGAGCGTGCCGGGACATTCGATCGTCGAGGACTCGCACGTCGCGCGGCTGGAGCACGCGATCGATGAATTGAACGGCGCGCTGCCGCCGCTCAAGGACTTCGTACTGCCCGGCGGCTCGCGTGCCGCCGCCGCGGCGCATCTGGCGCGCGCCGTCTGCCGCAGGACCGAGCGCAGCGTGGTTACGCTCTCACGCGCCGAGAGCGTGCGCCCGCCGCTGCGCCATTACCTGAACCGTCTGTCCGACTATCTCTTCGTCGCGGCACGCACGCTCAACCGCCACGCCGGCGGCAGCGACGTGCTGTGGCAGCAGGGAAAGAACAGGGAGTAAAACCTACGACGCAGCTCCGCCTTCGGCGTCACCGCAAAAAGTAGCTTAGCGCGGCAGCCGCCGCGCTCGTCTTTAACGGGTTGCCGAGGCAAGCTCGGCGTTCGCGCGGCTCCATTGAGTGAGGTCGCGCGGCAGTCCCACCGCGGCCGAATCGAGTCCGGAGGCGAGCCAGAAAAAGTGACCGGCGCCGAGCTGCGCCACCGCTTCTTCGGGCGCGACGTAGGCGCCGAGCTGATGGTCCTCGAACAGCACGTGCCACTGGCCGTCGCGCTGGCGCCGAATGAAGAACGTGCCGTAGGTGCTGCGGAAAAAATAATCGGGCTGCGGCCGGTTCGTATCGCTGGCGACGGCGGCCAGAAAGCGCGCGGTGAACTCCGCCGCCGGCACCGGTCGCGACTTGAGGTAGCCCTGGTACTCCTCGCAGCCGTGGGCCTGCAGGAATTCGAGCTGCGCCGCGGTCTCCACGCCTTCGGCTACGACGGACAGTCCCAGCCCGTGCGCCATCGCGATGATGGCCGTCACGATCGCGGACCGCCCCTCGGGCTGCCGGATCTGGACGATGAACGAGCGGTCGATCTTGAGCTCGTCGAGCGGGAACTGGTGCAGATACGAGAGCGACGAGTAACCCGTGCCGAAATCGTCGATCGAAAGCTTGATGCCGGTTTCCTTGAGCGCGCGCAGCGTTTCCACATTGGCCTGCGCGTTCTCCATGATCACGCCTTCCGTCAGCTCGAAGCACAGGTTGTGCGGCGCGGCGCCGGTCTGCGACAGTGTCGCGGCGGCAACCGGCGCCAGGCGCGCCTGGCGAAACTGATGGCTCGACACGTTGATCGAAATCCTCGGCACCGCTGCGGCCGTGTCCTGCCATTCGCGGATCTGCCTGCACGCCGCGTGCATCACCCACTCGTTGAGCGGAACGATGAGTGCGTTCTCTTCGGCGAGCTGGATGAATTCCGCCGGCGGGAGCAGGCCGCGCTCGGGATGCTGCCAGCGCACGAGCGCCTCGGCGCCGGTGATGACGTCGTGCGCGATATTCACCTTGGGCTGGTAATGGAGGACGAGCTCGTCGCGCTCGAGCGCCTTTCTGAGCTGGTTGGCGAGCGAGAGCTTCTGCAGGGCGCGCGCGTTGAGCTCGGTCGAGTAGTAGCGCGAGGTGTTGCGGCCGCTCGCTTTCGCGTGCTGCATCGCCGCGCCTGCGTTCCTGAGGATGGTATCGGCTTCGCGGCCGTCGCCCGGCAGCATGGCGATGCCGATGCTGCACGTGACCGACAGCTCGTGGTCGGCGATATGAAACGGCGCGGCGATGGCGCGCAGCACGCGCTCGGCGACGTGCGCGACGTCCTCGCCTCCGCGCACGAGCGGCAGGAGCAGCGTGAACTCGTCGCCGGAGAGTCGCGAGAGGCTCGGCTGCTGCCCCTCCTCCAGCCGCCCCACGGTGTCGGTCGTGCGCAGCGCCTGTTCGAGGCGCTGCGCGACGCCCTGCAGCACCTTGTCGCCAACCGCCGGGCCGAGCGCCTCATTGATGCGCTTGAACTCGTCGAGCCCGAGCTGCAGCACTGCGCCATCGTGACCGGCGCGTTGCGCATAGCGGATCGCCCACTGCAGGCGGTCCATGAACGTGTGGCGGTTCGGAAGTCCCGTCAGCAGGTCGTAATTCGCGAGCCGGTCACGATACGCCTTGGCGGCGAGCGTGTTGCGGAGCCGCAGCACGAGCTCGCTCGCATCCACCGGCTTCGCCAGAAAATCGGTGGCGCCGAGCTCGAGCGCCTTCAACTTGGTCGCAGCGTCGGTCGACGACGTGAGCACGATCGCCGGGACATCCTTCAG
>Ga0196977_1000479_pt1 | contig 20993 bp, 20 predicted proteins | sample S3v_1013CmetaG_FD_148634 | JGI IMG/M metagenome (GOLD analysis project Ga0196977, IMG submission 148634) | Soil microbial communities from Anza Borrego desert, Southern California, United States - S3+v_10-13C | ecosystem: Environmental > Terrestrial > Soil > Desert | place: USA: California...
CGATGAAGGATGGATCCGACGCGGTCGCCGATTGGCCCATTCTGAATGCGTTGCTGAACACGGCGAGCGGCGCGAGTTGGGTCTCGTTTCATCATGGCGGCGGCGTTGGGATTGGTTATTCATTGCACGCAGGACAGGTCTCGGTTGCGGACGGCACGGATGAAGCAGCGAAACGATTGAATCGCGTGTTGACGAACGATCCGGGTCTTGGTGTTGCGAGACACGTCGATGCGGGTTACGAAGAAGCAGAGAAGACGGCGCGAGACAAGCAGATCACAATTCCTCTTCTATGATAATCAAACGCTTTGTTGGCGTTGCGGTCGTCTGTGTTGTTCTGTGTGCGTCAGTGGCCGCCCGCGTTGAGACAGTCCGGTTTCACAGTAAACTCGTCAATGCAACACTGCCGTACAACGTCATTCTGCCAAACGGCTACGACACTTCGCGTGCCTCGCGTTATCCCGTTCTTTATCTCCTGCACGGTTTGACCGGCCACTATTCGGATTGGCTAACGAAAACCAACGTCGCCGACTACGCGGCTGAGTATCCGATGATTGTCGTTATGCCCGAAGGCAACGACGGCTGGTACACCGACAGTTCGATCGTCAACACAGACAAGTACGAAAGCTACATCCTGCAGGAGCTTGTACCCGACGTACAGCAGCGCTATCGCACGATCGAAGCTCGTTACGGCCGCGCAATCGCGGGACTGTCGATGGGCGGCTACGGCGCGATCAAGTTTGGTCTAAAATCGCCGCAAACGTTTGTCTTTGCGGCGTCGATGAGCGGTGCTTTTGGCGTGACGCGTCTCGCCGAGAAAGACACTCCTGCAGGTTGGAAGGAATCTTTGAAGTTGTTTGGGCCAGTGGGGAGTGGGACGAGGCAGGAAAACGATCTTTTTGAAATCATCAAGAAGTTGCCCGCGGGGCGGATCCAATCTCTGCCTTTCTTTTACTTCGACTGCGGCACTGAGGATTCGCCGCTGATCTTTCCGTACAATCGCGAGCTGGCGGTGTTGATGTTCGAAAAGAAGGTCCCGCACGAGTATCGCGAACTTCCGGGCGATCATTCGTGGGGCTACTGGGACAGCCAGGTCCAGGAGATCTTGCGTATCGCGGCGCGCAAGATGCCACGTATGAAGCTCGCGAAACCAAGAGGAGTTTGATTGCTTAACTTTGCGATTGACGTAGCGCGTGAAGCCGGCGGCGTACTGGTCCAACGTCTTGGCGCGGCCAAGGTTTCGCAAAAGGGTGATATCGATCTTGTTACCGAGGCTGATCTTGCTTCCGAGAACCTGATCATCGAGCGAATTCGTTCGTACTACCCGCAACACGGAATTCTCGCGGAAGAATCGGGCGAAGCGGTTTTGGCAGGCGGCAGACGCAGCGAGTGGAAGTGGATCATCGATCCACTCGACGGCACGACAAACTACGCGCATAGTTATCCATGTTTTTGCGTCTCGATCGCTTTGGAGCACGCAGGCGCGATCGAGATCGGCGTGGTTTACGATCCTGTGCGTGACGAGATGTTTGCCGCCGAACGTGGCAACGGTGCGACACTGAACGATCGCCAGATTCGCGTGTCGTCAGTTGAAGATCTGCCCAACGCGATGCTGTGCACCGGTTTTCCTTACAACGTCCGCGAGCGGCCAGATTTCACGCGAGATTTCGCAAACTTCACGATGGCGGCACAGGCCGTCAGGCGCGACGGATCCGCGGCGCTCGATCTCGCTTACGTTGCGTGCGGCAGGTTTGATGGATTTTGGGAAGATGGGCTCAGTCCGTGGGACATCGCTGCGGGGATGCTGTTGATCGAGGAAGCTCGCGGTAAGGTCACGAACTTTGATGACGAACCGCTGAGTATCTACACCCAAAAGGTGCTGGCGAGCAACGGCCTGGTCCATCAGGACATGTTGCGGGTGCTCAGGTACGGTGTTTAGAAGAGGGATTTTGCGGACTAAAGAGCGGAGGCGATCACCTTCGCGAGTCGTTCGCTTTCACGTCTTGCAAAGGCGCGTGTTTCTTCGTTAGGCGGTTGTTCGGGATGATAGAGCGGGTGATACGTCACCACGACCTTGCCGAGGTGCGGCAGCCGCCAACCACGCGGCCAGATGCGATTACCGCCTTTGATCGTCACCGGCAGTATCGGCACGTTTGCTTCCAACGCCAGTCGCACTGCGCCAGCCTTGAATCTTTCCAATTCGCCTGTTGACGTGCTTCGTCCACCTTCCGGAAAAATCACCACCGCGCCGCCGTCGCGTAACCACTGAAGCGCACGTCGAATCGGGGCCGGATCGCTGCCTTCAAGCGCGAGTGGCCAGGCGCCAAGCCACGTCAGGCATGGTCCAACGATCGGCCACCGAAACGCAGCGCTCCATGCGAGATAACGGATCGGGCGTTTGATTTTTAACGAAAGCCAGAAGGGATCGATGTAGGTCTGGTGGTTTGCCGCGATGATGACGCCGCCCTGCGGCGGAATGTTCTCGACGCCCTCGAACTCAATCTTCCAGAACACACGGCTAACAACAGCCACCGCCGGCCGCAACAATTCGAGCGCCCACTGCGGAAACATCGCTTGCGTTCCAGTTCGTGGAGCAGTTTTCTTCGCCGGCAATGTCTCCGTGTTATTCAAGTCGTCTGAGCTCAAAGTGAAACGTTTCGTTCGGGTCGCGCGCTACGGTTCCGGCTACGCCGGCGGAAAGCCCGAACCAAGGGCATAGCCCACTTCTTTTACTCCACCGCGTCCGGCGAGGCATAGCCTCGCCTCACGTCCGCCTGCGTAGCCGAGGCGAACAGTCCTAGGCCTCATCAGACACAACTGCGACAAAGCAGTCTACAACGGCCATTGCTTATCTACGAACTCGACGTGAATTCGCGGAATGCCGTCGGCGCCGGTTGTGCGCGAGCGAATGGCGGCGTGGGCGGTCGTGCGGTATTGTTCGCTCGTCAGTCGAATGAAACGTCCAATCGGAATCTCGAGTGTCGTAAAGAGCGTTGCGCCCTGCGAACTGATGTCTTCAGTGACGGTTTGTTCACTCAGAACCACCGCTCCCTTCAAATCGATCATTTCCACGAGCATGTCGACGGCCATGTGATGCCGGGTGTGCTCGCGTACGTCGCCGGAAGCCGATCGCGCCAGCTCGTTAACAGACGCGAGCTTGTCGGCAGCATCAACCGAAATCTCGTAACGCTTCCACGGTTCAGCGTCGTAACTCGCGGGCGCGCGCTTGCCGATGAAGGCGACGCCGACTTCAAACGCAGGTCCTTTGTCAGTGGTCTTGCTCTTGAGGTGCCGCACGATAGCCCAAATTCTATATTGATCCTCAACGTGATCAAACACGCGCAATTGGCGCGGCATCGGGATCGTCATGTGCAGCAGCCGGCCTCTTTCCGTGGGCCGTGACAACGTGAACGCCGCTCCGAACGGCGTCACGTTCGTCAATCTCGTCATCTCGGTCCACTCAAAGTCGGGCGTCTCACGGCTGTGAATTCGCACGGGCAGTTGCAACGCCAGCCGCTCGCGAATTCGCTTAGAAATTTGCTCTTCAGCCATGTGGCCAAAAGCCTCAAAAAAGGCTAAAATATGGGCACTTTGATGATGAACCGTCCTTGTTCTTGTACCTCAAAATTAGAGCACGAAAAAGACTCGCGGATTGTACTGGAAAGGGTATTAGATGGAAACAACTTCTGACCGTAATCACATAAATATTGAAGACGAAATGCGGCGGTCGTATCTCGACTATGCCATGTCCGTGATCATCGGCCGCGCTTTGCCCGACATCCGCGATGGCCTAAAACCGGTGCATCGCCGCGTGCTTTGGGCGATGCACGAACTCGGCAACACCTACAACAAGGCTTACAAGAAAAGCGCGCGCATCGTCGGCGACGTAATCGGTAAGTACCACCCGCACGGCGACATGCCGGTTTACGACACGATCGTGCGTTTGGCCCAGGACTTCTCGATGCGTTATCCGCTGATCGACGGTCAGGGGAATTTTGGGTCCGTCGACGGCGATGCTGCCGCCGCGATGCGTTACACCGAAATTCGCATGGCGCGCCTCGCCAACGAACTACTCGCGGACATTGAAAAAGAAACAGTTGTTTTTCAACCAAATTACGACGAGTCATTAAGCGAACCGACAGTTTTGCCGGCTCGCGTGCCGAACCTGCTCATCAACGGTTCTGACGGCATCGCCGTCGGCATGGCCACAAAGATCCCGCCACACAATCTGACTGAGATCGTCGAAGCGACACTCGCGCTTTTGAAAGATCCGGAGTTGAAAGTCGAAGACTTGACGAAGATCGTCACTGGTCCGGATTTTCCCACCGGTGGATTCATTTACGGTCGTGAAGAGATCAGAAAGTCGTACGTCGACGGCCGCGGCGTTTTGCAGTTGCGTGCGCGTGCAGGGATCGATCGCATCGGACGCGGCGCGCAGGAACGCGACGCGGTCGTGATCACCGAGATCCCGTTTCAGGTAAACAAAGCGCGTTTGCTCGAACGCATTGCCGAACTCGTGAACGAGAAGAAGCTGGACGGCATTTCGGATCTGCGCGACGAATCCGATCGCACCGGCATGCGCATCGTCGTCGAGTTGAAACGCGACGCAGTGCCGCAGGTCGTGCTCAACAAGCTTTACAAACTCACGCCGATGCAATCGTCTTTCGGCGTGATCAATCTCGCTATCGTCAACGGCCAGCCGCGCGTGCTCAACCTCAAGCAGATGCTCGAGGCGTTCATCGAGTTTCGTCGTGAGGTCGTGCGCAAACGAACGGAATACGAGCTGCGCAAAGCGAAAGCGCGAGCGCACGTTCTCGAAGGACTCACGAAAGCGATCGATGCGCTCGATTACATCGTCACGCTGATTCGCAATTCACGTTCAGTAGACGAAGCGCGGCAATGGTTGCAGGGACAACTGAAAACCACGAGCGAAGTCCAGACGTGGAAAGGCGTCCCGTCTGACGTTCAACTGAAGACGTACCTTGCGCGGTTGCAGAAAACGATGGAAAGCCTGGCTTTTTCTGAGATTCAGGCGCAGGCGATTCTCGATTTGCAATTACGTCGTTTGTCGGCACTCGAACGGCAAAAGATCATCGACGAGTACGAAGGCCTCATCAAGCTGATTGCCGAGCTCGAAGAGATTCTCAATAACGAACGATCGCTGCGTCGTGTGATCGCGAAGGAACTGGAAGAAGTCAAAAAGGAGTTTGGCGATGAGCGCCGGACGGAGATTGTCGACGAAGGCGTGGAGCTGTCGATTGAAGATCTGATCGCCGATGAGGACGTTGCGATCACAGTCACGAATAGCGGTTACATCAAACGCACGCCGATCACGACCTATTCACGTCAGGGACGTGGCGGCAAAGGCCGTTTCGGTGCGGCCGCGAAGAATGGTGATTTCGTCGAACATCTCTTCATCGCTTCGACTCACGCTTACCTGATGATCTTCACCGACGACGGCATGGTCTACAAAATAAAAGTTCACGAGGTGCCGGATGCGGCTGCTTCAGCGCGCGGCAAAGCGGTCGTGAATCTCATCAACATTCCGAGCGACCGAAGGCTGGCGGGTGTGGTCCCGGTGCGCGAGTTTTCTGAAGGCCGCTATGTCGTGATGGTCACGCGCAAGGGCGTGATCAAGAAAACGTCGTTATCAGACTTCCAAAACATTCGCAGCAACGGCATCATCGCGATCAACGTCGATGAAGGCGACCGGTTGCTCGACGTTATCCTGACTGACGGGACCAAGCGCATCTTCATCGCCACGCACAACGGCCTGGCGATTCGTTTCGACGAGAAGAACGCGCGTCCGATGGGGCGCGCGACGCGCGGTACGCGTGGCATTGAATTGCGTCAGGATGATTTCGTGGTTTCAGTTTGTGCGGTCTCGGCTGAGGACAAGGAACGGATGCTTTCAGTCTCCGAACAGGGCTACGGCAAGCAGACTCCCATCACGACCTATCGTCTGCAGGCGCGCGGCGGCAAGGGCGTCATCAACATGAAGACGACCGTGAAGACCGGCAAGGTCGTCGCTGTGTTTCCGGTCGAAGACGAGTCGGAGATCATGATTATCACGCAGCAGGGCAAGTTGATTCGGCTCGAGGCGGATCACATCCGTAAGACCGGCCGCAGTGCCCAAGGCGTGCGGTTGATCAAAACTGATCCAAACGACAAGGTGACGAGCGCGTCCCTGGTCGAAGCCGATGAGGAGACTGAGGAAGCGCCAGCTTAGTTTAGCCACAGACGACACGGACTGCAGAAAGTTCATTGGTCCGTGTTGTCCGTGTTTGTCTGTGGCTCAACCCAGGCTTCGCCGTCCTCGTAGACTTCTTTTTTCCAGATCGGCACGGTGCGTTTGAGTTCGCGGATGGCCCACTCGCACGCCTCGAAGGCAGCTTTGCGATGGGGGGCGCTGACGGAGATCACGACGCTCGTTTCGCCGATCTCCAATCTCCCGGTGCGGTGCACGATGCCGATGTGCGCGATGTCAAAACGCTTGTGGGCTTCGGCGCCCAGACGTTGCATTTCAGAAACCGCCATTCCATCGTACGCTTCGTAAATCAAATATTTCGTTTGGCGCCCCTTGGTCCACTCGCGCGTGAAACCGTCGAGCGACACGATCGCGCCACACTCCGGCAGTACGACACGACGCGCCACTGAACCGACGTCGATCGGCTCCGTCGTTAGCTCGAAGAAATCGTGAGTTCCACCACTCACCGGCGGAAAGATTGCCAACTCGTCGTTGTCCTTCAACTCTGCGTCCTGCGCGGCATATTCCTGGTTCACTGCGAACAAAAGCGAACGTCCAAAACGTTCGAGACCGGCAAAGTGAGTGACGAGTTGTTGAAAGGCGCTTGAAACAGTTGGCCCGTCCATGGCGAGTGTGAGCGGAAAGGGATTTTGATCGACGACGTCGCGTGCGGCGCCGAAAAATAAAACCGTGATCGTTATTCGCTTGGCCTTGACTGGCTCACTTTCCGTGGTCATTCGATCTCGATCCTCTTGCCGCCGTGCCCGTTTCCCTTGGCGAGTTCGTGAATACGCGCGCGTTCCTCGTAACCCTGGACTGCGACCGACAACATCGCATCCAGCCTTTCGAGGCGTTCAAACGTCGAGCGCAGTTCCAACAACTCCTGCTTCACGTCGGCTTCGATCTCCATCGCGGCGGCAACCAGAAACGAAAGTCGCTGCGGCTCGGTGTCGGAAATGTCCGGCAAGTTCGTACGCTCGTCATTGATAATTCGCACTGCTTGCGCGATCCGCGTAAACGCCTCTGCTACTTCCTTCGTTAGACTAGCGAGCGCAGTTTCATCTTCTTCTTCGTCTTCAAAATAACTGAGCTTCGCGACGAGATACGGATCGCCGCGTTCGATGTACGAATCGATTCGATAACGGACTATGCCTAACGTCAGTATGTTCGAACGCCCGTCAGGAAACACTTGCGTCTCTTGTACTTCGGCGACACAACCGACATGGCCCGCCGGCGGTACTTCATTCGTCTGCGTCGAAGGATCGAAGTAAGAGACGCCAAACAGATTGTTCCCCAGGCGGACGTCGAGAATCATCTGCCGGTAACGTGGCTCAAAGATGTGCAGCGGCAAGGGCACGCCGGGAAACAGGACCACAGGCAGGGGAAACACCGGCAGCTCATTGATGCCGTGTACTTTGTCCATAGCTTCGCTCATTAGTGAGCCGATTATGGCAGATTAGAGGATTTAAAAAAATGTGGCCCCCGCCTGCGCGTGGGAGACGCTGCGGGGGCCCTTCGAGCACACCTTCTGATGAAGAGGGGTTTCATCTCCGGTGTCTGACGGACGTTTTGAGCGGGTAACGTCCGAATTCAAAGCATGTGAGCAAACAATTTCAGCCTGTGAACCGGTATCAATCTGCCAATGCTTGCGACCAGATCTTCGATGTTGAACGGCTTAGCGAAGAACCCATCCGCACCGGCGGCCATGCAAGCTTCACGTACGTCAGACGCGCTGTTTGAACTCATGATCAAGACCTTTGATTGGGTCAAGTGACCTTTGATGAATTCCAACAAGCGTATCCCGCTTGCCGGCGAGTTCCTTTCCGGCGGCATCTGCAAATCAAGTATCGAAACATCCGGCTTGTAAAAAGTCGCACGACGAATGGCCGTCTGGAGGTCGTTTGCAGTCACAACGTCGTACTCATCGCACAAGGTCCAATAGAGTTGTTGAGTGATCACAGAGTCATCGTCAACAATCAAAATTCTCGGCTTCATTCAACAACGCTCCTGAGTGTTCGTGGCCTGCTAATGAGCAAGGCGCGTACCGTCAGAGATCTACGCGTAATTTGGATGCGGGCTGGTTCAAGTGTTCACGGCAGGGAACAGATGGAGAAAATAGCGTCTACATTCGGAAACACTATTGCGGTGGTTTGATGGGTTTGGGTGGTTTCGCCGGCGTTTCTTCCACGGGTTCGTCGTCCTCGCCGACTTCGTCGACGACTTTCAGCTCCGCGCCAAACTTCTGGTAGTTGCGGAAGCGCACATCATTCTTGCTTTGAACGAGAAACTTTCCGTTGTTCGACGTCATCAGGATTTGTGACTGAGTTGGCAGTAAATACTTATGTTCGTTGATGTCGAACCAGTCGTAATCAATCGTGGTCGCAGCCGCGGTAATTGGAAAACTGGGTGGAATCTCAGTCGCGATCTGTTCGAAGCGCAGCACTCGATCGAGCTCCCGGTCAATCCAGATACGCCCTCGTGACCCGACTATGATGCTGTCGTCATCACCCCAGACCAACCTTAACTGCGAGAACTCTTTCTTAACCACGTACTCGTAAACAACCGCCCGCCTCGTTTTGATCAGATCCGTGTCCACCATTCTGAATTCAGTTTTGGACTCGGGTTTGAAGACGTCGGCAACAGCCGAAATATATTCAACGCCACTCGAGGTCGTGCCTTTGGGTATGTACTTTCGGTAATCGGCGCCCGCTTTCACCTCTTCGGCAGGCGGGATGCCGTTGACGGTGAGGACCTTGTATTCCTCGCCTTGATTGGCGCGATAACCGACCGCGATCGTCAGGTTGTCCTGCGGTATCCAGTTCGCGGTTGTGCCGTAGGCGACTGAGCGTTTGATGATCTGTTTGACGAGAAAGTCAGGCATCGCGCCCGCGGCTGCGAGCGTTACGTTGCGTGTGCGTTCCAGCATTTCGTTGCCTTCGGTTTCCGAGGGCAGTGTTGACGCAGCGGGATTCACCCGGCGCCGTTCGGCTTCTTCCAACGTGCGGCGCAGCAGTGAATCATTGCCGCTTTTGGTGGCGACCAGCGAGCGCATGCCGTCGGTCAGCGGAAAGCCGATGCCGCGTTTCCGAATCTCTTCGATGACTTCGTCGCGAGTTTCCGGACTACGCTGTATCTGGTAGAGGAGAGTGACGACTTCTTTGTTCGTGAGCGGCTTCGGGTCCTGTCCGTAAACGGACAGCGATGAAAGCAGAATAAAAGCAAGACAGATCAACTTCTTGAAATACATCGTTCGAAAGCTTAGCGGAAAGAGTTCACGCACACAATTGCTCGACCGCGTGCTGCAAAATCTCGGTGCACTGCTCCAATTCACGCACAGGCACGAACTCACCTGTGCGATGCGCCTCGCGAATGTCGCCCGGTCCAATCACGACCGGATCGCTGCCGAGCGCCTGCATCTGCGCGCCCTCGGTGCCGAAGGCGACGGTGCCGGAACTGAGACCGGTCTTCTTTTCGAGCAACTTAATCAGCGGTGACTCCGGCGCGGTTTCGAAACCGGAATCTGCGCGGCTGGCATCGACTTCGCACACGAAATCGGGATCGCTGCGTTTCTCTTCACTGATGGCCAGCTTGAAGAGATGCAAGAGATGGTCTGACGGTTGGGTCGGAATGGGTCGCCATTCGAGTGTGAAGCGGCACTCGCCCGCGAGAACGTTTTTGGCTGTGCCGCCGTTAATCACGCCGACGTTGAGAGTGGTGTAAGGCGGATCGAAAGCGGGATGCTGGTCTTCTTTGAGTTGTTCGGCGAGTGTTTCGAGACGATTGATTAATCGCGCGGCGCGAAACACGGCCGAAGCGCCGAGTGCGGGATATGCGCTGTGTGCTTCGCGTCCTTTCACGACAACTTCGGCGAGTGAATAACCTTTGCCTGCGCGAATCGGTTGTAACGACGTTGGTTCGCCGACGATGCTGTAGCGGACGCGCAGAGGTTTGATTTGGGCCAGGTGCTTCGCGCCGCGCAGTCCGATCTCTTCGTCGGCAGTGAAGATCAATGCGAGCGGTTTGTTGATACGTGTGAGATCGAGTGTTTCCACGGCGGAGAGTGCAGCGGCGATGAAGCCCTTGGTATCGCACGAGCCGCGGCCGTAAAGTTTGCCGTCGCGTTCCGTGAGATTTGTTGCTTCGGGCCAGTTTGGATCGTAGGGAACGGTGTCGGTGTGTCCGACAAGCGCGAGCTCGACGTTTGTGTGCTGCGAGAACTCAGCGCCCGCGAGAGCGATCAGATTGATCTTTTCGACGCCGTATTCGTCTTGATACGAGAAACGTCTTGTTTTGAGTTTGCGTTCTTCGCAGCGCCGCTCGAGATAGTCCACGATCTCTGCGTTTGAACGAGAAGATACGGAGTCGATCCGCACGAGTTCCGATAAGGTTTGTTGAGGCGTCATCACTTTTGTTGAGACATCACGATTCTTCAGGCGTCAAAGTCCCTTTGCAACTGGCTAAACTGCTGAACAATCCCGTCTTGCTGAGCGTGACGACTGTCGGCAACAATCCTTTTTCCTCCTACAACCACGTCCTTGATGGCCGTACGGGAAAGCGAAAACACGATATTCGCCAACAGGTTCTCCGGTGACGAACCGGCTACAGAAGAATCGTCCAGATCGACAGTAAAGAAATCCGCGGGCGAGCCGGGTTCGAGTGTTCCGCCGTGGAAACCGATGCTCGTTGCGCCGCTCGTCGTTGCACAAGCGAACAATTTTCGAGCGAGTGCTGATGGATCGTCGCCCTCTCGATCCGGTGCGAGAACGTTTCGCGCGGTGCGTTGCAGGCGCAAGTGATATTCGAGCTCGCGCGCGTCCTCCAGTAGATCGATCTGGATCTGGCTGTCGGTGCCTAACGAGACCGGCACGCCCGCGTTGAAATATGCATCGACGGGCACTACGCCGTCGCCGAGATTTCGTTCGGTGGTCGGACACGCGCAAACATTCGCTCGCGCGCGGGCCAGGGCGTTGATGGCTTTCGGTGTGACGTGAATCGCATGGACCGCGGTGAATCGTGCGCTCAACAAACCTTCCGTATCGAGCAGCGCCACGGGCGAGCGGCCGTACTCTTCGATACACGCTTCGACTTCCGCAGTCTGTTCGGCCACGTGCATATGGACCGCCAAACCGCGTTCGTTCGCGTACGCCGCAATCGTCTTCAAGTAATCAAGCGGAACCGCGCGCACGCTGTGCGGCGCTACGCCAACCCAGGCCTCGCCGGTTTTGAGTTCAGGCGCGGCGAGCAGTTGTTCGAGATTTGTGAGGTAAGTCTCCGGTGAATCTTCGATGAAGCGTACTTGCTGCGGGTTTGGTTCTCGTTGAAAGCCGGCGCGTGCATAAGCGACGCGGAGGAGTGCGATGCGAACGCCGACGTCGCGCGCCGCACGGATCACCTGGCGTTCCAGCAGGTTCGGTTCGGAATAACGCGAGCCATCCGGTGCGTGATGAATGTAATGAAACTCGCCAACCGCCGTAATCCCCGCAAGCGCCATCTCGAGAAACGCCATTCGCGACGCGGCGTAAATATCTTCCGGCGAGAGTCGATTCGCAGCCGCGTACATCTGCTCGCGCCAGGTCCAGAAGCTGTCGGTTGTATGTTGCGAACGGCGCTCCGTGCGCCCCCGAATTACGCGTTGAAAGGCGTGCGAGTGAGCATTAGTCAACCCAGGAAGCAGTGCTCGGTTCTTGAGACGAATCGGGTCTGAAACTTCATCCTGCGGCTTCAATCCCAATACTTGCTGATCGAACACGAGGGCAACGCCGGACTCAAAGCGTCCGTTGGCATAAATCAGATCCGGTAACCACGTTTGACTCATTCTTTAACCGCCAACACTTCACGCGCCGCAGTGCGATCTCCAGTGCAACTGATACGTCTCGGTCCCGCAAGATAACTCAACTCGAAACCCAAGCTTGCGTACAACTCAACAATCCGCGGCGTCGCCTGATTCGAAATCACAACCGGCCCCGAGTGCTTCGCCAACAACTCCGCAGTACGCGTCTGATCGTCCCACGAAAATCCGCCGGAACTGTAGGTCGTGAACTCAACATCGTACGGCGGGTCCGCGTAAATGAAATCCGTTTTTTCGATCCGCAGCGTTTCTACGTCAACGTTGCTGAACTCCCAGTGCTTGAATGCCCCGGCATATTCACCGAAAGTCGTTGCGTAGTTGATCGTCACGTAGGTCCCAAACGGCACATTGAATTCGCCACCTTTGTTGAAACGGCAAAGACCGTTGAAGCACGTGCGATTTAGATAGTAGAACAACTCGGCCGCTTCGCTGCTCTTTGCGCCGCCATTCTGAATCAATTTATTGAAGCGCTCGCGATGTTTGTAGAAGAGCTTCTCGTTGTAGCGCATCTCGATCCGCCGTCGCAGGCCCTTTTGCAGATGACGATAGAAATTGATGAGGTGCGGATTGATGTCATTTAGCAACGCGCGTTCCGGTTGTAGCCCAAGGACCACCGCGAGTCCGCCGCAAAACGGTTCGACGTAACGGCGATCGGAATGTTTGTCCCAGATGGGTTTCAAGTGCGGCACGAGCCAGCGTTTGCCGCCGGCCCATTTCAACGGCGGCTTTAGCCTCACAGACATGCCGCGCCTCGTGAACCAAATTTCCGCCACAGTGTAGAGCCGTAAGCCTTTGAAAGTCGCAACGGGCGATACGCGTAGTAAAGCGAGTGCAGGGAAGGCGGAAGATTCAGCGCGTGCCAGTCCGTAAACGTGGGGACGAAGATCGCGCGCAACGCAGAGACGAACGCGTCGCGCTTGCGGTCCATGATTTTGAAGTTGTAGAGGTTAGTTTCAGTCGACTCGGCATAATCGGACCTGTTGAAAATCTCCGACAGTATGTTGTGCGCCATTCGCTTGGCCGAGTTATGAGCGTCCACGGCGTTAAAAACTTCAACGGGAACGCGAATGTATGAAACAGTTTCCGCCAAACGCAGACCCAGGGCCAACATGCGCGTGGCGTGCGCCTTAGCGGCGCGTTCGATTACAGCCGGCCACGCGATCGATCCGGCGGCGCGTATCAACTCGCCGAGTGAGCTGATCCATTCAACCCCGCGCCAGAGATGTTTTGCGCCGTGCATCGATAGATACAGGATCAGGTCCTCGGTGGCGAGCGTCTTGATCTTCGCGCCCGCGATCTCCACAGACTGGAAGCGCGACATCACGTCGTCCGTCTCCAACTTGAATACGAAACTCTTCGGCGCGAGCGCCCAATGCAGATCTACGATCGTGAACCAATCGTCACGCATAAATTGTAGCTCGCAATGATGACTCAGGTGTGAATCCAACGAGCGCGGCGTCAGCTTCGGTGTCATTTCGTAACCGAGCGACTCGAGTAATTGCCGTGATCGAGCGAAGTCTTGCCGCCTGATGAGCACGTCGATATCGCCCGCAGCGCGCAAAGCAATCTCGCCGTATGCCATTTGTGAAAGTACGGCGCCTTTGAAGATAGCGATCGGAACACCGTTTTCTTCAAAAAGCTTGCAGAGGTTTAATTGTCTACCGACAAGGTGAAGTACGTTTTGCGAGTTGGCGACTGTTTCGCGCTTCAATCGCGAAAGAAAATGGCCGGGGAGAAGATCGCTGGCGGCAGTCGCCACGTGTTTCTGAAGTAGCGGCAGTAGCCCGTGAACTTGAGCAATTGCGAAGACATAGTCGAAGTCGATGTCCTGTCTTAAGAGATGGCGTAACCCCAAACGCTGATCCTCCCGGAGCTCGCGCCGTGCGACGGTCAGAAGCAAGGCGTTCTCTGGACGATTGTGGTTCATGTAACTAGCCACTGAACTTTTCAGAGATTTCGGTTACGAGATCGAGCGCGTCGTTCTGGTTGCGAAACTGAGAAGGAAACTGCGTCACCAGTTCGACTGCGATCTGTTCGTTGGAAATCTTCCCGTCCATTTTTGAAAGTACGAATCTTGCGATTGCGCCTTCATTGTTGACATGCGGAACGTAACGGCCGGCGCGTTTGCGAAGTTGCACAGGAGATAACGGAGTGCCAAACAGAGTCGATTGTTTGAAGCGACACTTTACTTTTTCCTGCGACACCAAAGCCGTGTCCCAACGCCAAACGTAATCATCACCAATCACACGCGCTTCCAGCCGGACCTCAACCCGATCCCCGGCTGCAACTTCGAGAGGTTGCTCAAACGGAAAAAAGCCCTGGCCGTAAATCAACTCCGCGCTGCCGGGCGCATTCGAAAATCCTGTTCCATCGAGAAGCTCGCTATCGAACCAAATAGCTAACCCATGAGCCGTTCCCCTTCGAGCCACGCGCAAAGATATGTCCTTACAGATATTGGCGTCTTCAACTCGTTCGTAGTCCAACTCATGCCAGACGACGGCTTGGCCCAACAAGCTTTCCGTTGAGACGCGCAATTTACTCCAGAAGTTGACCACGAAACCACGTCCGGAATTCAAAGCGACACCGTTCCCATTGTCTTCCCACGGACTGACGATCTCCGCGTAGCGCGCCGGAGCTTCAACCACGGCCGCCCAAAGCCGATCGAGTCTTGGAATCAAGATTCCACCGGGCCGCAAAAATCTCGTTCTCGCGTCGATAATTGAAGTGATGCTTTGCTGAAACCACGGCAACACTCCACGCAGATCTGAAACGATTACGTCCGCTTTTTCCGGGAGTGTGACTTTCGTAGAGAGGTCCTGAACAAACTCGATCCGATCGTTGAATCCATACTCACGGGCCGCATCGCGGCCAATCTGAATGACCGCGCTCGGCTCAATCGCAAACACGCGCCGCGCCCCTAACCTGCACGCCACAATCGCGAAAAATCCTGGTCCACACCCCAGATCGACAACGACCGAATCTGGTTTGATCGCCTGAAGCAGGGCTGAGACATACGCGTCCATCCGCGGCGCGTCTGCGATCATTTTGCCGTAGGCAGAGATGTTATACATGCTCGAGAATCGTCTGGCACAACTCACCGATGCGAGCGGGATCCGAATGAGACGTCACTCGTTTGACCGGAACCGCATTCAGCACGCGGTGCAAAAATTTAAACTCTCGCGCGCGCATCTCCCGGTCCATTAGATAAGCAGCATACGTATTGGCAATCAGTGAAATCAGTTTTTCAGCCGGGGAGAGATCCTCAACGAATGGAGCCGCAGGATCGTCTGTTCGTTCCGCCAAAACATAGATCGCAGCCAAGGGAAGGGGAGACGTTTGAAACTCGTATTTGTCCTGCGTCAGATCGAGATAACACTTGTCCCAGGTCGGAGTAAGTTTCGGCAAACTCACGCCGCTGCCGTACAAAGCCTCAACTGAAGAAGGCCATAATCTAATTGACGGATATCCGGGTTGGACCAAGAACTCGTCGCCGGCATCCCGCAACGTGACCACGTCTTCAGCCAGAACGCAGTAACCTCGTTCGGCAAACGCAGCGGCGGTGGTCGACTTACCGGAACCCGCAGGACCCACGATCGCAATCGCACGATCACCGGCGGCAATTGCCGAGGCGTGCAACGAGATGAAACCCCTCAGCAGCAATGTAAACCCCATAATAGGACCAAGGAGGTACGTTGCGGTGTCTTCCAAAGTTAGCGTGCCGGCAGGCCAGGTGGCCCAGATCTGTTTTCCCTGTTCGTCGATCAGAAACTGCGTGCCGTCAGCGTATTCGAGCTGATAATGGCCAGCGAGCTTCCAGGCGATTAAGGTGGGCTTTTCGCCTGGTTGGCGATCGGGATTGACGTACCACAGCTTTTTGGTAAGTGACCGCTGCTGAAACCACAACGGCATGCAGCCAAACTGGATTTCAACATCCGGCGTTACGGATTGCTGGTTTGATAAGAGAAGACCGGGGACACTTTCGTTCAGATGGACGCGGAGGCCATAGATAAGTGAGTGATATCCCACCGCCAAGTCTCAGCCGGTTTTGTCTTTGCCGCTGCCGCCGTCGTTTCTTCCCACAACGCCGCCGAGAGCTTTGGTGATCTCGCGGATGTTTCCGTAATGCACGAGTTTGGGAGTTATGTAGGGTTTCTTGTGACGATCCGTTTGCTGGGCGTTAGTCGAAGGACGATCAGATGCCATTCGTCTGCTCCATTACGTGGGAGTGAATCAGCCACTGGTTCAGGCTGAAGGGCCTCACATTGATCGACAACTGATTGCTGTCAACTTCTTCAGCAACCCGGGGAATTGATGTTCGATCGACGTAAGACAAAAGCGCCGGGACAGGTTGAAATTCATCAATGCTCGCAAACTTCTTAGTGTGGCCCAAATGTAATCCAGGATCACTCGCCAGCGGTGATTTCGGACGTAATAGTACTGCATCGGGCAAAGTCCCGGCCATCGCTTTCCGCAGTATGGTTTTTTCGAGCATCCACGGGACCACTGGCAACGTGAGAAGATAGTCTACCATTCGCACGTCAATCAAGGGATGTCTGACTTCGAGCGGCAGTGAAGTTATGCCAGCATCATAACCCGCGTAAAGCAGATCCCAACTCGGGGAGTAAACGGTGTGAACCGCGCGTGGTCGCAATGGATGAGCTGGTGCACTGTCGGCGTGGATCTCGCGCCAGCGTTCGACGAGGTTAAGTCGCTTCGAAAAGTCCTGATTCAGCCAGACAGGAAAGGGCGGTCTATGCGAATGGGGGTTTCGCCAGCGTCGCCACTGAGTTCTGATCCCTATTGGTGGCGGGCTGCGTTGAGAATAAACGTACCCGATCATGTCGAGCAGCAATCGCCCGACGTTCCCTTGCTTCAACGACATGACAAACGAGTGCTTTGGAGTTTCGTTTAGAAACGTGTCGCCGTCCCAACCCGTCAAAGCTACTCTGGCGCTCGATGCAAGACGTCGTAAGAGTTCCTTCGAGACAGCATAAAACGGCTCAACGTCGAAGGGCTCGGGTGCTACTCCAACATCTCGACCATCGTCCTGTTCGTTGATCTTGTTACCTTCAAGAACCTGTAACGGGATGTTCAGCGCGTCAGCAACGAGCGCGGCGTACTTACGTTCTTCATCCGCAAAAATTGCGTCGTAAACAACGCAACAACCGCTCAATTGGACTGGCGGGGAATTTCGCGCGTGGGCGGCCACTGCCGCTACCGCCGACGAATCCAGCCCACCGCTGAGTGAGATCGCGACGCGTTCGGTTCGCAGGCGATCTGCAACCGACGCGTTCAATAACTCCTGAAACCGCTCAATGTAATCACGTCCGTTTCGATAGCGAATCGTTGAAACTGATGGGGTCCAGTACTCACGTAAACGAACGCCATCGGCACTAACAGAAAGAGCATGCGCCCTCGGCAGACGTTTGATATCGGCGAACGTAGTCGTCTGTCGCTCCTGGTTCAGACCGAAAAGGAGAAAGTCGCCGATCGCCGGTTCGTTGAGACTGTTTGAGACGCGCGGATGCAGACGAAGACAGTTCAGAGTGTTACTGAATACGAAGCACTCGTCGTCGAGGCTGTAATACAACTGTCGAATACCGAGTTGATCGCGGGCACAGAAAAGACGTTGCTGCGTCGTGTCCCAGATCGCAAAGGCAAAATCTCCGACGAGGTACTTAACGCAGTCTTCCTGCCACGCTTCGTAGGCGTGCAGGATCAGTTCCGCATCATTCGGTTCGCGAGGAGCATCACCGAGAGTGCGCAAAGGCGCGCCGAGTTTGTCTTCGAGTCTGACGATCAGTTCACGACGCGCATCGAGCCGGGCGTCTGCTGTAAGCCAGAGCTTTTGATCGAGAGTTAACGGTTGCTGTTCGGTAGCGGCTTCAACGGTGGTACGAAACATCGCGTGTCCTAAGCCCACGTTTCCGTTGCTGCGGAAGTGCTGAGCGTCAGGTCCACGAAAGGACATGAAAGTCGTCATTCGCGAGAGCAAATACTGATCGACCGGCGCTCCATCTCGATTGAGAATGCCGGCTATGCCACTCATCAGTGTCGGAACTTTTCTGAGAGGAATTGGACATCAGGTTGCTCCTTCGATTGTGACAAGGCCCTGCGCTGCGAGCTGTTCGATCAGCGACAGCAAATCCTGCCGGAGCACTACTTCGTCAACTTCATATTCATCAAGGAGCAGCTTGTAGGCCGCTTCGATGGAGTCGGACGTCGATAGGACCGAGAGTATTCGAGTGCCAACATCGTCCAGGCCGAAGTAGCGCTCGCTGGCCAGATTCAGGATTACCGATTCCTCCTGTAGATTTGAGATGAGCACGTCGTCTGGGACACGGACGCGATCCGAGAAGGAAATTTGCATGCGCAGCACCTTAAGTACAAAGCAGATCTTAGTCAAGATTTAACCGAGGATTTATAATCGGCAACAAGGCGCAGGTTAAAACGATTTCCGCGTGTGCGGCGCAGGACAAAACGGTGCTTATGGTCAGTTCTTACTTGCCGGAACTGTTTGACATGTGTGATCGTCTGGGGAAGTGATGAGCCGTGGCAGGCTTTCAGAAGTCAGGCTGATTGATGAGTGACACGGAAAGCGTGTTGGCTGAGGCCGTAGGCAGCAGGGACAAAAACAAATGAAAGTACGGATCCTGGTTGCGATATTGTCGCTCTCGTTTACCGTAAGCGCGCAGACACCCGTGCAGCAAATCGTTCAAACGGAACATGCATTCGCACGCATGGCCGCGGAAAAGAATACGCGCGATGCGTTTATGGCCTATATTGCCGACGACGGGTTACTGTTTCGCCCCGGCGCTGTGAACGGAAAGCAGTGGCTCCTCGAACATCCAGTGCCAGCGTCCAACAAACGTCCGCTGCTCGCATGGCAACCGATTCTAGCCGTCGTGGCGAGGGCCGGCGATCTCGGTTTCACCACTGGACCATGGCAAGCCAGGGACGACATCAACGACGAGAAGCCGTCCGCTTACGGCCAGTTTGTCACCGTGTGGAAGAAACAGCCGGATGGTTCGTGGAAGTTTGTGGTCGATCTCGGCATCAGTCATCCGCAGGCCGTGCTTGGTCCAGCAAAGCCATGGCAACCGACAGGCGAGAAAATCGAGGAGAAGGTTGACGAGGTTGACGTGGTTGCTGCGCGCAACGATTTGCTCGAACACGATCGCACATACGCGAAGGCGACTTTGAACGAGGGTTTGGTTAAGGCTTTCAACTCCTACGCTTCATTGGAGGTTAGGCTTTATCGAAACGGCAGTCTCCCGTCCCATGATCGCACTACCTCGGCCGCCGCGTTGACATCAACAAAAGGACAAGTGGTTTGGACTCCAATTGCCGCCGATGCTTCTCGCTCAGGCGATCTCGGTTACACGCACGGCACTTATGAAATCACTGATGAGACGAAGAAGATTACTGAGCGTGGCAGTTATGTCAGGATTTGGCGAGGCTTCGGAACCTATTGGCGGATAGTCGCGGATGTCACAAACCCTCATCGATAACTCTCCGCGAACTATTCGCGCGCCGGGCCGGGTCAATCTGATCGGCGAACACACCGATTACAACGACGGCTTTGTGATGCCCGCGGCGATCGGTTTTTCCGTGTTCGTCCGTGTCTGGCCGCGCGAAGACCGCAAGCTCGAAATCCGCTCAGAAAATTTCGGCGACCAAATAGAATTCGATCTCGACGAACCGAATCCGGCGCCGCGCCAGCACTGGAGTGACTACGCTGTGGGCGTCGCGGTGATGCTGGAACGGGCAGGACATCGCTTGCGCGGCGCGCACTTGCAGCTTCGCGGTGAAGTTCCGGTTGGTTCGGGTTTGAGTTCTTCGGCGGCCGTGGAAGTCGCCACTGCCTGCGCGCTCACCGCGAACTCAGATCTTTCCATAGATAAACGCGAGCTCGCCTTAATCTGTCAAAGAGCAGAGAACGAATTCGTCGGCGCACGTGTCGGCATCATGGACCAGTTTACTTCGCTCTTTGGTCAGGCACAGCGAGCGCTGATGCTCGACTGCCGTTCGCTTGAATTCAAGTTGTTGCCAGTGCCCGACACAGTGAAACTGGTTATTTGCAACACGATGGTGAAACATGCGCTGGCGTCGAGCGCTTACAATGAGCGCCGCGCGCAGTGCGAAGCGGGCGTGCGGCATCTCGCGCGGTTTTTGCCAGACGTGAAGGCGCTCCGCGACGTGACTATCGAGCAACTCGAGCAGTTTGGGCGCGATCTTCCCGAGGTGGTTTATCGTCGTTGCCGTCATGTGATTACGGAAAACGCACGTGTGCTGGCGGCGGCTGAAGCACTGGAGCAACACGATCTGGATCACTTTGGTAGGTTGATGGCTGAGTCGCATGACAGCCTCCGCAATGATTACGAAGTGAGTAGCCGGGAGTTGGATTTAATGGTTGAACTCGCACGCAGAGTTGAGGGAGTTTACGGTGCACGAATGACGGGCGGAGGGTTCGGCGGTTGCACCGTAAATCTGGTCGAAGGCGGTTATGTAGAACAATTCAAGGAAAGTGTGCCGAAGCTCTACCAGCGAATCACCGCGTTGAAACCGGAGATCTACGTTTGTGAGCCTTCGAATGGGGCGGAAGAAATCTGATGAAACTGATCATTCTGGCGGCCGGGTACGCCACGCGTCTTTATCCATTGACACTCAATCAGCCCAAGCCGCTGTTGCCGGTGGCGGGCAAGCCAATGCTCGAACACGTGGTGGACCACGTGGCGAGTGACCAGGACATCGATCACGCTTACGTGGTGACGAACGCAAAGTTTGTGAGTCACTTCGAAAACTGGGCCGGGACGTACACGCGGCCTAATCTTCATTTCGGTTTCACGATCGTTAACGACGGCAGTACAGACGATTCAAACAAGCTCGGTGCGATCGGCG
>Ga0196977_1000481_pt1 | contig 20969 bp, 20 predicted proteins | sample S3v_1013CmetaG_FD_148634 | JGI IMG/M metagenome (GOLD analysis project Ga0196977, IMG submission 148634) | Soil microbial communities from Anza Borrego desert, Southern California, United States - S3+v_10-13C | ecosystem: Environmental > Terrestrial > Soil > Desert | place: USA: California...
TAGTTAGTGCAGGATGCTACCCACCCTGGACTACTTTAATGAAAATCGCCACCTGAAAAATCAGTAAATGAAAAAAAACACGGAAATCAAAATCAGTACATTGAAAGCAGGGTGTCGTAATCAATGCACGGGAATTCACTCGTCGGAATCAGTTAGCCATGTCGTCGGGTCGGATGGGATAGCATCCTGCACTAACTAATACTTACGTCAGAAAATATTATCTCTATTGAACCGCATATTTGCAATATAATTGTAGTCTCCAATACTTATTATAAACTGATTCTAACTCATCTAAAACTTTGTGCATCTGGAAGTTAATATCATCACTATCACTATAAAAATTAATAATGTGATCAATACAATATGGTGGAAATCGTGTCTTTTTTGGATTTTTTCTGAGTAATTGTTTCATTTCCTTGCAATTTTTACATTTATAAATTTTAGGTAAACGGAACATTATATTATTAGACGAGAAAATATTTTCCATTAGAAACATAAATTAATCATTTGACTGATCTTTATTTTCCGGATTCATTTTTGATTTTTTCATTTTGACTTTTTCAACTTTTTTGTATGATTCAGCGGCAAGTTTTAAAACCTCCTTGTACGATAATTCTTTGTGTTCATTTCTCAATTCTTTCACATACTCTAACCACGGATTTTTTGTTTTCATTTTATTCGCTTCAATTGATTCCATTAATACTATTACATTAGAAAATATCCCATTAATGGTAAATCTATTTTTACGCATTGTTATCCGAACAGCAATTACTTCTACAGTTGAAGGCGCAAGATATACTTTTAATTACGTATTTTAGTTTTTCAAATAGTCTAATGAATATATTCTTGCAACAGGACATATATATATAAGTCCAGAAAATTTAAAACATTTTTACGATACTCAAAAATGCAACGTAGGCAGATGATAGTGTACCTATGTGAAGACTGCTTGTAGTTGAATTCGTTTGATAGACTTTTACTGCAAGTGTATCACTAGCTGATAGTTTCATTAGGTGAGACGTATTCCAGCAGTTGACAACTGAATTAGCTTGTCCAGATCTACGGCATGCATATTGAGGTGTAGTACTTCCATTTTTATAGACATACATTTCTTTTACTCCAGGATTTGATGCATCGAATGCCATTTGGAGATTAATCATGTAATTTCCACTAGTTGGTACAGTAATAGTTTGACCTGATGTTACCGTAATGCTTCCTTGACTAGATATTGTTGTATCCCATCCGTTGAAATCAGTGTATGTTGAGTCGGCTACGGAGATATAACTTGAGGCAGATAGATAGAGTGCAGGTTGACCACTTGAACTAATATTACCACCTACAGATAGGCTGTTATTACATGTATAATTTCCTGATGTATCCCAATAACTAGCAACACTTAGTGATGGTATTGATCCTTGAGCAGTTCCTGATCCATATAGTACTTTGAGTTGATTTGTGACTTTTCCTAATTGAAAGTTGCTTGATGAATTACTTGATCGATATGATGATCCATCCCAATATGTGTCAAAACCAATTACAATATTATTATGCTGCTGACTTTGTATGTGAAGCAGTGGGTAACTATCAGCGCTAGTATAAGTTGCAATATTTGCATTATTAGTTAAACTCGATGAGTTATCGGCTCCAAAAACCTGTAGTCTATGTGATGAAGTAGTGAAGAGATCTCTACCAATACCATACTGACCACTTGGATTTATTACAGTACCAACATTCCATCCAATTGCACTACCTTGTGCCACACCAGATGCATAGTATGTGATTAGACTTGTACCTTTATTAATCCTGTAGTTGGATGTTGCTGAGGATGAATTCCATATTAACCCTGGAACCCTCCAAGCATCAAATACCATATCTATATCATTGTGATTAAATCCAACTAAATGGTAGAACGGGTAAACGTCCCCAAATCCATATAATAGCATTGTAGGAGCTGATCCCATTGCAGCACCGAAGCCACCGATTTGAAGTTTTCCTACACCATTTGTGGCAGCTGTGGAAGTACCAATGTATACATGATCAGATGCACTAAGATTTGTTGAGTTTGTGTTTGTGGAAGTTAGATTTGGAGCTGTTACCAATCCGGAAGTATTAATAGACATAGCATTGGTCCATGTAATTGCATTCCCAGCAGTATTCCCAGATGATGCGTTAAAACTGAGTAGGTTACTTGATTTTGCTATTTGATAGTTAGAACCAGAATACGAGGAATTCCATGCTCCAAATCCATTTCCATAGCAATCAAAGTTCAAGTTAACATAATCATGGTTATAATTAAAATTTTGGAAAACTGGATATGCATCAGCATTTGTAGTTGCAAGAAGATGTGGACCTCCTGCTGTGCTAGCTGCAAAACCATATAATTGAAGTTTTCCACTACCATTTGTAGCTACTGAAGTATTTCCAACAACAAACGGGCCAGAATTAATAAAACCTCCTGCAAATGTTGGTGTAGCAGCTGTATGAATATTTTGTGGAAGTGATAAAGTGATGGCATTTGAACCATTTGTAACATTTACTTGATTTGTAGTCCCTGTAATTGTTCCAGCAGCAGGAGATCCAGAAGTACTACCAATAAGTAGTTGTCCATCTGTTGTTGCACCTGTTGATACAAGATTTTTAGATGCATTTAGATACACATACCCTTTAGCAGTTCCTGAAGTCAGATTAACATTTGCAGCATTCAGTGTAGTCAAAGTAAGTGGAACAAACATTTGATTTCCACTAAAGTTAAATCTTGCGACTTCTACACCTGATGAAGCAACTGACATTGTAGCAGCTGAATTTTTGTAAAGTCCTAAATCTGGTGATGATAGGAATGTATAGGCTGGAAATGCGACTGAACCGTCTGTGTTATATGTACCGCTGTCAAATTGTGATATACCAAGTACATGGATATCACCATTAATAAGTGCATTTAATGATGTACTTAGTTCACCAGTTACATGAAGGTCACCACCAATATTGGCATTTGTTGTCGTACTTAGTTCTCCAAGTATGCTAGCCCCTAGTGCATTTATTCTCATGACTGCAGTACCTGAACTTGTAAAACTTATTTCACCAACAGCTGAATGATATATACCAGTCGTAGGATCACCTTTGAAAGTTATTGATGGACCACCAGCAGAGCCATAAGCAACTACTATTTCGTCAGTTAAAATAATACTGTTGTCAACTGGAATTGTAACTATCCCAGTGAGTTTAGAGGCATCTACATCATTAATTTTTGCATTTGTAACAGCAAGGTTCGCGATCTTAGCAGTTGATATACCACCATCTTTCACTTCTAGCTGCCCCGTAGAATTATAATCAATCGATATATTATCAACGGCAATAACCAGATTAATATTCAGGTTTGACTCATTGAATAAATTTTGGAACATTAATAATATATTTACACGAGAAAATTAGAATGCATGAATATAATTCCCATATTTATCAAGGTATGCAGATCCTCTACCTCTTTGTCGTCTTCTGCATCTACAACCGTAACCATGCTGCTCAGCAAAGTCCGCAACCTTATTCAATTTCAGTGCTCGAGCTCCTCTGCTGATTACTTTTGATCGTTTTAATGCTCCTCTTATTTTATCGAGTAAAGGAACACTACCAGTTTGTGGATATGGCATTGCGGCTACATTAACGACCTGGCCGGTTGGTTGCAATGGGGGTTTAGGTTCTTGTAAGGATTTTATCGCGTTCAAGTTATTTTCCCCAACACTAATTCGTTCTAAGGCAGCAATATTGTTCTCCCCCAGACTTTTCAGTGCACGTCCACCCATCATTCTACGTCTCCGTTGAGTTTTCTTCTTTCTTGGCATTATAATTAACGTGAAGAAAATTTACTATTTCTTTTTGGGTCGTCCTCTTTTTCGTTTCCTTCCATAGCCCAACGCTGCAGCACCAGCACTTGCCCCTGATGCTAATGGAGCAAATGAACCGGCAAACGGAGTCACTGCAGCTAACCCTTTACTAATTAGTTTATTATTCTTCACAAAATCGTGAACTTTACCTGCATTCCTTTTAATCCAATCTAATACAGGGCCTTTACCGTGTTGTTTACGTCTACCTCTTCGTTTTCTTGGCATAGTTTATAAAATTAACTCAGAAAATATTGCATGTTAAAATTTCTTCTAAATTCACCCTTGGTATCAACAAAGAAGAAAGAATAGGGTTTCGAAGTTGCATCTTCATATAATGTCGTAAATAATTCAAATGGAATCTTCAGATCCATATTTTGGTAAAGTTCCATGAGTTTATTCTCAGAGTGACCAGCAAATAGTAGAAATATATTGATATTCTTCCTTGCCTCCGGAGCTAAGTCATTTGGATATTGAGATGAAAATATGATTTTGGTTTTGAAATGTCTATGGTGTTTGATTAATGTAGCGATCGATTTATCTCTCAACATATGACTCATATCATCAAATACAAATATATATTCCGGAGCTATCTTCTTTGGTTTCCGTTCTTGCTTTTCTTCATCATCCTTATCAAATAAATTTAATTTAGGTTTCGGATCCTCATTCTTTTTCTTATTTCCGATTTCTTGTTTTGCTTCATCCTCCAATTCTTTGACCTTTTGTGGTATATTGGCTTCCTCCAGTGTTGTGCTTACCGTAATTTGAATGCCCTTCTTTTCAAAATATTCAACGATCTTAATCCAATTATCATCATTGAACACAGTGCTTGATATAATGTAGAGGTGAGTCTTCTTTCCTGTACATTCTTTTAATATTTTGAAGATTGCATTAGTTTTACCTGATTCTTTTTTCGCACATATGAAAATTGTACAATATAGTCGAGGAATTAAATCATATCCTTTGATCTTCTCTGGATCAACTTTCGGAACATCAATTGGTGTCACAACATGTTTACTAATCTTTTTGATTCGAATCATTAATAATATTACTCCAGAAATATTGCTAATCCAATGATTAATAGATTTTGACATCTGGCGTATCAGTTTTATATTTCACGAACTCAAGATGTATGAATAAATCGCCTGAACGGGTAGATAAAGGAGATGCGGCACCATCACCAGTAACGAATTGAAAATTATATTGACCAGAAATCGGTTTTCTCAATGTATAAGTTAAATTTGGAACAGCATAAACTCCATCAAAAAAACTACCTATTATATCACTCACCATATCGGTATAGATTCCACTTACATCTACCTCAGGTACAGCAGCGACATATGTAACCGTTTTAACATTAACTTCATCTGGAATAAAATTAACTGTGTTTATTGACCAATTAAATCCGGTTTCGGCAGTTAATACTCGTCTTATGATAATATTCTTTCTGACTTCAATTATTCGTGTATCCATAATATTATTACATGAGAAAATATCCTTAGATTACGCTGATGCCAGAAGATGAAATTGTGAGCATTTTCTGAGTAACAGCAAAGTCATAGTGATTAAATTGTGTATTTGCAGTCGTACAATATATATCCCACTTTTGTTCAATAGAAAGATCTAACCCATCTTCTAAATTCGTTGAATTAAAATCTTTTCCTGTAAAGTTATCCATATGAAACCAATTGTATTGATAAATATTAGCGGCTTGCAATACTTTATCTTTCAAACAACCACGTTGGAGATTGTAATCATCTAATTGTGTACAATCAATATTATATTCTTGTAATCGTTCATTGTTCAACATTGTATAGTATGTACTACATTTTGCCCCATTGATATTATTGTGATCGTATGCAAGATAGGATGATTCTGTATTATTAAACAGTGCATGGTATATTTTTACCAATTTCCTTCCGTGTCCTCTATTAAATCGAAGACTAACATTTTGACTTGTACCGTTAAGGTTATTTTTATATGTGTACACGTACGGAATTAAAACATTTAAGCCAGTAGATGCCACTTGGGTACGTAATTGATTTGTAATTTCTGGATTCTTTTCAACTGCAAGATACAGTGCAAGATTAGAAATACCAATTTCATTAGTCGTTGCAAGAGCTCCTGTTGCTAAATTTAGAGCACCAGTATTAGAAAACACTGTTTTAGTACTTGGCCCCCAAACAATTCTAAGGAGGATGATTTCACCAAAATAAATATCTTTATCAACTGAGAAGATTGTATTCTTAATGTACTTCATTGGAAGCATAACATTCATATTTAGCACACTTTCGGCACCACCTGCTTCTAGAGTTGAACGATAAACATATGATGGTTCAGTGTAATCAAAATAACTTGCGGCTGGGGTAGCTGCTATACCGGCAACTGTCATATTTCCGAGTGTTACATCACCTACTTGTAGAGGTATATGAATTTCACCACCTGGAGCAGTATTTACAGCACCGTTTGGAAATGTTAATGTTGGATTATTACCAAACACACCGTTGATACCAGGTCTTGCAGCATTACCAGTATAACTATCTTTAAGAACACCACTTCTATGGAGATGAAAGCCAGATCCAATGTTTCCAGGCGTAGCATTTGCATTTCCAGCAGCACCAGCGACACCATTCATGAAATCAATATCAAGATATTCTTGTAGTGGAGTCTCAGCGTTAAATGTAACCTTTGTATAATTTGATACTTCATTGAGATCACAAATGTAGATTCCAGATCTGGTGTATAATTGAAATTGTCTCCAATGAGGGAAGCAATCCTTGAAAACATTATTATACCCGGGATTTGGACCAGCTGGAACTCTAAATTGAAACGTGATAAAAGATTGGGCAAGATTCATAGCATAAGCAGCGGGCAGCTCGAAAATTGTTTCTTGGCCACCGGCTAGTGATTCTGTTGCTGTTGTTAAACCGGATTGTGGCAAAATTTTGTTTAACCTGTAAGAAGGATGGATGTAAACATCTTTTTTGTAATCAAGTTGTTTCGCAATATGTGACATTAATAAAATTAGTTGAGAAAATTTAATGTAACTGCTCATCCTAAATTCTCCATTACAGATAATTTCAGAAATTGTTTAACGAGTTTATTCAATGGATCTTTCTTGAATAACATTAATGTAAAAACAATATTCTGCCCATTTAGATCTATCTCTGCACCATCTTCATCAGTAAGTTGAAAATGATAAATATTATTTGTATTCGACGTAATCGGTTTAGCATATGCCTCCACGTCTGGGCAAACATAGATGATATTCGCGTAATCGGTATTTTGTACACCAAGTATCTCCTGTAATACATTATCAATACCATTAGTCGAAATATCTGAATGTATAAATATGGAATCCTCGAGCTGAAATTTGACTACATTAATTGATGTAAGTGTATCTCCAGTGAAGACATAAGATGAATTAGGTTCAAATCCCAACTGTTCATATAGATAGTCGGTAAATATAAATCGAGGTTGAACTCCTAGGTTATTAGAAACTGTCCAGGTATAAAATCCAGTATCTCCAGTCATTGATGAGTTAGGAATTGATATTTGATATGTCCAGTGATTAGGGCTATTTGTATTCAATTGATACTGTAATTGATAGGCGAATGATGATCTACTGTAATTACCTACTGGCATTGTAATCGTGACTTGATTACTGATTTCATCTAAAACAAATGTATTCTGATTATTTTGGATCAACCAATATGATTTAGGGATCGATGCTTGTAAAACAACACAATGATCATAATCCTCATTTTTGTAATCTAACTGATAGGTGAAACTGGAATGAGTTCCTGAGATACGGTTATGACTATCTATGTAGAATATTCTTTTGCTCGTTATCAAACTCATAATATCATTACAGGAGAAAATAAATGATTAGTCATTTTTGATTAGTCAAATATTATAATCAGTCAAATAATAAAAAGTTTATGATAAAATTATAATCATAGTATTTATAAAAATCTAGTGAGTAAAGAAATGATTAGATATATCCGAATTTCTTGAGTCGAGTTCTAAATTGTTTGGCTTTCTTTTCCGACTTCACTACTTCAGACCATCCAGTACATTCTTTCCATGGCTTCCCGTTGAATCGATCGATTAAAAACTGCATCGCTAAAAATCCACAACTGTCACTACTTTCCGATTGCTGTTTGATTTTATTAATTTTGAATTTGAGGTAAGTATCTGGATTGATTTTATCTACAATAATTTTAATATCCTTCATTAGTGACTCTGGTGGGTCTTCTGCAAACGAATCATAGTACTCCACTGATTGATCACCATCTGCATCAATATAGAGTGCCACCCAATGACTACCTGGCTGATTATGCTTATCGAGGTTAAGTACGACGCCCATTTTATTTGATACCGGTATCTTATCAACCTCATCGATTGCATATACTCCTCTGTAACCCTTCTGTTTATAGTTATTCATCACACTTTCAATTTGATCATCGTATAGTCCACCATCTTTGTTACCTGATGCTTTTTGATGAATTCCTAGCTGTGACCGTTCATGTGCAATTAATTTATCAAGCTTAATAATCTCTTGTTTTAATTCCTCGATCCGTTTAAGATTCCGCTCTTTGTCACTCTCACTAATATCATCACGTTGATTTTCCCTCTCTAAATGTCCTAATTGTAAATCTAATCTATCCTTTTCTTGCTCCAATGCAGATCTCACATTTGTATGTATCATTATGTTTCCGACTGCGGGGTTTGGAGATGTTGGTATGGCTTCTGAAGCTTCTTGAAATTCATCATCTTTTATAGGTTGAGGAAAAGGAGTTAGAGGTCGTCTTACTCTTGACGGTGTATCTCTAAGGCTAGAAAGTTCGTCATGTATATGTTTTTCATTTCTTTCAATTTCTTCTACCATCTCTCTGTTTTCCCTGTCAATGGTGTCTTGACTCTTCAACAGAGGTGTCCTTACCGGTGTTGAATATAGAGAACCGATGGATGTACTAACTCCTGATGGTGTACTGGATGATGTCGCAGCTGGAATATAGTCATCTGCTGTTATCACTCGCCCAGTGGGCTCAGCTAATAATTCTTTGACCCTTTTCTTAAATTTGTTTGCTGATATATTTTTGAGAGAATCGTAGTCATCTGCTGATAAATTATCCCGTAATATATTCAAAGCTACTTGATCTTCAATTGGTCCCTTTGGTGGAATTGTCTTATCAAAATGACGCGCTAGTTTTGCAAGTGAAGGCCTGTTGGATGCATTAAGCTTAAATTCACCATATCGCGGTTTCTTCTTTTTTCCTTCTAATTGGGCAATTTCATTTTGCAAATAATCTATTTGCTTATCAAATATTTTCGCAATCTCATCCGCATATGGTTCTTTATCATCATATAATTTATCTCTCTCCTTCTTTAATTTTATAATCTGTAATTTAAATTCTGTTATCATTGACTGATAATATTGACTTTCCCCGGATGCATCCAATGGAGGTGGTGGTACAGCTGCTGCGGGTTGAGGAAGTGGTGGTACTGGTTGCTGTATCCGCTCACGATCTTTTTGGTTCATTGAAACGTGGAACATTAATTTAGCGAGGTCATTATTTGGTGGGTTATTCAATTTCTCTAAATCAGCAGTCTTTTGTCCGCTCATTTTTTTACGATTCTTCCGTTTTCTCTTTTGGAAATTATTAATGACTACTTTAACCAATTGCTTATTATTCATCATTGACTTAATATAGATACGTTTACCATTTAGTTTGATATATCGTCCTCTTGCATCTCTGTATAATCTTGGTGGTCTCGTTTTCTTCATAATTATAATATCATATCAGAAAATCTTAATTGAAGTTTAAAAGTAACCTCTTTTTCATCGTTTCCATTTCAGGGGATGGTTTCTTTTGTTCAGGTGGTGGATTAACTATTTGGATTACCTGTTTCGATCGTTTGGGTTTACTTTTTTTCTTCTTAACAGTTAGCGATGCTAATATCTGCTTAATCTCTGATAGTTCATTTCTGTATTCATCTTGTGTTTCTTGCTTTTGTGGAACAACTGCTTGCTTCCTTGGTTTAACAACGATTACATCTTCATCTGATTCACTTGATTCTTCCTCTTCCTCAATATAGTATTCTGGTTTCTCTTTTTTTTCTTTTAATTTATCGAGTTTTGCTTGTCTAGCCTTTGCCAGATTTTTAGAACTTGATATTTTACGTTTGTCGGTCATTATATATATCAAGTAGAGAAAATATTACTTCACTAAATTATTTCACTAAATTTTCAATATTTTTCAATACTTTTCGTTTATTCTTTGGAAGTATAATATTTTTGTAACAGAGGTGATTATCCTTTTTGAGTAGTGAATAGATTACAATATTATAACTAAGTAGATTACTTTTAGAAGGATATATGGTTTTGAATTGTTGCTCCAGCTTTAGAAATTTGCATGTTAGCTTATCGATTTCTGTATATGATAGATTAATCAATTTTACTCCTTTGATCTCGTAGTAGATGTTATAAATATATTTGTAATATTTATGATACCCTTTTTTTCTCATAATCCTCTTGAGTTCAATAATTGAGTTGAATAATTGATTTTTCAATTCTTTGATAATAAGTATATATTCTGGATTCAGTGATTGCTTAATACCAACCATTAACTTGAGCTTTTCTCTGAAATATGACTTGCGGTGATAGAGATGATTAGTATTTGACTTGTAGGATCCACCTGACATCATGAATGCATGTCGGTGGATGTCAATCATACCACATAGAGTACAAGTGCAGTATCCTTCAATGAAATAAAAATTATGATTACAGATATTCAGTGTATCTTCTGGAATGTGTTCATTAAATATATCTGCAAATGTATCACGATCATACTTCATTTTATAATTAATTATAGAAAATATGTATAGTCATTTTATTAAATCATTTTATTTAATCAGTGGATTTTTATAAATATATTGATAGTAAATTATTAATATGGTTTATTATTATACAGTGAGTGATGAATTGATTAACTGATTTTGACTAATAAAAACAACATCAACTAGAATGACAAAAATGTATACATTGGCTTAAAGAGAACAGCGTAATAATTTTTTATATAATGCAAATCCAAAAGTTCAACAAAGGCGAATTTAAACTTGCTGTTTTCGAAACATTAGGTAATCTATTTTTTAAAGCTAAAGATGTCGCTTCATTACTCGGGTACAAGAAGCCATGTAATGCTATTGAAGTACACGTCGATAAAGAAGACAAAATCAACTTCAACGAGTTACAGAAAAAAATAGGGGTCCCTGAAAAAAGGACCCTTCCAAAAATTGATCCGCAAACGATATTCATTAATGAATCCGGACTTTATTCACTAATTCTATCCAGCAAACTACCAAAGGCTAAAGAATTCAAGCATTGGGTGACCAATGAAGTGCTTCCATCTATTCGGAAAACTGGTCAATATGTTCATAAGGAAGTCAAACAAAAATTAACATTAAATGTACAAACAGAAGCTGACTTACAAAAAGCAGTAGTCAATTACTTACGATCAAAGTATCCTCATATCTATTTCACGGCATCACTTGGAGAATTGCAAGATACGCAATGGAAACGGATTAATAGTTTTCAAATGGGTTATCAAAAAGGGACACCGGATTTATTGATTTTTTATAGGAACAAGAAATATACTGGCTTAGCAATTGAATTCAAAACACCATCAGGTACTGGAAAGGTCTCAATGGATCAATTAGCTAGATTACAATCATTAAAAGGTCAGCAGTGGGATGTTGTTGTCTCTAATGATTTATTCGAAATAACTGAACGAATATATGCCCATATTAATTTGAATAAGTTACCCAAACCACGTCAAAAGATTCGAAAGGCAGAGATAAAAACAACCGTATCAATTACTGATTTCATTGAGGAGGAAACTGATGATGACCTTGAAGAGTTTAATCTGGAGGGACTAATTGATCACTTTGAAGAGGAGGATGAAGATATAGCCGATGGATTACGATCACATATCAAGTAAATAATGATAAAATCATACCCGAAAAAATCGGGGCATCAAAATTACAGGATTAACAATTTTCATAAGTCGATTTCATCTAATCATCTTCTTTACTCATACATTTTTTATAAATACTATCATAATTTAATTATCATATCATTTTATTATTTCTAAAGGAGTAATAAAATGATTATCATTTATTGACTAACATGACTTTGATGAAAATTGATGCAATGACTTAAAGAAAACCCTCGTTAAAAATTATATATCTAATGCAAACATTTTCTGCTCCTAATTTAATGGATAAAACTCAATTACTTGAATATGAATTAGAAAAACGACTTGCTAATATTCCGCCAAAGGATCTCAAGAAGCAATTCAAGAAAGTCTATGCCGAATCAGTAAAGGCAGTTGATACATTTATTAACAAGAGAATTGAGCCAAAGAAGAAAGCTCCTTCTATTACAACATCCACCTTTGTCTTAGTTTATCAGAAGATCGACGAGGGTCAAGTGAAGAATTTTGGTAAAACGATCAAAGATAACCATGGCAACATCTACGGCCAGCTCTCTGCCAGACACTATAATATCAAAGGCGATATTTCAAACTATGACGGCAGAACATATGATCGTCAAAAGAACAGATGGGATAATCTCCTAAAGAAATTGAAAACAAATACTGATTTTGCCAATGATTGGGACCATTTAACCATCAGTGCAGAAGTTCATCTAATTGTCATCGCCAGACCTGTATTACTACAGAAAGCTAACAAGGTCCATAAACCGTTGGATGAAGATCTGTTTTCAGAGAATGGACAAAGAGCTATTTTCAACAAGTTCATCAGTTATGATCTAAATAGAGCAGCAAAGAAGTTTGGTGAATTGTTCGACATCAAATTGAATGACTATGTGTTTAATAACTTCAAGGCCAATAGCTGCTATGTGAATCTTATTTTGGATACATTTTATGACCAATTCGAGAAGAGAAAGAAGGATGGTAAGAGGATGTATGCCAAACTAACATATGATCGACTTTGTGAAATCATTGGAGTCAAAAATAAGGATCAAGATATCGGCCTTAGTATCCGGAATTCACTGAAGTTCTTTGAGAAGTTTGCCCTTGGATTAGATGTCATTAATGTATTTGGCGAGGTTCTGATCTCCTACAGGCCCAATAAACTTAATAAACATATTACTCCCCAAGTGCTGAGAATCCTTGTTCATAATAGTCACTCGTATAAATTAGATAACCACCTCGAGAAGAAATTCGAACAACTGAATGGTAAGAAAATGACTAACTGGGATGATGTAAGTAACCTCTCAGTATCCAACAAATATCATATGAGGGCCATTGGAAAAGAGGTTGAAGTGCATTATATTAAGTCAATTGATGAATGTGTTGAGTTCATTAAACAGACTGACAATAACTACGTCAAGTTCATTACCACAGAGGATCTAAGTAACCTTTTGTTTCATATGACTGATCAATATTATATTCCGAATGTTAACTTCTCTGGTAATAGAATTTTATCAATGTCATTTGCAATTGGTGATGTATTTGCAACGATCGAAGGATCAGATATTACTGCACCAGATGATAACACTATTGCAATTGATAACTTGGAAACATACAATAAATATCATAAAGTTGATGATGCATTTTATGAAAAGATAGTTGATGTGAACTTGAAATCTGACTACCCTGAATGTGTACGACAGATTGAGAAGACATATAAGATTGGTCCGCTGTCTGGATTTCTAACAGATGATCATCCACAAGGTGGATTCAACGCAATCGATAAGCGAAAGGCCTATACAGAATGCCTAATGGAAATTGACCAAGTACCTGTTTTTGGATACTTTGATCGATACCAGAAATATGATAATCATCCAATTGAAGACCTGACTATGTATGTTGTTGAGGTACAAGGTGATCTTATCTTACTCCAGTCAGTGATCAGTAGATGCTATGGATTTAAGTTGAAGGAGGCCAAATCAAAATACAAGATTAACTACTTTAGAAGACCATCAAAGATTGTTAGTGTGGACTATAAGCATCCAGTTGATGAACTTTATGCTACCGATCTACATATTGATCATAAGAAATATATTGTTAATAAAACAACTGGATTACTAGAAAAACCGGACAATAAAGCTCATATTTCTAAAGTATTTAATAATCTTCCGGAGGCCCAATTCTACCAAATCAAGTACGGTGGAAATATTCACGCTATCTCCAGGAATGATAGAGATATTATCTACATCCTTGTAATTGAGAAGAAAGAGGAATTGGTTGATGGTTTCCGTCAGATTAAGGAGATCATTTATGATAAAATGTCAATTAAAATCAATAAGCTATATCAATCGGCTGTTGCAAATAAATTGAAAATTGTTGGAATTAAAACGGACTGTATCCTGATTAGGGACTCGCTTTCTAAAGTTGAAGGAATGTTCGATTTTGCAGACAGAATTGGTGGTTATAAATTTGAGAAAGATAAGACATGTAAAAATCGGAAGATTACCAAAGAACTGAATACTTTGATTCCAATCACTGAAGTAGTTGTCAATGAAATCCCAGTTAATGATGAATATAATATTACTGAACTGAGTAATGAAAGGGTTATTTTGATCAAAGGTTCATTCCCAGGAGTAGGGAAAACGACTGCAGTCAAGAACTATCCGATGAAGAAATTATTTGTGACACCCTTTAACAAACTCGCCCAGGAACTAAGGAAAGATGGTCATGAGGCGATTACATTGAATATGTTATTAGGTATCTATGTCGATGGAAAGGAATACGTGAAGGGGAACAAATATGATGTATCAAGTTATGAAGCCATCTGTTTTGATGAGGTGATGCTTTATAGTCCAACTGAACTCAAGAAGATCGATCACTTTATGAAAGCAAATCAAGATAAGAAATTCTTTGCAACCGGTGATTTAGATCAATTACAACCATTCAATGTGCCGAATAACATCAAAGATATTCAACGGTATGTATTATCATGTATAAATTGTGTTTTTCCTAATCAGATCACTTTGAAGATCAATAAACGATTAAAATCATCAGAGGATAAACAGAAACTCAAAAATTTGAAGACAGATATCTTTGATAAATCGAAGGATGTCATTGCAACATTGAAAAAATATGGTTTTCAGATTATTAAGAAAATGGATCAACTGAAGACAAAGAATAACATTTGCTATTTCAATTTCAGAGCTGATAGAGTTAATAAATTTGTACATAATCATCTAGTCAATCATTCAGATCAATCAGTAAATATCAAAGGTATCAAATATTATAATGGATTAGAATTAGTATGTAGGAAGTATTACAAAGGGAAGCAGAAAAACGATCGACTATATGTAAACTACACATACAAGATTAAAGACATTAATGATAATCATTTTACGATAGTAGATGAAGTGGAAAACAAGGAAATAAAACTAAAGATTCAGTTACTGGATCATTTCAAGCTTCCATATTCCGGAACTTGTCATAGCTGTCAGGGTCTCAGTATTGATGATAAGATCACTATATTCGATTGTAACGTACCGCATACTGATAGACACTTTGTTTGGACAGCGATTACAAGGAGTACGGATCTCAAAAACATTACTATCTTTGAACATAATGAAGTGGAAGTAGAGGCATTACTGAAGTCAAAGATCAAATTCTATTTTAGTCAGAAGGTTGGTTGTTATAAAGCGCAAGACCGTAAAGCAGGCCGTAATGACTGGAAGGAAGAAGAGTATATCACAACCGACTGGATAGCTGAACAGTGGAGGATGTTACCTACTAAGTGTTGCCCTGAATGTAGATGTCCATTTGAAAAGTATTTGGATGACAATAAGATAGTGAAAACAAATATTACCGTCGATCGATTAGATAATAGTAAGGCACATGTAATGAATAATTGCAGACTATTATGTGTCCGTTGTAATATTACAAAGCATTAATTATTTTATCCACTTACTGTATATGGAAGCTGAAGAAATCATCCGTAAAGCATTTTACTCACCAGATATCGGATTCACAGGAAGTAAGAAACTCTATGAACGACTAAAATTACAGGGAATCACAAAGAGTCAAATTGATAAGTTTCTTAAAAAACAAGAAATAACACAGATATCACAAAAGAACTATGGCAAATTAGGGAGTTTCGTACCACCAGAGCCATTATATGAATTCCAAATTGATTTAATCTACTTAGATAACAAACATCTGAATAAAGCATCCTATGGCCTTGTATGTGTCGATACATTTACCAAAATTGGTGCTGTAGAATTATTGAAGCGGAAGAGTGCTCCCCAAGTAGTTGAAGCCATGAAGAAGATATTAGATCGTATGAATATTCCTAAGTATGTCTACTGTGATGAAGGTAGCGAATTCAATAATGATCAATTCAAAAGATTAATGAAAGAAAATAACATAGAAATCATATTTACTCTCAGACATGCTACAATGGTTGAACGATTAAATCGAACGATCAAAGAATTGTTAAATAAATTTTTACAATCGACTAATACCAAAACGATCACTCTTGTCTTACCGAGAATAATTAAGAACTACAATAATTCATATCATAAAACTATAGGGATGGCACCTAATGAAGTCAATGATGATAATAAAGAAGAAGTCTATCAGAATATATTAGAACATGCAAATATTAAAAGATATGATCCGATTAAAGTAGGCGATAAAGTGAGAGTACAACTAAAGAGGAAATCATTTGACAAAGGGTACAAGCCGAAATGGTCAAAGCAAATTTATGAAGTCGAAAAAATTGATGGCAAATACTACATCATCAAAGGATTAGATCGTAAGTATTTGAGAGCATTTCTACAAAAAGTCAATGAAGTCGAAAAGAATATATCACCGGTTGATCTGTCGGGTACAAGAGAGGGCCATTTGAGGAAATTGCATAAGCGAGTAGTAGATCCTGAAACAATTGCCAAAAATTTGCAAATGGAAGAAGATCGTTCAATTGACCCTATTGCGAGCAGAACTAGAAGTCGCCGTCAAGCATAGTGTAGTGGTAAGTTTTGCTGGTTTCTATGGTGGAGGTCCTGGGTTCGATTCTCGCCAGTGCCCGAGTTTTTTTTTGCTTAGTGAACTTTTTCATTGGGCGTATTGAAAAACACGCGAACTGCTCTGCCTTATGTTCATCGCCTAGCAGCACAAGATCCACACTCTGGATAGAGGCAGATATAAGGGCCTGGTGGGTAGACAACGGCGACTACCCAGGCGATGATGAGTCCGGAGACCCGCCATGACCACCAGGCAAGGAACACAAAGGAGCAGATGAGAAGGATTTGTAAGAGCAACAGGATATCCATCCCAACGATTGAGGGAAAACTGGATCTTTTTAAACTCTGCTCTATGTAGATCTGACTTATGGGATAGTCCGATTGCAAGAGTCAAATCGATGTCCAGCGCAGCGTTGTAGAAGGTGTATGCATAGCTCAAGTGGGAAAGATGCAGCATTTTGAGCGGTTGGTACGGGTTCGAGACCCGGCGTCCGCAGAGTTTTTTCCTCTCGCTTCAGAACCACGTTCATAGTGGGGGTTTGACCCTTGATATGCGGCTTGGCTTCGAGAATGAGTATCTCTTGGGTGACTTAACCTCCTATTCCGGCCTGGCTCTACTCTGTAGGGTGTCTAGAAAGGGATAGGCATGATGTAAGTGACCGTGGGCAAGGTTCCCGTACGGTGTACGCATCGGTTGAGTCAATACCTGAGGGAGAAAGTTCGTGCTACGGCAGAAGGTCCCAAGCTTAGCTACAGGTGTTATCGCCGTGCAAGGGGACCTAGCTATAGAGGAACGGAAATATCCGAATCAATTATGATTAGTCAATGCTATCAAAATAAATGATAGATAAGAAATATATGAAGTAGATTATGAAAATACACTGAGTGAAAAATATGACTAACCGATTTTGACTTACCTAATCAATTTCTTTAAGTCAAAAAATTTGATCACAAGGCTTAAAGACAAACAGCGTTATAAATTTATATATACCATGTCAAAATTCACTTGCCAAACTTGCGATTATTCAACTGACTACAAATCGAACTTCAACAGACATATGAAGAGTGCTAGACATTTGAAGAAGTCTGGTAATGCTGCTGTTGTTCAAGTGAAGAAAGTGGTGAAAGCTGCCTTTACTTGTGATGCTTGTAACTATTCGACTACTTACAAATCAAACTACACTCGTCACCTCAAGTCTGCTCGCCATTTGCAGAAAGAGGAAGTACGTCCAACTAAAATCCATCAATGTCCTGGATGTGACTACACAAGTAAATCCTCATCGAATGTAAAAAGACATGTTCTGTCAAAGCATTCAATTGAAGTGTCAAAGAGGGATACGATGTTTAGTGAAATTTCAAAATACAAAGGTCAAATCCGCCGATTACAACGAATGATGACTAAAAAGAATGAATCAGAAATTAAAGATCAAATGAAACCAATCGTTGAAAAAGTCAATAAACTCGTTCGTGTATTTAATGGAATGGAACAAAAGGATGAAAAGCCTACTGTCGTTACTCCAATGAAAGAAGTCAAAACCAACAAATCGATCGATAAAAATCTTCTTAATGAAATCAAAAAGAAAATCAAGATATTTACTGATTTAGAATTAGATGTAACTGATTATATTCCGATTGCTGAGAATTATGAAAATCATACGAAGGATAAATTGGAAGAATTAAATAGTCTACTTGATGATGAATTAAGTAGTGATCAGACAATGATTGAATATATTACGGAGAAAGGAGGTGATGCTAACAAATATTATCAATACAAATACAACGTCTAATCGATTATCACTGGATGAAAGCTTATCAACAGGCCTGGATAAGTGAGTAATCTTATGATGATTGAGTATGGATGATTGATTGAGGAAATTGTTATCCGGAGACAGTTTTCTTGATTGATTATTCATATCGACTATGGAAAATTTCTGAACTAATATATATTATGCCAGAAGTTGATATCACCAAAGTACCTGATATATGTCATACATTATCGCATAATCATAAATTTTTTCATTGTGAAGAATGTGAGAAAGATTTCTACATACGAGAGGAGTCTAAATTAAATATATGTTTTCCTTGTAAATTATTATTATGTGATAATTGCTTGATCGATCATTTTATCGAAAAAAATAACTATTTCAGATGTGATAAATGTGCCAAAATATTTGATAATAAAAAAGATCTGATCGAATATGATAAAATGGATTTATGTCCAGATTGTTGTGGAAAATTTAATCAATTAGTCAAAAAATACATATCAAATAGATGCTGTTAATTTTTTTCTGTTCTAATAATATTAATGGACAAAGATAAAATCAACGCAACACAACGACTCATCAAAATATACACGGAATTGAAAGATATATACCCAATAGAGATTTTTACAAGACCATACAGTCATCACATGAACTTACGGATTAAAATAAAGGACAATCAGATGATATCAATAGGGATAGCTGAAGCAGAGGATTTTTATTTATGTGAAGTCTTTAATTTTCAAACTGAGGAATGCGAATATATTCGTTCGCTTGATAGGCTAAAAGAACATATTCAAAGTTTAATATAAATGGCAAAATAATTTTTCCCAATATATTTTATAGGAGGCCATAAATTTCATTCAGTCTATGGCCTGCGTCGTATATAATAGAAGTACACCAGTTCGCGAGGCTGGAAATCTGCGTGCAAGTCGCAGCACAGGCGTGGCTCTATAGTTCAATGTTAGAATTCTGCGTTTGGACCGCAGTGACTCCGGTTAAATTCCGGATAGAGCCTTGACTTATTACCTAAGAATTATTTTCTATTGTAATAATATAAATGTCAAAGAATAAAACATATTGTGGTGTTGGTCCTGTACCAAAAGGCAAATCTAGGGGATCAATGAAAGAATGTGTTGAATTGGGTCAAGTTAGATACTTTGGTGTTAAGAAGGTAGATCCTAAACTATTGGAAACCCTCGAGAATAAAGGTAATAAGACATCAAGGGGTATACTATTTTCGAAAATTACAAAAATTAAGGGTCAAATTAAAAAATTGAAAAGTAAGATTGAAACAACAAAGGATAAAAATGAGAAAGCAGAACTTGAGAGTAAACTTAAGAAACTTGCAGATGAAGGTAATCAAATGGTTAAAGAGTTTAACAGTAAAGAACCGGCGAAGAAGACGAAAATAGCCCCTAAACATATCAGTCTAAAACCAACCCAAGGGCTATCTGAAGCTATGAAGATGAAATTTCTACCTCATCATCCCGATTATCCACGTATAGCAGAAGAATTTAAGAAACAACAGAAGAAATCAGAACAAAAGAAGAAAAAGGTTATTAAATTAACTAAGGGCGTTGCAGATGCTCTAGATTTTATTAAAGGTCACGGCGGTTTTAGTATGCTTCCCAAAAATACCCCATACAAATATGAATATTTACTTGTTAATAAAGTATACGACGAAATCTACCATGTTCTTGATAGAAACGAGGGAGAGGATGAAGCAGATCAATACATGGCAGAACTTGATAATTTATCTAGCAGTTTTGGTCGATGGAATACGCTCAAAAAGAAAGATATTGATGGATTAATAGCAGATATTAGTGTACTTCATAATAGTGTCAGTGATCAATACGGTATCGATGAGGAATTTTCTGGCAAAGATCTTGAAAAAGCACTAATTATTTACGAAAAAATGCAAAAAGGTGGATGCAGAATTAGAAAGTGCAGAAAACGATGAAAAATATTTTCTAGTCTAAGAGTATTAATGGAAACATATAAGAAAATTTTCGATAAAGTTCTGAAACAATTAATGAACTGCCAGCTCGAATGCGAAAAATGTAGTAAATATCATTCAGAAGCATACCTGATTTATACTTTCGTTGACTACATTAGTTTCTGTCCAGATTGCTGGACCCCATCAAGAGGAAGAATTGGAACAGGAGACAATACTATCTTACTTTCTACTGATTACATAAGCGAAATAGATTCAATTAAATCTTTTAGAAAATACTATTTGAAGTCTAGTTAACGAAAAGTATTAGTTAGTGCAGGATGCTATCCCATCCGACCCGACGACATGGCTAACTGATTCCGACG
>Ga0196977_1000482_pt1 | contig 20964 bp, 21 predicted proteins | sample S3v_1013CmetaG_FD_148634 | JGI IMG/M metagenome (GOLD analysis project Ga0196977, IMG submission 148634) | Soil microbial communities from Anza Borrego desert, Southern California, United States - S3+v_10-13C | ecosystem: Environmental > Terrestrial > Soil > Desert | place: USA: California...
ACTTTCGCGGTGCCGACGCTGCCGCCGGCGCCGGTGGTGTTATCGACGAGGATCGGCTGGCCGAGCGTCTTGCGCATGCGCTCGCCGATCAATCGCGCGAGCGTGTCGGTCGGGCCGCCGGCGGAGAACGGCGCGACGATCGTGATGGGTTTTACGGGATAGTTTTGAGCCGCGGCCGCCGATGAATACACGGCCAGGATTGCAGCGACGACACAGGTGAACCACAACGCTTTCATCTGCACCTCCCTGAGGTCGGACTTGCGTTATTCGACTCTGATGTTCGCAGCCTTCACCACTTTAGCCCACTTCTCGATTTCCGTTCGCATGAACGTCGCGAATTCTTCGGGCGAGCTGACGACCGGCTCGTTGCCGGTTTTTTCGAGACGGTCTTTTACTTCGGGGCTGAAGAGCGCCTTGCGCGCTTCTTCGTTGAGACGCTTGATTACCGTGCCCGGCGTGCCGGCCGGTGCGTAGAAGCCGTACCAGCCGGTCACGCTGTAACCGGTCACACCGGACTCCGCGATCGTCGGCGTCTCCGGGAGCTCGCTGAAGCGCTTCGGTCCGGTGACCGCGATCGGGCGAACCTTGCCGGATTTGACGGCGCCGATCAGGCCGGTGGTGCTCGCGAACACGAAATCGATTTGTCCGCCCATGAGCGCGGTCGTTGCCGGCGCCGCGCCCTTGAACGGCACGTGCACCCACCGGATGCCGGTCATCGACTGCAGCAGCTCGCCCGCGAGATGATTGATGCCGCCCGAGCCCGACGATCCATAGTTGAGCTGACCCGGCCGCGATTTCGCGAGCGCGACCAGCTGCCTGATCGTTTTCACCGGCACGCTCGGATGCGCGGCGAGCATGAACTGGCCCGAGGTGAGCTGCGAGATGTACGCGAAGTCGCGAAACGGGTCGTACGGCATCTTCGAGCGCACGCTGGGGTTGATCGAGAACTCGGGCGCGCTGGTGAAAAGCGTGTGGCCGTCCGGCGGCGCTTTCGCCGCGAGCTCGGCGCCGACCATGCCTGCGGCGCCGGCACGGTTATCGACGACGAACGTGCCGCCGACCTGCTCGGTGAGCTTCTGCGCAAGGAGCCGCGTGACGGTGTCCACACCGCCGCCGGGCGCGAATGGCACGATGATGCGCACGGGTTTGGCAGGCCAGGTTTGTGCCGCGACCGGCGCGGCGATCATCGCCACGGCGACGGCGAGCAAATGACGCTTCATGTGCGGCTCCTGGTGAGCGTGCGCCACGAGATCGCCACGGCATCGCACTGGCGATGCCTCGCGATGGCACCCGCTATGTCATTGCGAGAAGCCGCCAACGCGGCGCCGAAGCAATCCCGGAGCGTCCGGAATTGCTATTCCAGCCCTTCGACGATCCGCAGGTCCCGCTCCGCGCCGTCGCCGAGCGCCTTGAGCGCGGCCTGGTAACCGGGGCTGTCGTGCACGGCGATCGCCTTCTCGACGCTCTCGAACTCGATCATCACGGTGCGCATCTTGAGCCCGGCTTCATAGACTTTCGCCGGCTCGCCGCGCACCAGAAACTTCGCGCCGGCCGCCTGCATGACGGGTCCCGCGAGCTTCACGTACGCCGCGACTTTTTCGGGGTCGTTCACCTTGCGGAAGAAGTTGATCCAGTACGCCTTGGCCATTGTCGTCTCCTTGTTGTGCCGGTGCGCTATCAGCGCACCCTGCGCTTCAAACCGAGCAATTTCGCGGCGTTACCGCCGATGATCGCGTCTTTCTGTTCGCGCGTGAGCTTTGCGCCGTTCACGAACTCGACCGGCTCGTAGTAGCCCATGTCGTACGGGTAGTCGGTGCCGATCACGACGTGGTCGGCGCCCCACAGGTTCACCAGGTGCTCGAGCTGCGTCTCGCCGAAGACCATCGTGTCGTAGTAGATCTTCTTCATGTAGTACGAAGGCGGGCGCTTGATGTAGTCGTGGCACTCGGGCCGCACGCGATACGCGTGGTCCATGCGTGCCGGATAGTGGCCGAGGTAGCCGCCGCCGTGCGCCGCGACGAACTTGAGCTTGGGATAGCGCTCGAGCACGCCGCCGAACACGAGGTGCGACAGCGCGAACGTGGTATCGAGCGGGTTCCCGATCACGTTCGTCAGGAAGTGCTCCTTCATGCGGCTCGTGTCGGTGAATCCGGCGGGATGCAGAAAGATGACGGCGCCCAGCGCTTCCGCCCTTTTCCACAGCGGCTCGAAGCAGCGGTCGGAAAGGTCCTGCCGCCGCACGTTGGTGCCGATCTCCATGCCGCGGAAGCCGAGCTTCTTCATGCAGTGCTCGAGCTCCGCGACCGCGAGCTTCGGCTCCTGCATCGGCACCGTCGCCAGCGCGACGAAGCGGTCGGGGTGCGCTTCGACGATTTCGGCGAGGCGCACGTTGATCACGCGAGAGGTCTGCTCGGCGAGCTCGGGCTCCAGACGGTAGTAGTACTGCATCGGCGAAGTGGAGATCGCCTGCACGTCGATGCCCATCTCGTCCATGTCCGCGAGCCGCTGCTCGATCGAGGTCAGCTTCGCGTCGAGCTCCTGGCGCAGCTCGCGCTGGCGCAGCGCCGTGCGCGCGCTGCCGTGACGCACGAGCGGATCGGGCGCCTGCGTTTTCGATTGCTTCGCGATCGCGTCGGCCTCGGGCGTGTGCACGTGGCAGTGCAGGTCGATCGCGAAGCTCTTCTTCCCGCGCCGGATGACTTTCCGGTCCGCAGTACGGACTGCGGCGCAACTGCGCGGCCGGCACGTGAACAGCATGTGTTTCCCCTCGAGGTTTCCGAAACGCGAGTCGCGATGTTAGCGTATGCGCTCAACGCCCACGCGACCCACCAGGAGGCTGCATGACGACCTACAACCCGAACGCGAATTTCGACATCAAGGTGTGGGACGTCGAGTTCCGCAAGATCCCGACGCGCACGCTGATGGCGCGCGTTTACCAGCCGCAGGGACCCGGACCGTTTCCGGTGATTCTCGATCTGCACGGCGGCGCGTGGAACGACAAGGACCGCTTCGCGAACAAGCGCATGGACGATCATGTCGCACGCAGCGGCATCCTCGTCGTGGCGGTCGATCTCACGCTCGCGCCGGAAGCGCCGTATCCCGCCTCGGTGCAGGACGCGAACTACGCGGTGCGCTGGCTCAAGTCGAAAGCGAAGGAATGGAACGGTGACGCATCGAGCTTCGGCGTGATCGGCAGCTCCACCGGCGGACACATGGCCGAGCTGATCGCGCTGAAACCGCGCGATCCGCTGTACACCGCGATTGCGCTGCCCGAAGCGCCGAACGTCGATGCAGCGATCGATTACGTGATCGCGCGCTCGCCGATCAGCGATCCGCACGCGCGCTACCAGCAGGCGGAGCGCCGCCAGCGCCAGAAGATGATGGACAACACCAAGCGCTACTTCGTGCCGTGGGAGACGATCTTCGAGGCGAACCCGCAGAAGATCCTCGAGCGCGGCGAGAAGGTGTCGATGCCGCCGATTTTCATCCTGCAGGGTGCGCTCGACGACAACGTGATCCCGCCGATCCAGGAGAAGTTCGCGGCGACCTACCGCGCAGCCGGCGGCGAGTGCCAGCTCGAGATCTTCGAGGGCTGCGATCACATGTGGGTGCACGATCCCGGTCCGCAGACCGACCGCGCGCACGACATGATCCGGGCGTTCATCGCGAAGCAGCTGCGCGCACTCAGGCAGGCTGCCTGAGCGTAGGGTGCGCCGGGGGCGCACCGCGGTGCGCAATCTGCGCACCCTACGGTAGAGGGTAATCCATATGGCGTTGATGCACGCCGGCGAGGCCGTCGCCGAAGCGCTCCGTGAGGAGGGCGTCACCGCCGTCTACAGCGTCCCCGGCTCGCACATCCATCCGATATACGACGGCCTTTCGCGCGTGCCGTCGATCCGCCTGGTCACCTGCAAGCAGGAATCGAACGTTTCGCTCATGGCGGATGCGTACGGGCGGCTCACCGGCAAGCCCGGCGTGTGCCTCGTGACGGCAGGTCCCGGCGGTCTCAACTCGGCCGCAGGCGTCGCGCAGGCGTACGGCGCCGCGTCTCCGCTCGTGCACATCGGCGGCGCCGTGCCGCTCGAAGCCGACCTCGAAGCGTTTCATGGCGTAGACAACCCCGCGTTCGTGCACGACATGTTCAGGCACATCACGAAGTGGAGCGCGCGCGTCGAGCGCATTCAGGACATCCCGGCGACGATGGCCAGGGCATTCCACATCGCGCGCAGCGGCAGACCCGGGCCGGTGCACGTGGAGCTGCCGCGTGTCACCGACTACAGCGAGCACATGCTGCACGAGGGCAAAGCGGAAGTGCCCGCGTACGAGCGCCTGCTGCCGATCGCGGCGCAGCCGGACGCGAAAGACATCGAGCTGATCGCCGAAGCGCTCACCGCGGCGCGCTCTCCGGTCATCGCCGCCGGCAAAGGCGTCATGCGCAAAGCCGCGATGGAAGAGCTCTCGCAGCTCTCGCTGAAGCTGCAGGCGCCGGTCGTGTTCGCGCAGGACGCGATCGGCGTCCTCTCCGAGAAGCACCCGTTCTTCTCCGGTTATTTCGCGCGCAACCGGCCGCACCCGATGTGCAAGGAGGCGCTGCAGACGGCGGACGTGGTGCTCGCGGTGGGATTGCGTGCCGGCACCGCCGAGATGACCGAGCTGCGCGAGCGCGTGAAAAAGCGCTTGATCCTCGTCGGCTTCGACGACGGTCCAAACGCGCGCTACCGCGGCGACGACGAGCGCGTCGCCGATCCGAAGCTCTTTCTCACGATGCTGCTCGCGCGGCTCGCGAAATATCAGCGGACGTGGGACGAGCCGCGGGTGCGCCACATGGCGGAGAGGAAAGCGGAAATCCGCGATTCCCTCGCGCAGCACAACGCGTCACACCGCAACGACAGGCCGATCCATCCCGGCGTGCTGATGGATGCGATGAACGCGGTGCTCGATGAGGACGCCGTGGTCGCGAGCGACGTCGGCAATTGCCAGCAGTGGGCGCGCACGTTCAAGCTCATTACCAATCCGGAAGCGTTCATGCAGTCGGGCGTGTGGAATGCGATGAGCTACGCGCTGCCGAGCGCGATCGTCGCGAAGATGGAGCTCCCGCGGCGCACCGTCGTCGCACTCGTTGGTGACGGCGCCTTCCTCATGACGAGCGGCGATCTGCCGACCGCCGCCGAATACGGCGCCAACGTGCTGGTGATCGTGCTCAACGACGGCGCCTTTGGCCAGACGCTTCAGCAGCAGACGAACATCTACGGCCACGTCTACGGCACGGCGTTCAAGAGCCCGAACTTTGCCGAGCTGGCTAAAGCGTGCGGCGCCGAAGGCATACGCGTGACCGACCCGAACGATGTCGAGAGCGCGCTGCGGCGGGGTCTTGCTGCAACGAAGGATCGTCCGGCGCTCGTCGAAGTGCTCGTCGCGGACGTGCCGTACCCTAAACTGTAAACGAGTCGTCATTCCCGAAGCACGAAGCCTGCCCTCGCGAAGGCGGGGGGCGGGAATTCAGAACAAAGAGCAGGGAGGAGCATGAAGAGAGCGGTTGCCGTCGCATCTGTCGCGCTTGCATGCGCGTTCTCGGCGCAAGCGGCCGAGCAAAAGTATCCCGTCAAACCGGTGCGCATGATCTCGCCCTTCGCGCCGGGCGGCGGCACCGACCTTCTCGGGCGCGCGATCTCGACGTACGCGGCGGAAGGCCTCGGCCAGCCCGTCGTGGTGGACAACCGCCCCGGCGCCGGCGGCGCGATCGGCGCGGAGATGACGGTGCGCGCGAACCCGGACGGCTACACGCTGATCCTCGTCTCGGCGACGTACGCTGCGGCTTCCGCGTATCGGCCGCCGCCATACGACCCGGTCAACGACATTACGCCGATCAGCCTGGTCGGCATGACGGGCCTCCTCTATACGGTGCATCCGTCGGTGCCGGTTAAATCGATCCCGGAGCTCATCGCCTACGCGAAAGCGAATCCCGGGAAGCTCAACTTCGCGACGGTCGGCTCGGGCAGCAACGTGCATCTGGCGATGGAGCTCTTCAAGCTGATGACCCAGACGCGCTTCGTCGACATCGCCTACAAAGGCGGCGGACCGGCGATGACTGCGCTGATCGGCGGCGAAGTTCAGGTGACCGCGATGAGCGTCGTCCCCAGCATGCCGCACGTGAAATCGGGTCGCGCGCGGCCGCTCGCGGTTTCGACCGCGAAGCGTCTCTCATACCTGCCGGACGTGCCGGCGGTCGCCGAGTTCGTGCCGGGCTACGAAGCGTCTCACTGGTACGCGATGTGGGGGCCGAAAGGGCTCCCGCGGCCGGTCGTCGCGCGCTGGAACGGCATCGTCGCGAAATGGCTCGCCACCGACGAGGCGCAGGCGCGTTTGAGGGCGGAGGGCCTCGAGCCCGGCGGCGGTCCTCCGGAAGAGGCCGGCAAGATCGTGCGCGGCGCGATCGAGAAATGGCGCCGGGTGATGCGCGAAGCCAGGATCAAGCCGGAGCGCTGAAACCGCTGCCCATCGCCGCGCGAGTTGCGCAAGGCGAGCGGCCCACTTAGGCTAGTCGCGACGACAGAATCGCGGAGCGCGCCCGGCGCGACGTTCCGCGTGACGTTTCTCTACCGGGGAGGAGGAGAAACCGATGAAGCTCGCTCTCGCAGCCGTTGTCGCGTTCGCCTGTGCCGTTCCCCTGTCCGAAGCCTGGTCGCAGGCCTACCCCACACGTCCGATCCGCCTGATCGCGCCGTTCCCGCCGGGCGGGGGGACCGACCTGCTCGCGCGCATCATCGCGGTTCCGGTCGGGGAGGCGCTGGGACAGACCGTCGTCGTGGACAACCGCCCCGGCGCGGGCGGTGCGCTCGGTGCGGAGCTCGGCGCGCACGCGGAGCGCGACGGCCACACGCTGGTTCTCGTCTCCGCGAGTTACGCGGCGACCGGCGCCTACCAGAAGCTCACGTTCGACCCGATCAACGACATCCAGCCGGTGATCCTCATCGGCACGACCGGGCTCGCGCTGGCGGTTCATCCCTCAGTGCCCGTGAAGCACACGGCCGATCTCGTCGCGCTCGCAAAGACACGTCCCGGCAAGCTCAACTATGCGTCGGTCGGTCCCGGCAGCGCCGTGCACCTCGCGTTCGAGCTCTTCAAGCTCATGTCGAAAACGAATTTCGTCCACGTGCCTTACAAGGGCGGGGGCCCGGCGCTGAATGCGCTCATGGCGGGCGAGGTCCAGGCCAGCATGACCAGCATGGTGCCGACGATCCCGCACGCGCGTGCAGGCAAGGTGCGCCTGCTCGCGATCACGCCGGCCAAGCGTTCCCCGGCGCTGCCGGATACGCCGACCGTGGCGGAGACGATCCCCGGATTCGACGTCACCCACTGGTACGGCATCTGGGGTCCGAAAGGCATACGCCGGGAGATCGTGCTGCGCTGGAACAAGGAAGTCGCGAAGGTCCTCGCCACCGAGGAAATCAAAGCGCGCACGCGCGGCGAAGGGCTGGAGCTCGCCGGCGGTCCGCCGGCGGAATTCGGCGCGGTCGTCAGGCGCGATGTCGAAAAATGGCGCCGTGTGATCCGCGAGGCGAAGATCGCCCGGCACTAAATTGGCGGGCTTGCGCCCACCCTACGCAACACGACGTCATTCCCGCGCAGGCGGGAATCCAGAACATGCCTTCGTGCTGGACCCCCGCCTACGCGGGGGTGACGCTGCTCGGAATCAGCGCGGGCTAGACCTCAACGCGGTCGTACTGCTTCCACACGATATACGCGCCCCACGCGAGCGCTGCAATCAGCAAGGCGATGCCGACGCGGTGCACCGCATACCCGACGGCCTGCGCTTTCGCGAGCAGGCCGAGGTCGCCCAGCACGTCGATGAAATCGTGCGCGCCGGTCTCGCCGGTGCGTCCGGTCAGCAGCACGTGTTGGGGCGCCTGCGCGTCGTAGACATAGGGCGCCACGTCCAATACCGCGACCGCGGACCACCACAGCATCACCGCGGCGGCGAACGGATCTTCGTTCTTCACGAGGAAGACCACGCCGAAAGCGAGCGGCAGCGTCACCTGGAAGAGTGAGCCGCCGAGCAGCATCATGAATTCGCCGAATGGACGCAAGAGGATGTGGCCGAATTCGTGGATCGGCACCATCGGCAGATGGATGAGCGAAGAAGCCATCTCCCACTGCGGCACGCTCATCGTCGCGAGCTTGAAGCCGTACCAGAGCAGCACCGCGAGGAGCGCCGCCCGCGCGTAGACGTGAGATGCTTCGACTTCGTCCGGAACGTGCAGCAACAGCTCGGCCGCGCGCGCCCACACGCTCACAGGGTCGGGCTGTCGAAGGCTCCACCGAGCGCGACGAGCCCCCACGGCGGAAGCTGCGCATCGGTGCTGAAGCTGAAGTGCCCCGCGGCGGCGCGCTGATCGCGGAGCATGCGCTGCAGCGGGTACTGGTCGTAGATGCCGTTCGCGCCCGCCATCTCGTGCAGCGAATCGACCGCTTCCACGCACAGGCGTGCGGCGAACGCGCAGTTGCGCTTGTAGCGCAGCCGTGTTTCGACGTCGAGCGTGCCGCCGTCCTCGTAGAGCTGCTGCGCCGTTTCGCAGTCCTTGCGCAGCAGCAGCGCCGCCGCATCGACCTGCGCGGCGGCACGCGATACGCGCAGCTGCACGGTCTGGAAGTCGCGCATCTTCGCGCCGGTGTAGTTGGTGCTGCGCAATCTGACGAGCTCGATCGTCACGTCGAGCGCCGCGCGTGCGTTGCCGACGAGACAGGCGGCGATGCAGTAGCCGCCGAGCGCGGACGTCGGGATCCGGTAATGCGGATTGCGGTGGATCTCCAGGCCGGGCCACGTATGCCCGGGTTTCGTCACGTACATCGACAGCGTTCGATGCGCCGGCACGAACACGTCGTTGCAGCGAACCGTCTTGCTGCTCGTCGCGCGCATGCCGAGCGTGTGCCAGTCGTCGATCACTTCGTAGTCGTCGCGGTGCACGAGGCAGTAGAGGTAATCGACCGGCTTGTCGCTGTCGCGCACGATGCACGCGAGCATGCTCCAGTCCGAGTGGTCGGTGCCCGAGGAGAAATTCCAGGCGCCGGAGAGGCGCACGCCCCCGTCCACGGGTACGCCGCGCCCCTGCTGGTACGCGATGCCCGAGGCGATCCCCGCATCGGGATTCGGCGCCCAGACTTCTTCCTGCGCCTGCCGCGGCCACCACACGAGATTGCGATGGTGAGAGCCGAGGTTCGCCACCACCCAGCCCACGTTGATGTCGCCGCGCGCGAGGATCTCCGGGATGTCGAAGTAGGCGACGAACGGGAGCTCCATGCCGCCCCAGACCTTCGGCTGGAGGTAGCGCAAGAGCCCGGTGCGGTGGAGCGTGTCCATCACCTCGGGCGTGAGCTTGCGTGCGGCTTCGTTGCGGGGCGCCTGCTCGCGCAGGAACGGAATCAGCGCCCGCGCACGTTCGAGCGCCGCCTCGTAGCTCACGTCCGAAAATCCCACGCGTTCCGCCTTCACTTCTGCACCTCCCGTGCTTCGAATGATAATCGACCAGACCGCTCCTGGAATCAAACGAGAGGAGTCATATGCCGCGCATCTCGCCCGCACCGCGCGAAGGCTACGCCGAAGTCGCCGACCACGTCGCGCGCTGGCAGGCGCAGAAAGGCTATGCGCCCAATAGCTGGCTCACGATGCTGCGCAAGCCGAAGATCTTCCGCGCGTATCGCGAGCTGCACACTGCGGTGATGATCGATGACGGCGAGGTGCCGAAGGGGCTTAAGTTCATGATCGCCGAAGTCGTCAGCATGGCGACCGGCGATGCGTACTGCGCCGCGCACAACGCCGAGAACGCGGCCGAGGCCGGCGGCGTGCCGATCGCGAAAGTCGAGGCGCTCGCGCGGTTCCGCACGAGCCCGCTGTTCACGGGCGCCGAGCGCGCAGCGCTCGAACTCGCGGAGGCCGCCGGCAGCCATCCGCCCGCGGTGAGCGACTCGCATTTCGAGACGCTGAAGAAACACTACTCGGAAGATGCGATCGTCGAGATCGTCGCGGTGCTCGCACTATTGGGCTGGCTCAACCGCTGGTGCATGACGTTCGCGCCGGAGCTCGAAGAGCGCGCGGCGGCGTTCGCCGCGAGACATGTTTCTGGATTCCGGCCTTCGCCGGAATGACGAATCACAGCGTCGGGCTCCTGAAGTCGCCCCCGAGCGCGACGAGTCCCCATGGCGGGAGCTGCGCGTCGACGCTGAAGCTGAAGTGTCCGGCGGCCGCGCGCGCATCGCGGAACATGCGCTGCAGCGCATAGCGGTCGTAGACGCCGTTCGCGCCGGCCATCTCGTGCAGCGAATCGACCGCTTCGGTCGCGAGCTTGACCGCGTAAGCCGTGTTGCGCTTGTAGCGCAGGCGCGTCTCGATATCGAGCGTGCCGCCCGAGGCGACGACGCGTTCGGCTTCGACGCAGTCGTTGCGCAGCATGAGATGCGCCGCATCGATCTGCGCGCCGGCCTGCGCGACGCGCAGCTGCACGGTCTGAAAGTCGCGCATGTTCGCGCCGGTGTAGTTGGTGCTCCGCGATTTCACCCATGCGGTCGTGGTTTCCAGCGCCGCGCGCGCGTTCCCGATCACACAGCCGCCGATGCCGTTGCCGCCGAGCGCGGAGATCGGCACGCGATAAGCGGGATTGCGGTGCTCTTCGAGCCCCGGAAACGAATGGCCGCCGGGTTTCGCGAGATACATCGAGACGACCCGATGTGCCGGCACGAACACGTCTTTGCAGCGCACGGTCTTGCTGCTCGTCGCGCGCATGCCGAGCGTGTGCCAATCGTCGATCACCTCATATTGCGTGCGATGCAGCAGGCAGAACACGTAATCGACAGGCTTGTCGCCTTCGCGCACGATCGCCGCGAGCTGGCTCCAGTCCGAGTGGTCGGTGCCGGAGGAGAAGTTCCATTCTCCGGAGAGCACGATCCCGCCGTCCGCCGGAACGCCGCGCCCCTGCTGATACGCGATGCCCGAAGCGATGCCGGCGTCCGGGTTCTCGGCCCAGACCTCCTCCTGCGCGCGCCGCGGCCACCACGTCATGCTGCGGTGGTGTCCTGCGAGGTTCACGACGACCCATGCGGTGGAGATATCGCCGCGCGCGAGCATCTCGGGAATGTCGTAGTGCGCGACGAACGGAAGCTCCATGCCGCCCCAGACCTTCGGCTGGAGATAGCGGAAGAGGCCGCTCGCGTGCAGCGCATCGAGCACCTCGGGCGTGAGGCGTCGCAGCGCTTCGCACTTCGGCGCCTGCTCGCGCAGCAATGGAATCAGCGACTGCGCGCGCGAGAGCGCTTCTTCGTAGCTCACATCGGAAAAATCGCGCCGCGCCATCTCACCTCCAGTGCTCCTCAGCGATGGTAGCAACAAAAAGCGCGCTGGCAGCAGCGCTGGCGTGCGCGCTACCATCGCGCCGTGACCTCGCAACGGCCTTCGCTCGCGCCTTACGCGTGGCTCTCGCTCGGCGCCGCCACGGTCATCATCGTTCTGAAGACCTGGGCGTACTGGGTGACCGGATCGGTCGGGCTGCTCTCCGATGCGCTCGAGTCCCTCGTCAACTTCGTTGCCGCAGCGTTCGCAGTCTTCGTGCTCATCGTCGTCGCGCGGCCGGCGGACGAGGACCATCAGTACGGCCACGACAAGGCCGAGTATTTCTCGAGCGGGCTCGAAGGCGGCCTGATCCTGGTGGCGGCCCTGGCGATCGCCGTGGCGGCCATCGAACGTCTGCTGCACCCGCGACCGCTCGAGCAGGTGGGCCTGGGTCTGGGATTGTCCGTGATCGCCTCGATCCTGAATCTCATCATCGCGCGCGTGCTCCTCGCCGCCGGCCGGCGCCACGACTCGATCACGCTCGAAGCCGACGGTCACCACCTCATGACCGACGTGTGGACGTCGGCCGGTGTGCTGGTCGGCGTCGGCCTGGTTGCCGTCAGCGGTCTGCTGTGGCTCGATCCGCTCGTGGCGCTGCTTGCCGCGGCGAAGATCGTCTGGACCGCCGTCGATCTACTGAAGCGTTCCGTGCTCGGCCTCATGGACACCGCGCTGCCGCCTGACGAGCAGGCGCACATCAGGACTGTGCTCGACCGTTATCGGCGCGACGGCGTCGAGTACCACGCGCTACGGACGCGCCGCTCCGGTGCGCGACGCTTCATCTCACTGCACGTGCTCGTTCCGGGGGCGTGGTCGGTGCAGCGCGGGCACGATCTCGTGGAGAAAATGGAAGACGAAATGCGTGGTCGACTCGCGAACGCGACCATCACCACGCACATGGAGCCGCTCGAGGATCCACGGGCATGGCGCGACGCCTCGCTCGCGCCGGTGCAGACGCCGGAGGAAAAAACCTAGCTGCTACACGAAAGGGCCGAGCAGCCGGGCCTGTTCCGCGCCCACTCGGGACGCCGCTCGGCGAGTTCCTCGTGCTCGGGCTGCTCGTCGTACGGGCGCTGCAGCACCTGCATCAGCCGGTTCAGCACCGACGCATCGCCCTGTTCCAGCGCGTCTATCGCCAGCTGCGCAAGGTAATTGCGCAGCACGTACTTGGGATTCGCGCGGCTCATGCGCTGGCGGCGTTCTTCCGGCGGCAGGCCATCGCGCCGCACGCGTGCAATGTAGCGGCGCAGCCACGCCGCGACGCGTGCGACGTGCGCCGGCTCGAACGCATCCTCGCCATAGAACGCCCGCCGCAGCGGCTCGACGAGCACCGGTTCGTCGGCGTCGTCCGCAGCCGCGTCCGTCGGCACGTTCGCAAGCTGCCGGAAGAAGAGCGTCATGTCCGTTTCGACGGCGCCGAGCACGTCGAAGAGATCGTTCGCCAGGGCGTCGTCGTCCTCGCCTTCGAGATCGATCAGCCCGAGCTTCTGCCCGAGCCGCTGCCGGAATGCCACCGAATACGCGTTACCGTATTCGGCGATCGCCTGTTCGAGCGGTTCCTTGTCGCCCGCCAGCGGGATCAGCGCGTTCGCGAGCTGGACGACGTTCCACAGCCCGATGCGCGGCTGGTTGCCGTACGCATAGCGGCGACCCTGCGCGTCGGTGGTATTGGGTGTCCAGTTCGGGTCGTAGTCCTCCAGCCAGCCGTACGGGCCGTAATCGATCGTGAGCCCCAGGATCGACATGTTGTCGGTGTTCATGACGCCGTGCACGAAGCCGACCGCCATCCAGTCCGCCATCAGCCGGCCGGTCCGGCGGCAGATCTCCTCGAACCAGCGCACGTACGTGTCGCGCGAAGGCTCCCCCAGCTCGGGGTAGTGCATGCGGATGACGTAATTCGCGAGCTTCGTCAGCACGTCGATCTCGCCGTGCGCCGCGAGAATCTGGAAGTTGCCGAAACGCACGAAGGAGGGCGCGACGCGACAGACGACGGCGCCGGGCTCCGGCTGCGGATTGCCATCGTAGAACATGTCGCGGATCACGATCTCCCCGGTACCGACGAGCGACAGCGCGCGCGTCGTCGGCACGCCGAGCCAGTGCATGGCCTCGCTGCACATGAATTCGCGTACCGAGGAGCGCAGCACCGCCCGGCCGTCCGCAGTGCGCGAGTAGGGCGTGAGCCCGGCGCCTTTCAACTGAAGCTCGTAGCGCCGGCCATCGGTACCGATGATCTCGGCGAGGGTGATGGCACGTCCGTCGCCGAGCTGTCCCGCCCAGTGGCCGAACTGGTGCCCGCCGTAGCGGGCGGCGTACGGCCGCATCCCGGGCAGCACCTTGTTGCCGCCGAGCACCTGCGCTTCGAGTCCCCGAGGCGACAGCGGTCGTGCGATGCCGAGCGTGCGTCCCATATCGTCGGACCACGCGAGGAGCTCCGGCGCGCGCACCGGGGTCGGCTCGACCGGCGTGTAAGCCGCGTGTCGCACCTGGCGCGGCACGTTCTCGAGCACGCTGTCGCCGGGCAGCTCGCGCACGAACGTGTTCTCGAACGCGAGCGCGTCGAAATCGATGAGGCCGCCGTGGTGCGGCCGGTCTGCTATGACAGGGTTCATTTGATGTTGCGACGCAAGGACGATGCCTGCTTGCTACGTTCGATAACTGCGTACTACAATCGCCGCGGCTCGCTCCTTTTTGGGGCCGATAACTATAAAGCCAACACGCAGGGGTAACGATGCCGACCTGGTGCTTCAAAGCCGCTGAACGCCGCACGCGCGAATCCTCCACGCATCAGTGGTACTGGCAGATCGACACCCAGCACACGCTGATCGCCATCACCTCCACGCGTCTGTTTCCCACCCTCGCGGAATGCATCGCCGATGCGCGGGACAACGGCTTCCGGGGCGAGGTCGAAATCCCCCAGAACCTGCACAGCGACTCCGTGATCAACTGCGAAGAAGGCGATTACGTGCACGCGATCGTGCAGCAGTCCGTGCGCGGCCGCGCCAACCGCCCCACCGCCTAGTAGTCATTCCGGCGCAGGCCGGAATCCAGAAGCTCACCCATCCAGCTCCGGGTAATGCCTGAACACCCCGCGGTCGTTGAACGCAAGCCGCCGCGCCGATCTCAAATACGCAGCCACGTTCGGCCGCGCTGCGACCCGATCGTGTAGCGCCGCCAGCCCCGGATAAGCCGGTTCCAGCCGCGCCATCGTCTTCGGAAATCCGAACCGCAGGCCTTCGATCACCTGGAATATCGAAAGGTCGACGTACGAGCACGCCTCGCCGACCGTCCACGAGCGGGGGCCGAGCACGCGCGCGAAATACCCGAGAAACTTCGGCAGCCGCTCGGACAGGAAATGCCGGCTGTAGGTGAGCGCCTCGGCCTTCTGGTCGTCGTAGTACAGGCCGTGAGCGACGGGGTGGTGGGTGTCCTGGATCTCCTTCACGAGATCGGCGAGCGTGAGCTGAAGCTGATGCGCCCACAGCCGCCCGCTTTCCGCCTGCGGCACGAGTCCGAGGCGCGGGCCGAGGTAGAGCAGGATGTTGGCGGTCTGGCCGATCACGAGCTCGCCGTGCTTCAGGAACGGCGGCGCGAACTGCGGGTGCGCGACCGATGCGTCCTGCATGAAGCGCGTCATCCTTTCGGTGCCGCCGGGCTCGCGTGCGACGTCGAGGTAATCCGCGCGCGCGTCTTCGAGCGGCAGGCGGATGAACTCGCCGCGCCCTGCATTCGATGCGTGGTAATAGAGCTCGTACGTCATGTCTGAAAATGTCTACGGGCGCGGCGAGTGCCGCGCTAAGCGATTTTTTGCGACGGGAGGCGTAAGCCTTGCGGCGCGTCGCAGGTTGTTTGCATCCTTAATGCCTCAACGAGGCCTCGAATGGTAGCAGCGCGCCGTAGCCCGCACCGGGTGTTAAAAAAGTCCTAGTACGCATCGACGGCACGCGCATAGCGTAGCCGCACGAACGAAAGGGCAAACCCGACCGAAAGGCGGGGGCGCAAAGTCACCGGCCTAAAGCGTGAAGGCGCCATGGCAGCGGGACCGCCGAAACGTGCGGAATCGGTTCCGATTCCGCTCTTTCGTCATCCTGACGTTCGCCTTTCCGTCAACGAATGGAGGCGATGATGATGCTCAACGGAACGACAGCGCTGGACGCCGATCTGGACTACGCCGAACGCATGGTCCTCAAAGGCTTCAGTACGCCGGAGATGGCTTCGAAAATGTGCGGCGTGAAGCTCCAGGACCTTCTCGAGCGCCTCGGCCAGAAGCAGGACGTGCTTTACATCCCGCAGGAGCAGCGCTAGGAGCGCGCGGCGAGCGCGCCGTCGATCAGCTCCACGACGGCGCCCTCGTACGCCCGCACCCATTCGACAGAGCTGTCGCTCGCGAAACCGCGCGTGGCGAACCGCGCTCTCGCCGGCTTCGCGGCGTCTACTGCCCGAAAGAATGCGACCGTGCGGCCGAGGTCGCGGTCGAACGCGTCGAGCGCTCGCTGCATCAGCGGGTAATGCCGGCTGTAGGTGATCGCGTTCGCAATCCAGATGTTGTTCATCGAGCCCGCGTGCCAGTCCAGCCGGCGCTCGCCGCGCGCGAAAACGTCCGCGCGCATCTTCAGGAGCGCGTCCGCGGCAATCGCGGAGCGCTGATGGCGCGCATAGAGCGCGGCGAGCTCGCCGTAGACCTCGCGGACCCGCTCGGCGTGCGTGGCGCCGGTGCGTGCAAAGCGGTCCATCGCATGGCGCTCCGTCGCGAGCGGACCGTACCGTTCGCGCCCGAACGTCCTCATCGCCTCGTAACCCAGGGCGTTGCACAGCGCTTCCTCGACGCCGTACGGCAGATCGAACTGATCGTGGCAGTCCTCGTGGATCACGAGATACACGAAGCGCGCGAGCGGCGCGACGAGCATCGCCGCCGTGACCGGCGTCTCGCTCTGCCCCATCGCCTCGGCCTCCGCGAACATCATGTCGGCGTCGCCCGCGATCGTCCGGCATTCCTCCGCGCTCTGCGCCTCGACCCACTCGATCGCCGGATCCTCGTACGAATACGGCAGGTACAGCGGCGAGACGTGCCCGCATAACGGAAAGCCAGCCTTCTTTTCGTCGACCCGAAGAAAATTGCGGGTCGGCGCGAAGCCGATGCTCTGCTCGAACGCGCGGATATCGGCGACGAGCGCGCGCCATTCGGCTTCCGAGCGCGGCGCGGCGAGCTCCGGGTCATCGCGCAGCGACCCGCAGCCTGCCGCGGACGCCGCGATCGATGCGGCGAGTACAATCGACCGAAAAGAGGAGGAGACCATGGCTGAGACTTTGCGTTTCATCGCCGTCGCGGCGTTGGCATTGTGCGCCGCGCTCTCGCATGCGCAGTATCCCACCCGGCCGATCCGCCTGCTCGTGCCGTCCGCGGCGGGTGGCGGGCTGGACTTCGTGGCACGCGTGGTCTCACCGAAGGTCTCGGAGTACCTAGGGCAGCAGGTCGTAGTGGACAACCGCACCGGCGCGAGCGGCGCGATCGCGCTCGATTTGACGATGCGTGCGACGCCCGATGGTCACACGCTCATGATCTTCAGCGCCGGGCAGGTCGGCTATGTGGCCGTGAGCAAGAGCTCGCGCTTCGATCTGCTGCGCGACTTCACGCTGATCACGCAGATCTCTCAGGCCCCGTACGTGCTCGCGGTGTCCAACACGATGCCGGTGAAATCGATGGCGGAGCTGATCGCGCAGGCCAAAGCGAATCCGGGCAAGATCAACTACGCATCGTCGGGCGTTGCGACGCTTCAGCATCTTGTGACCGAGCTCTTCGGTCTCACCGTGGGCGCGAAGTTCACGCACATCCCGTACAAGGGCGTCGCCGCCGCGTTTCCGGATCTCGTCTCCGGGCGCACTCAAATGACGATCTCCAGCGCCGCGTCGCTGTCGGGGCAGATCCGCGCCGGCGCGCTGCGGCCGCTCGCGGTCACGAGCGCGCAACGCATGAAAACGCTGCCGGACGTGCCGACGATGAACGAGTCCGGCATCCCGAAGTTCGTCGTGATGCAGTGGCACGGTTTGCTGACCCCGGCGCGCACACCGCGCGCCATAGCGGAGCGCATCTACCGTGAGGTCGCGAAGACGGTGCAGCAGCCGGATGTGGCGAGCCGGCTCGCCGCCGACGGGACCGAGCCGGTCGGCAGCTCGCCCCAGCAGTTCGCGGCGTTCGTGAAGTCGGAGCTCGAGAAGTACTCGGCGGTCGCGAAGCAGACGGGCATCACCGCCGAGTAGCTAATGCGCCGTACTGCCGTTCGTGGTGAGCTTGTCGAACCACGAATGGCATTCACCCCGCTCGGAGTCGGCGGCCTCAGCCCGAACGCAATGCCGATGGATGCTACTGCGCCTTGAGGCCGATGGTCTTCGCGATCCGGGTGTAGGTCGCAATTTCGGAAGCGATGTGCTGCGCGGCTTCCTTGGGGGTGTTGCCGACGGCTTCCGTGCCGTCCGCCGCCAGCCGGTCCCGCAGCTCGGGCTGCCGCGCGATCGCAGCGACTTCCCGGTTGAGCAGTGCGACGACGGCAGCCGGGGTGCGCGCCGGCGCGAGCAGCGCCTGCCAGATCGTGTTCTGGTAACCCGGCACACCCGCTTCGGCAACGGTCGGCGCGTCGGGCAGGTACGCCGCGCGTTTGGGCCCTGTCGTCGCGAGCGCGCGCAGCCGGCCGCTGCGCACGAGCGGCATCGCCGACGGCGGGCTCGCGAACATGACATCCACGCGTCCGGCCGCGAGATCGACCAGCGCCGGCGGGGCGCCTTTATAGGGCACGTGGACCATCTTCACGCCGGCCATCGAATTGAACAGCTCGCCCGCGAGGTGCGTCGAAGCGGCGACGCCGGACGAAGCGAAATGAAGCTGCCCCGGCTTCGCTTTCGCGGCCGAGATGAGGTCCTGGATGCTGCGCACCGGCGACTGCGGGCCGACCACGACGACGGCGTACGCCATGCCGAGCAGGGACACCGCGGTGAAGTCGCGCAGCGGATCGTAGGGGAGCTTCGGATACAGCCCGACGTTGATGCTGAAGCCGGTCGGCGCGAGCAGCAGTGTGTAGCCATCGGGAAGCGCGTGCGCGACGGTTTCGGCGCCGATGATGCCGGCGCCGCCGGGGCGGTTATCCACGACGACCTGCTGCCCGAAGCGATCCGAGAGCCGCTGCGCGTACGCGCGTGCGACGAAATCGGCGTTGCCGCCTGCAGACTGCGCGACGACCAGCCGGATGGGCTTCGTCGGATACTGCTGTGCCACTGCACAGGTCGTGACGAACATCGCAACGGCTGCAAGTGCCCTCGCCCCGCGAAGCGGGGAGAGGGATAGGGTGAGGGGCGATGTCAGCGCCAACCGATGAAATCGGATACGCCTTTTCCCATTACCAATTCCAGATCCTTTCCTTTCAACCACGGCAACTCCTCGGTGAACATTGTTATGCACTGCCGCCACGAGATCGGCATGCGTGTGATATCCGTGCCCCAGAACATCCGCTGCGGACCGAACGCATCGAAGATGCGCTTCAGGTACTTGTGGATGTTGCGATAGGGATAGCTCTCGCTCGAGTAGCTCGGCGCGCCGGTCGCCTTCACGGCGACGTTCGGATATTTCGCGACCGCTTCGAGCTCCTCGATGTGCGCGAACGCGGCATCGTCCTGCGTGCTGCGCGGACAGCCCATGTGATCGATCATGAGCTTCAGCTTGGGGTGCTTCGCGGCAATCTGTCCGACGACTTTCACCCGGTTGGGCACGAGCAGCCCCACCGGCAGCCCGGCTTTTTCCGCGATCGGCCACAGCCAGTCGGTCGTGCCGTCGACCAGCCAGTTCTCCTCGCCGGGCTTCAGAAAGGCGAAGCGCAGGCCGAGCATGCCCGGTTGCTGCTTCCAGCTTTCGATGACGCCGCGGTTCTCGGGCTTGCTCACGTCGAAGAATCCGAGCACCGCGAGCCGGTCCGGATGCTGCTGCGCGGCTTCGATCGCGACCTCGTTCGCTCTGGGATCCCAGCTGGGCGGATGCAGGACGGCGCGATCCACACCCGCTTCATTCATGTCCCTGAGCAGCTCGTCCTTCGTGTAATGCGACACTTGTCGATGGACATGGACAGGCGTGCCGCTGGCCCAGATATGGACCTGGCTGTCTACGATGAGCATGGTGTTCTCCCTGGGTGTGCGTGCATGATACTTGGTACCGCACGCATGACGGCCCATGGCCGCCAAATACAGGGAGAGAATCCGCATGAAAGTGCATTTCACGGGCTGCGAGCTCAAGGCCGCGCACGAATCGACTGCATCGACCGCAGGCGAAAGACCGGCGGCAGGACGCCGCGAAGTCGCGGTGAACGGCCGCCGCGTGAAGGTGATCGACGTCCACGCGCACTGCGTCATCCCCGAGGCGATGAAGCTCACCGGCGGCGATGCGTGGCAGCACCACCAGCACGGCATCGTGCTCGAGGCAAGCGAGCGGCTCGCGGCGATGGACGGGCAGGGCATCGACGTCGAAGCGCTCAGCATCAACCCCTTCTGGTACGGTCTCGAGCGCGACAGGGCGGCGGAAATCGTGCGGCTCAACAACGATGGCCTGGCCGAGATCTGCGCGAGCCACCCGGACCGGTTCGTCGCATTCGCGTCGGTCGCGCTGCAGTATCCCGAGCTCGCGATCGAGCAGCTCGAGCACGCGGTGAAGAAGCTCGGGTTACGCGGCGTGGCGGTCGGCGGCAGTGTGGCGGGCGACGAGTTCGCGGACCCGAAGTTCCATCCGTTCTGGGCGAAATGCGAGGCGCTCGGCATCCTCGTGTTCATCCATCCCCAGGGCACGCCCGATCTCGCGAAACGGCTGAAGGGCAGCGGCGGCCTCGATAACGTGATCGGCAATCCGCTCGACACGACGATCGCGCTCTCGCACCTGATCTTCGAAGGCACGCTCGACAAGTTCCCGGGACTCAAGATCTGTGCGGCCCACGGCGGCGGTTACATCGCGTCGTACATGGATCGTTCGGATGCGGTGATGAAGACCTTCCCGAAACGCATCACGGTCAACATCAAGAAGAAACCGACGGAATATCTGAAGCAGCTCTACTACGACGCGCTCATCTTCACGCCGGAAGCGCTGCGCCACCTCGTCGCGAACGTGGGCTCGAGCCAGATCGTGCTCGGCACCGACTATCCGTACCCGTGGGAAGACAAGGCAGTCGAGCACATCATGGCGACGCCGGGGCTCACCGACGAGGAGCGCATCGCGATGCTCGGCGGAACGGCCGCGAAGCTGCTCAAACTCGCGTAGGGTGGGCGAAGCCCACCGCAGGCGGTGCGCTACCAGCGCACCCTACTGCGGCTGGATACCCGCGCGCTTCGCGATGTCGGCGTACTTCCCGATGTCGATGCGGATGAACTTCGCGAAATCCTCGGGCGACATGCTCACGGGCACGAGATTGAGACTCGCGTAACGATCGAGGATGTCGGGCATCTTCACGATCTCGCGCGCGGCGGCGTTCACTTTGACGACGACTTCGCGCGGCAGGCCGCGCGGTCCGTGGATCCCGTACCAGCCGGTCGCTTCGTAACCTTTGAGCCCGAGCTCGTCC
>Ga0196977_1000483_pt1 | contig 20961 bp, 23 predicted proteins | sample S3v_1013CmetaG_FD_148634 | JGI IMG/M metagenome (GOLD analysis project Ga0196977, IMG submission 148634) | Soil microbial communities from Anza Borrego desert, Southern California, United States - S3+v_10-13C | ecosystem: Environmental > Terrestrial > Soil > Desert | place: USA: California...
CACAAAATGACCCCGGCGAGACTGACGTACCGGTCCAGCGCACTGAACTCTGCAAACGCCGCGGCGGTGCGCGCCTGCTCGTCTTCCGTTTCGGCCTTGGTCCAATCGATAACGGCCTGGATTCTCTTCTTCAGTCGCGCGCCGCCAAGATCTTCCAGTCCGTCCTGAACTTTCGCCTGGTTCCACCACTGCGTCAGCGGCACGACAACGCGAAGCAGTTCTGCAAAGAAGAGCCGCGCCGCGACGAGACCTTGCAGGTACGCGATCTGTGATTCCTGCCCTCGCTCGCGCCGCACGCTCAGGCGATTTATGCGTTTGGCGATGCGCACTGCGACTGGTCCTGCTGCTTGCGTCTTATGCGGAGTGATGAGTAGATCGATCGCGTCTGACGGTTTCATCGCGTAAGCGATCCACACGTCTCCGAGCACGGGTGAGTCTTGTAGCTGGCGACGGTCGTTTGTCGGACCGAGTAGAACCAGTTCGACGAGGGCGCGTGAAGAAACTGGCATGGTCCCTCCTTTTGAGTAATTAAGATAGCTCGATCGGTTGAGCCGAGATCACCTGCTCCAAATCGCGCAACGCCTGCAGCGTTTCCCTGGTCGCCGGCGCGTCAATTTCTATTAGCGCCATCGCTTCACCGCCGCGTTCGCGACGGCCGAGATGAAAACGGCTAATGTTCACGCCGCGTTCGCCGAGGATCGTGCCGACTTGCCCGATCACGCCGGGCACGTCGTTGTTGCGCATCACGAGCATGTGGCCTTTCGGTGTGGCTTCGAGATGGAAACCGTCAATCTGGGTGATGCGGCCTTCCCGTCGTTGTTCGCCGTAACCAAATAGTGTTCCGGCAAGGCTTCTGGTTGTTTGTTCGGTCGTGATTTCAGTGCGGATCGCGGGCGCCACATCGCCACTCGCGCGCACGTAAGTTGTCGTTACTTTTATGCCACGCTCTTCGGCGATAAGGAAGGCGTTGATGACGTTCACACGCGCGCTGACGTCCCGCAGTAGTCCGGCGAGAAACGCACGCGTCACCGGTGTTGCATCAACTTCCACGATCTCACCGGCAAATTCCAGCCGTACCTCGCTCACGGGCTTGTCGACGAGTTGCGCCTGAAAACGCCCGAGACTTTCCGCCAGAGCAACGTATGGCTGAAGCAGACTGAGTTCTTTCACTCCGAGCGCAGGCACGTTCACCGCACCACGCAACGCGCCGGTTAGTAAAAAGTCGCGTATCTGCTCGGCGACAGTGAACGCAACGCCTTCCTGCGCCTCGGTTGTCGATGCCCCAAGGTGCGGCGTTACGATCACCTGGTCCAGTTTCAACAACGGATGTTCGGTAGCAGGCGGTTCCTGGCTGAATACATCCAACGCGGCGCCCGCGATCATTCCGCTCGTGATCGCTTCGTGAAGCGCGTCTTCATCAACGAGGCCCCCGCGCGCGCAATTGATGATCCGCGCGCCGCGCTTCATCGTCGCCAACACCTCGCGATTGATCAGCCCGCGCGTTTCGGCAGTCAAGGGTGTGTGTACGGTCAGGAAATCGGCGCGTGAGTAAACCTCGTCCAGCGGCGCCAACTCGATTTCGAGATCGCGGGCCTGTTCGGGCGCGATGAAGGGATCGTAAGCAACAATCACCATACCCATCGCGCGTGCCCGCGAGGCCACGACACGTCCGATACGTCCCAGACCGATGATGCCGAGAGTCTTGCCTTGAAGTTCGACACCAATGAACTTCTTTCGCTCCCAACGTCCGGCTTTCAAACTGCTGTTTGCTTGTGGAATCGAACGCGCGAGCGAGATCAACAACGCAATCGTGTGTTCGGCGGTCGTAATCGTGTTGCCATCGGGCGCGTTCATCACGACGATGCCGTGAATCGTCGCTGCTGGTACGTCAATATTGTCAACGCCAACACCAGCCCGCCCAATCACGCGCAAACTATTCACATTGGCCAAGAGGTCCGCAGTCACTTTTGTTTCACTGCGAACGATCAGACCTTCACAACCGTTCAGCGCCTGGACCAACGCCGGACCGGTTAGACCAGTCTGCTTTTCGACACTAAAACCAGCCGCGCGCAACGGCTCGAGTCCGCTGTCGCTCACATCGTCAGCTACGAAAACCTTCATCGCCATCTGCTGTGCTCTTGTACACTCCGCGAGGATCTAATTGCTTGCCAGTAAAAAGGCCGTATGGTAACAGATACCGCGCGGAGGAGATAATTGATGGAAATTCTTGTTTACCGGAACGGCCAGCAGAAGATCAGCGAAGGTTTTACGGCGGACCAGCTTCCGGAACTCTTGCAGGATCAGGGAGCAGTCATCTGGGTCGACATGGAATCGCCGACTGAAGTCGACGAACGGATTCTCCTCGACGTCTTCAATTTCCATCCCTTGACCGTCGAAGATTGCCGTGAGAACCGTCATTATCCGAAGATTGAAGAGTTTCCAGGCTACATTTACTTCATCGTTCACGGCGTGCGCGCGGACACGAGCCCGGATCGTTTCAACACGATCGAATTGGACGGTTTTCTCGGCCCGAACTACGTCATTACTTACCATCACGACTTCTTTCGCAGCATCGCTAACGTCAAACAGCTTTTGCACACGAGCCCGATCGCCTGCCGCCGAGGACCAGCATTCCTGTTGCACCAGATTCTGGACCAGGTGGTCGACTACTATTCGCCAGTGCTGGACGACTTCGACACGCGAATCGACGAGCTCGAACACACGATCTTCAACTTGAGACGGCCAAACAATCAGATCCTCGCCGAGATCATGGATCTGAAACGAAGCGTCCTGCGACTACGTCGTATCTCAACTAAGCAGATGGACATCATCCTGCGCATGAGTCGCGGTGAGTTTGATTTGATACCCGAAGAGATGCGCCCGTTCTATCGCGACATTTACGATCACATTGTGCGCGTAACAGATCTCGCCGAGAGTTATCGTGATTTGATCGGGGGTTCTCTCGAGGCTTATCTGTCGGTGGTGTCGAACCGCATGAATGAGATTATGAAAGTGTTGACGGTGTTCTCCGCGATCATGTTGCCGTTGACGTTCATCGCCGGCGTCTACGGCATGAATTTCGACAACATGCCGGAGTTGCACACGCGGTATGGCTACTTTGGCGCGTTGATCGTGATGGGCGTGGTCGCGTTGGGGATGCTGATCTTTTTCTGGCGGCGCGGTTGGCTTGGCCGTGGTGATCAACGCGAGACGCCGGAAAGCTAGGTGGGATCGGCGTCCTTTAGTTCGTCAGCTTCATCAAAAGCACCATCGGGGCTTAGACCATCGGAGTCATCCGTTTCATCCTCGTCCAAAGAACCTTCGTCTTCGAGATCTTCCAGAGTTTCTTTGCTTGTCGCTTCCTCTTGTCGCTTTTTGATCGTGTCCAACTCTCACCTCCAAATAGAAATCACCAGTGCGGTACCTATCGCGGCGTAAAACCCTGCCACTAAATCGTCAGCCATGATTCCCAAACCACTGCGCAACTGCTCAAACTGTCGTGCAGGATAAGGTTTGAAGATGTCAAAAAGACGAAAAAGTATGAACGAAACTATGACTCCGCTTTTCACCGGTCCAACGGCAAGCAAGGACAGCGGTAACATCGCAACCATCTGACCTGCCACTTCATCGACGACTACTTTCCCCGGATCTTTCAACCGCAGGATTCGTTCCGTTCGCGACGCGGCCCAGATGCCGGCCCAGGTAATCAATACGACGCCTATAAGCTGTGGGACCAACGATCCCAGCAACAGAAAAACGCCGATGCCGACTAGCGAGCCGAACGTTCCCGGCATCAGCGGCAAGAACCCCACGCCCCACGTCGAGATCGCCAGCGCGAGATAATCAAGACCACCGAGCATCCGTTTCGGAGCCGGAATCGCATCGGCCGGCACGACCACCGTTGGATTCAACTCGTCGCTCGACTCTTTCAATGGCAACGTCAGGCTGAAATCCTTCCAATCACATCGTACTCATGCGCTTCTGTGATCTCGACGTTCACAAAATCTCCTGGCGCGGGCAGCACGCCGTCAGGCACGTCGTTGATGAGTACGCAGCCGTCGATGTCCGGCGCCTGCGTTTCCATTCTTCCCTGCCACAGCAGTTCGCTCTCTTTCGACTCGCCTTCGAACAGCACGCGCACCGTTTGGCCGACGCGCGCTTTGTTCAAGCGACGCGAAATGCGCGCTTGTTGCTTCATCAAAGCCGTGCGGCGTCGAGCGGCAATCCGGCCCGCAACTTTGTCTTTCAGTTCGTATGCCGGTGTGCCCTCTTCGTCTGAATAAGTGAAGACTCCGACGCGATCGAATTCGACGTCCTTGATAAAACCGCGCAGCTCTTCGAAGTCTGCTTCAGTCTCGCCCGGAAAGCCGGTGATGAACGTCGTGCGCACCGCGATGCCGGGAACACGCTTTCGCACGCGTTGGATCAAACGTTCGAGACTCTTGCGATTGCCGCCGCGCTTCATCAGTTTGAGCACGTTCCGGGACGCGTGTTGCAACGGCATATCGAGATACTTGACGGCGCGCGGCTCCTCGGCGAGTACGTCGAGGAACGCGTCGCTGATGTGCGTGGGGTAGGTGTACATCACGCGCACCCACTCGATGCCGTCGACATGCGCTAACTCGCGCAGCAAACGTGCGAGCGCATCCTGCTTGCCGAGATCTTCACCATAACGCGACGAATCCTGGGCCACGAGAATGATCTCTTTCACGCCCTCTTCCGCGAGCTGATGCGCCTCGGCGACGATCGAGCCGAAGCGACGGCTGCGAAAGTGACCACGCATCTGCGGAATGAAACAGAAAGCACAGGGCCGGTCACAGCCTTCAGCGATCTTCACGAACGCGTAATGCGAAGGTGTTGCGAGCACGCGTGGTGTTGATTCGTCATATAGATACGTTGCGCTTTGGTTTCCGAGTTGAACGACGGGAAGGCTGCGGGTATTGGTTTTAGGATCACAAACCTGGAGGATGTCGTTGATCTGGTTGGTGCCGATAAAGGCGTCGACTTCCGGCATCTCCGCCTTCAATTCGTCACGATAGCGCTCGACCAAACAACCCGCGACGACGAGTCGCTTCGCATGGCCATCCGTCTTGAGACGCGCGGCTTCAAGGATTGCCTCGATCGATTCTTTCTTGGCTGAATCGATAAAACCGCAGGTGTTGACCACGACGGTTTCCGCATCAGCCGCGTCGGCAGTGATTTCGTAACCGTTCTGCTTCAGGTGGCCCATCATCACCTCGCTATCGACGAGGTTTTTGGGACACCCGAGACTAACAAATCCGACTTTCTTCATTCCGTGTTATCCGTGTTTCTCCGCGGCTTCCAGAGCCACTAAGGCGCGCTCGACTTCACGCTGTTCCGCACTCGACAGCCGCTCGCGTCCGTAGCGCACGCGATTGTACGCACGCGTGATAATCATTGCATCGCTCGACTTCAAATTGCCCGCAAACTCGAGCGGCGTTTGCGCCTTGTCACGCGCCATCCCGCGTTGCTCCATCAGTTCCAACAGCTTTTCGTAAAACTGAACCTCTGAAAACGCGCGGCCGTCTTCGATCGCGCGCCCGGCGCCGCGCCGCCAAAGCAACGACCACAATCGTTTACCAAAGACAACGAAACTCAAACCGAGCAGCACGAGGATCACGCCCATTGCGATCAGCAGCACATTCATCGTCAGGTAACTGCGCAGCGTCGCCAGCAGGCTTGATATGGTTCGAGTGTAGTCGAAGACGCGGTTGTGCAACGACACTGCGAGCGAACGCTGCTCTTGCTTGTCGTAACCGACCACATATTGAAACCACAGGAGTTCCAGCGCTTCAGCGTATTTTTGCAACTGCGCCGTGAGACCCGTATGCACCGGCTCGACGCGTCCGGACGAAGGAGTTGGATCGAATGTGACCCACGAACGAGTCTCCGGAAAGTAGACCTCCACCCAGGAGTGCGCGTCGCTTTGCCTAACGGTGTAAGCTCCCGCCGTTTCGTTGTACTCGCCGGGCAAAAACCCATTCACTACGCGCGCGGCAACTCCGTGCGTGCGTAACATCACGGCCATGGCGGTCGAAAAGTATTCGCAGTGACCGCTCTTAATGTTGAACAAAAAATCGGCCAGTGGATCGGGTCCACTTGCTTTCATCTCCAGCGAGTAGCCGTAGTCTCTTTGCAGTTGCCACTCGATGGCCTTCGCCGCGTCGTACCGGTTGCGCGCGTTCGCTTCGATAATCATCCTGCGCGTAAGCGCGACGACGCGCGGATCTAGTGTTTTCGGAAGTTGTAAATAACGTTCAAACGACGCCGGGTAAGCGCGCATGTCCCGGCGCAACACGTCCGCAGGCGGTTCATCCGTGTCGGAGATCGCCTTGTACATCATTCGTTCAAAGTCATGCCTGCGCGACTGAATCGAACCTTCAGAGTCCACGCGCACAAACGGCAGATCTCCCTGAAGTGCAACGACACGCGGCGCGGCAAACAGCACCGGCGATTCCAGCGGTTCGAGAAAAAATGTTTGCGTCGTGAGACGGTGTATTGCTTCGGTCGTGCCTAGCTGAAAGAAGCCCGCGCGTTCGGCGACGTTCGGATCGGGTCGCCGCGCGTCCGGCGATTTCCGCCACGCGGTTCCCGTGAATTCATCGAGTGCGACACCTCGCCAGCGCAAACCGCGCGGCGGTTCGCCGTCTTCGATGCGAACGCGCATCACGAGGCCGTCATCTCGTTTAAGCGTACCGATCTGTCCGAGCGTTACGTTTTCGGAAAAGCCGATAAAGTTCGACAGGCCGCCACCGCTGCGTGTGAGGGCCGCCGCGCCGGAACGTGGCGCGATCAAGAACAACGGCAAAGCCATCGCGAAAATCAGTAGCAGCAATGCGACCGCGACCAGCGGTAAGCGCGCGGCCTCAGTGTTTCGCCACGAGCGGCGTCCTTTTCTGAAGACACCGGAGTCAGGCGGCACGAGCAGGCGTGTTTCTGCGTGACGCAACGAACGGCGCGCCTTCTGGATCTCGAAGGCCGTCACCGCTGACAGCCCGCACAACAAATAGAGCGTGAGTGTGCCGAGAAAGACCGGACTGAAACTCAATCCCGCAGCGAGTAAAACCTCGAAGAACGAGATCAGGTAGAGAAACACCCAGTCGCGATCTTTTTTGACCTGCAACAGTTTTACTGCTGAGAGGAAAACGATCAGGTGCGCGAGTGCTGTGACGCCGAGGCGTTCGACAGGCTCGCCGATGGTCTTCTGGTAATGCCAATCGACATAGAAAAGCGGGATTGAGAGCAACACGATGGCGAGGCCGAAACGTTCGGGCAGTTGCCAGCGCGTGCGTTCGAGTTTCCAACTCACGATCATCAGCGCAAGGAACGCCAGCGCGAGGCCGTAGTCCAAGCCTCCTGCCAGCACGAGTGCCAGCATGGCAACGCCGATCATGGCGTAGGAAAAGGCTCGGAAGTAGGTTAGAAAGTCCATTTGCTCGTTACTGCCGTTGTTTCGTTCAGCCTTATGACCCCGGCTTCAGCTTGATCTCGAATAGTTGCGGCCAGAGTTTTCCAGTGACAAACAATCGGTTGCTGGTTTGATCGTAGGCGATTCCGTTCAGGACCGCTTCTCCGTCCGTGACCGCGCCCGGCTGTAGCAAACCAGTCAAATCTATCCAGCCGGTCACGCGACCGTTTTGCGGATCGATCGTCACTATGCGCTGATCGTGCCAGATGTTGGCGTAGATTTCGCCGTTGACGTACTCGAGCTCATTAAGCTGGTTAACGGGAGTTCGGCCGTCGGTTACTGCGATGGTTTTTGTGACGCGAAAGCTGTCCGGGTCGAGAAATCTGAGCCGGTTGCTGCCGTCGCTGGTGATGAGTGAATGACCGTCGTTGGTGATTCCCCAGCCTTCGCCGGTGTAGGTAAACTGGCCAATCTTTTGGAATGTTTGGGTGTTGTAAATGAAACCGATCTGGTGTTGCCACGTGAGCTGGTAGATTTTGCCGTTGAGGAATGTGATGCCTTCGGCGAAGAATGGCTCGGGAACGTCGACTTTTTTCACCACCCGGCCGCTCTGGATCTCCACTTCGCGCAGGCTCGACCGCCCTTCCTGACCGGTACCTTCGTAAAGTTTGCCGTCGACAGAGACTAGCCCCTGGGTGAAGGCGCCTGTATCGTGGGGATAGGCATTTACGACCTCATAACCGTGTTTCGCAACGGCCGCCGCTGTGTTGGTCGCCGTGTTTGCCGAAGGGCTGGAATTCGCCCCCGCATTACATTGAAGACCGGCGACCGAAACGGCAAGGATAAGCACCAGTCGTGCCTTGAGAATCAGTGACATAGAGGCATTTTGCGCGACCGGAAGGGAAAACACAATTTTGGGTTTCTAATACCTTCCGTTGTTCTCCAACCTTCACGGTATAATGAGTCCGCCATGAAAGCCGATAGCCCGCAGCGTAAATCAGCAGGTGGCCTTGACCCAGTCATTGAAGCCTACCGAAAAGACGTCGACGTCACGCTAATCCGCGAGAATTTGCGCCTCACAGTGGATCAACGCTTCCGGCAATTGATGAAGCTTCAGGAGTTCGCGGAAGACCTTCAACGTGCTGGCAGAAAGGCACGTTCGCAAAAGTGACCGACTTTGGCGCATTGCTACGGTTGCTTACCGAGAATGAGGTGGAATTCATCATTGTCGGTGGCGCCGCAGCCACAGCTCACGGTTCCGCACGTTTAACTCTCGACTTGGACATCGTCTATAAACGGAGTACTACCAACATCGCTCGACTAGTTGAGGCACTCCACCCGATCCAGCCGTACCTGCGCGGAGCACCGCCTGGACTACCATTTGACTGGAGTTCTGAGACGATCGAGAAGGGACTGAACTTCACTTTGATAACAAGTCTTGGAGCCTTGGACTTGTTAGGTGAGATCGTCGGCGGCGGCGGTTACGAACAGTTGTCCGCCGAAACAATCGATATAGAAGTTGCGGGTGTGAGTTGTCAGTGCATAAGCGTCGAGCGCTTGATCCAAGTAAAACGTGCGGCAGGACGACCGAAAGATTTGGAAACAGTTGCCGAGCTTCAGCAGATTTTGAATGAAACGCAGGGAGAAAGCTGAAGAACTGAACCAGGTGATTATGCTGAAACGGGTTCTCATAACCTGCTTACTTCTGCTTACGACGACCTCGCTGGTCAGCGCACTGCAACGCGCCGCCAACGTAAGTGGTCGTCCGACGCGGGCGAAAATCAAAGAGGCCGAGCGGCGACTCGGGGAACTCGGCTACTGGACTGGTCCCGTTGATGGCGTTTTCGACGCGGGTTCGCGTTCAGCGTTGGTCGCTTTCCAGAAATGGGAAGGGCGAGAAACAAGCGGCAGGCTTACGCTTGATGAGCTTGAAGCGATTCGCGCAAGCGAGAGCCCGCGGGCCAGGGAAACTGGTTATGAGCACCTCGAAGTCGATATTGACCGTCAAGTGCTGCTGATCGTCAAGGAAGACGGTGGTGTCAGAGTACTTCCGGTGTCGACCGGTAATGATAAACCGTTTCTGGCCGACGGCCAGACAAGTATCGCCTACACACCGCGGGGTCGGTTCGTCGTTTACGACAAAAGCTACGGTTGGGAAGACGGCGTCCTTGGTTCTGTCTACTACGCAAACTACATCACCGGAGGCGTAGCAATTCACGGCTACCTGAGCGTCCCCACGAAACCCGCGAGTCACGGTTGCATCCGCATTCCGATGTTCGCCGCTCGTGAAGTGAGCAAACTGCTGACCTTAGGAACAATCGTCCTCGTCTACGACAAGGTTTCCTTTGTTTCGGCAAAAGAGTGGGTACAAAATCCGAAACTAAAAGAAGCCGCCATGCTCAATGGCGCCGCGAAGGATTACACCAACCAGTAAAAGGGTAACTGATTTACGCAGCCATGCGTACCGAGATCCAAAACCACTTTCTAAACCCATCGCCCGGTTCGGCAGCCGCACGCGTCACCGAGTTCGGAACAGATTTCACGTTAACCGTCGAAAACCTGCGACTCATTCCAGAGGAGCGTATTCGCAAGCTGGATAATTTCATCGAAGGCGTCGCTAAGCTAAAGGCGTCAGTACGCGTCATCGGTCCTACCAATGCCACCGTTGAGCAACATCATTGAGGCACCGCTCCGGCTCTTGGGTGAATACAAGGTGGAGTGCGTGATCGTAGGAAGCCCAAGCTATAGAAAAACAAACAGAAGCGTAGTTGCGACGTTACTCGGCACCCCGCACGCCCACTTCATCCAGGTGGCGCAGCAGGTCGGCGGGATCGTTGTAGACGCGGTAGGCACCGGCGCGTTCGAGTTCTTCACGGCCGTAGCCGCCCGAGAGTAGGCCAACGCCGAGGGCGCGCGCGCGACGAGCGGCGAGGAGATCCCAGATGCTGTCGCCGACTACCACCGCATCGCTGATCGACACCCCGAGCTTTTCAGCCGCAGCCAGAAAGAGATCCGGATCGGGTTTCGCGTGTTGGACCATGTCGCGCGTGATCAAGGGAACTTCCTTATCGATCCCGAGCAGATGAAGCGAAAGACTCGCGCTCTGGAATCGTCCGCTCGTGGCAATCGCCCACGGCACACCGGCCTTTGTGAGATACGACAACAGTTCTGAAGCACCGGGAAGTGGCCGCACTTGCGAGGCATAACGCTTGAACGCCTCGCCATGCACCTGGTGTATTCGCTCAGCTTCTTCCGCTGAAATCTCTTTTCCGGTCTCGCGCGCCAACGCGTTAACGAAGAGACCGCCACTCATTCCGATCTGCCGGTGAATGCGCCAAACGGCGAGATGAATTCCACCGGCCTCCAACGCTTCACGCCACGCGAGCACGTGCTGATACACGCTGTCGATGAGCGTGCCGTCGAGGTCGAACAAATACGCTTGACGAGCGGGCGTGGTGTTGTAGGTGGTCATCTTAGACACCACTGCCACCCGCGACTGCCCGTTCACGCGCCACGGCGTGTTCGATAGCCCGCGCCGCGAGCTTTGTTGCCACATCGGTGAGGTGCTGTTCTTCCGGCTTTGGACCACGTGGTTCGCGGTAATACATCGCAAACGAACCAAGCACCTTACCTTTGCTCGACATGATCGGCGTAGACCAACAGGCCGCCATATCAATCATGCGCGCGTACTCGCGATAGTCGTCCCAGAGCGGGTCTGTAGCGATGTTAGTAACAACCACAGGCTTGCCTCGGAACATCGCGGTGCCGCACGAGCCGTGTTTCGGCCCAATCGGACTACCATCGATCGCTTTGGTGTAACTCTCCGGCAGACTCGGCGCTACAGCGTGTCGCACGTGGTTGCCGTCGTCGCTCAGCAGCAGTATCGAACAGAGCATCTCCGGCGACTGAGCCTCGATCATCAACACAAGCTCCGAAAGAATAACGATCAGTGGCGCATCGTCATTGATCATATCTTCGATGTGCTGCTGCTCCGCCACGAATTTCGAGGCCGACTCATCGATCGCCGGCAGTTGTTGTGTGGGAGCCGAAGCAAGTTCGGACTCTTTCTGATCGGCCATTGCTTTGTACTCTCCTTGCCCGGCAATTCTACGCCCGGCGTGCCGCCAATGCCATAGATTGTGCTGGCGCGAACCAGGGGCGCGGGTTAGGATATTTGCCTTCAAATCATGATAAAGACTTTTACCATCGCACTCAGCCTGATCGCGCTCTTTTCGATCGGCGTCGCGACGCAACCGAAAACACAGATTCTTTTCGACGATTTCAGTTACGGCAACACGCAACAGATGAAGAAGAACGGCTGGATCCTCCGCACGGAAGCCGGCTGGCCGGGCGTGCCCGGTGCAGTTTGGAAGGAGGAAGGAGTCTCAATTCTCAACGACGCCGACCAGCCCAACAACCGCATCCTGCGCATGACGTCAGGCACCGATGGAACTGCGGCGAATACGACGCAGACGCAGATCTGCCATCAGCGTAAGTATCTCGAAGGCACTTATGCCGCTCGCGTTCGTTTCACAGATCAGCCGCTTTCAGGTCCGGGCGGCGATCAGCTCGTGCAAAGCTTTTACACGATCAGTCCTTTGAAAGCTCCGTGGGATCCGGATTACAGCGAGCTGGATTGGGAGTACCTGCCGAACGGCGGATGGGGCATCGATGGACCAACACTTTACTCAACGACCTGGGAGACTTTTTATCCGGAACCAAACTGGAAGAAGGACAACGTATTTCAAACTACTAACGGAAGCCAGGCAGGCTGGCACGTGTTGGTCACACAGGTGATGGACCAGAAGGTCCGCTACTTCATCGACGGTAAACCATTTGCCGAACACGGCGGGAACTACTATCCCGAAGACACGATGTCGATCAACTTCAATCTCTGGTTCATCCGTGACGGAGCGATCAAGTCAGCAGAACCGCGCCGGTATCACGAAGACATCGATTGGGTTTTCTTTCAGGCGAACACCGCGCTGACTCCGCAACAAGTGGAAGCCGCCGTGGCCGCTCAGCGAAAAAGCGGCGGCAAGTTCAAAGACTCAGTGCCGCCAAAAGTGCCGGCACTGAAGAGTCCTTGCAACTTCTGAAACAGGCTATGGCTGGCTGGCTTCAGGCGGCTTTTGGCTCGTTTGACTTGAGCCTTTCTCCGTGTGGCTGGCTTCCTTTCTGCGGCGTAACCATTCGTCGATACTCTCGCGAATGAACTCGCCCATGTCCTCAAACTCGCGCGACGATTTCTCCCAAAACTCGCGGAATGCCCGCGGGTCGACGGCAAAACCATAGCCGCGGCTGAAACCTTTCGTTGGTCCAAATTCGTCTTCGTAATAAGCAGCGAGTTGGCGCGCAGCCATCGCGACAACGGTCAGCGAACTTCCAGCAGGCAACGGTTCGAACACGGCACCGACTCCCGGATCGAGCTCCTTCAAGCGCGCGAGCACGCGATTGCATTGGTCCGTGCAAAATACCGCTGCGTCTTCTTTGCCGCCGGTCCACTCCGATTGCAGCGCCATACGCGACGTGCGCCGCAACACATTGATCAGCTTGGCTAATTCTTTATCTCGTTCCATAACACACTCCTGTTCGGACTTAGTCACACTTGAGGGGAAACGGCATCCAACGCACGCGTCGCGAACGTGGACGACGACGGAAATGGAACATCGGCGGAACACACGGAACAGGTGGGACGGGACCAAACAACGTTTCTTCGTCCACTTCGAAATACGCCATCAGTTCGCGTGTGGCCAGGCGAATCACTTCAGCCGAAGCAGAATCGTCGAGCGGTGTGAATAGCGGCTTGATTGCCGGCTCGAGCGCGCTGAGTCGCGCGAGTACCCGGTTGTATTGAGCAACGCAGAACTGAGTTGCGTCAGGACCGGATCTGGTCCATTCGGCATAACGAGCGGCGCGTGCGATTCGCCGCAGCACGTTTAATAACTTGACTGTTTCTTTTTCCATGTACTTCTCCTTGCTAATTCATCGATTCCAACTTACCGCGTAGCATCTTTTTGCCGTAATGAATTCTCCACTTCACCGTCGACAACGGCACGCCCATAAACGCCGCAATTCTTTTCAGCGGCATCTCGTCGAAAAAGTGCAAACGCAACGGCATCGCGTAGTCGTCCGTCAAACTGTCGATCGCCGCCACCATCGCTTCGTCTCGTTCTTTCTCAACAAGAGATCGGTCGTGCAGCGGTTTCGCTAGTGCTTCGATCTTTTCAAGCAGCGCTTCGTCCAACGGCACGCGTTTGCTCGAGTACGCCGTTTCACTTTTGCTGAAGCGTAGCGCTCGATGACGCGTGATCGCCGAGAGCCACGCCGCAAACTTACGCGGCTCGTCAATCGAGGGCAGTGCCTTGAAAGCGAGCAGTAGCGACTCCTGCGCGACGTCTTCCGCATAATTGACGCCGGCGATGCTTCGCGCCAGCCTCACGACCGCTGGCCGGTACCGCACCACAAGCTGCTCAAACGCCTCCAGATTCCCAAGAATCGCCGCCATTACGAGTAGTTCGTCAGGCGGTTCAGGCGATGGCATCAGTGCTCCGGGTTCGTTTCGACGTCTTATGTTGATATAGAGACAACTTACGAGCTAAAAGTTAGTTGAGTTTTTATTTAAATCTACAAGCCGTGTTGAACGCTTACGATCTTCAACGATAGAATCCTCGCCGGCACAAGTGCGCACTTCACTCAAATCATATGGCGTCGGCCTTGCGGTCACCGTCCTGGCAGTCCTCCTGCGCTGGTCGCTCGACCCGTTGCTGGGCGATGCGCTGCCGCTCGTCACGCTCTTCGGCGCGGTGGCGGCTGCGGCGTGGCTCGGCGGATATCGCGTTGCAGTTCCCGTCGCTTTACTCGGTTACGGCGCATGTCTGTATCTGTTCATTCAACCGCGCGGAGATTTGGATCTGAGCGGTCGGGCAAACGTCGTCGGGCTCATCGCCTATCTGGTCACCTGTTTTCTCATCATCTTTTTTGGCGAAAGAGCGCGGCTGGCGCACACGAGAGCCACTGAGAGCCGCGAAGTGTTTAGAGTCACGCTGCGAAGTATTGGCGACGCAGTGATCACTACTGATACGAAAGCGTGCGTCACCTACCTCAATGAAGTAGCCGAAGCATTGACTGGCTGGTCACACCATGAAGCGTTGGGCCAACCACTGGATCGTGTATTTCAAATCATAAATGAGGTCACACGCCAGCCGGTGGAGAATCCGGCGATGCGCGCTCTGCGTCAGGGCGTAGTAGTCGGCCTGGCAAACCACACAGTGCTCGTCAAGAAAGATGGTACGGAATGCCCGATCGATGATAGTGCGGCGCCGATTCGCGACGAACAGGGACACGTTTCCGGGTGTGTATTGATCTTTCGAGATGTTACGGCGCGACGTCTGAATGAGCAGGAACGAGCAAAACAGCTTATTACGGCGCGGCTGCTCGCCTCGATCGTTGAGTCTTCAAACGATGCAATAATTAGTAAGTCACTCAACGGCATCATCCAGAGCTGGAATGCGGCTGCGGAAAGGCTTTTTGGTTTCACTGCCGAAGAAGCGGTAGGCCGTCACATCTCCATCGTGATCCCGCCTGAGCGCTTCGCAGAAGAAGATCAGATCATCGCGAGTTTGAGAGCTGGACAGCGAATCGAACACTATGAAACGGAGCGCATTCGCAAAGACGGTAAGCGCATCGTGGTTTCTCTCACGATCTCGCCAATCAAAAACGACGCCGGCAATGTAGTTGGCGCTTCCAAAATTGTGCGGGACATCACCGAGCGCAAGCGACTCGAGGACAATCTGCGCGTGCTGGCAGCAGATTTATCTGAAAACGATCGACGTAAAAACGAGTTTCTCGCCACGCTCGCTCACGAACTGCGAAACCCGCTAGCGCCGATGAGCAACATGCTCGAGGTTTTGAAACGCTCGGACGATAATGCCGACGTTCTCAAACGCGCACACGAAACGATCGAACGGCAGTTGAGCCAGATGGTGCGGCTCGTCGACGATCTGCTCGACTTGAATCGCATTACGCACGATCGCCTCGAACTGCGCCGCAGTGAAGTCGAACTGTCGTCGGTTGTTCAACAAGCAGTTGAAGTCGCCCGTCCGCTGATCGATGCTGCGGGACATCACTTGAGCGTTGAGTTACCTGACGAACCGATCTACCTCAATGCGGATCACACGCGCCTGGCCCAGGTGTTTGGCAATCTGCTCAACAACAGTTCCAAATACACCCGGCCAGAAGGAAACATCTCGTTGGTTGCGAAACGCGCAGACGATGAGGTGATTGTGACGGTAAAGGACAATGGTGCGGGAATACCGCCGGACAAGCTGGCCAGTATCTTCGAGATGTTCATGCAAGTCGAAGGCACGGCCGAGCGTTCGCAAGGTGGACTCGGAATTGGATTGACACTCGTCAAACGTTTGATCGAGATGCACGGCGGATCCATTGAGCCGAGAAGCGCCGGTGAAGGAATGGGAAGCGAGTTCGTGGTGCGCCTGCCGGTACTGAGTGGACCGGCGATCGCGGCGGAAGATGGAACGGAGGTCGCGCGAAAGTCAGTGCCGCGTCGCATCCTTATTGTTGACGACAATAGAGATTCGGCCGTCTCGCTCGCGTTGTTGCTGGAGATCACGAACAACGAAACCCACCTGGCACATGATGGTTTGGAAGCGCTTGATGCTATGGACAAACATCGGCCGGAAGTAGTGCTGCTGGACATTGGTCTGCCAAAACTGAACGGACACGAGGTCTGCCGGCGTGTGCGCGAACAGCCATGGGGCAAGGACATCGTGATCATTGCGCTGACCGGTTGGGGCCAGGAAAACGATCGCCGCAAGTCGCAGGAAGCGGGTTTCGACGGTCACCTCGTTAAGCCAGTGGATTATGAGAAGTTGCTCGATCTGTTGGGCAAGCTCACGAGCGGAGCGGAGACGCGAGGTTGACGATCAGTTAGTCGCCCAGAGTGCGAGCAGGGCGGGAACCAGCAGCCACAGCAGGCCCTTCACGAGGAAGAACATAAATCCCCAAAAGCCGAGCCGTTTGATCCACGTAGCGACGTTCATGACCTGTGGTTTGGAATATTAACACCCTGACACCGCGCACAAAAGTAAACGATCCTGGTTCGTTCTGTTTCTTCACCGTCGCTTTGACTCGTCTTTTGGCGCAGTTGGCGAATCGTTTGGCCACAGCGCAAACAAGGTAGATTTGTGCGGCGAAAGACGAGGTGACGGGTGCCGTATTCACGGCCAGGTTGGTAGACCAGTGCCGGATCGGAAGTCATGCGTTCTCGATCCGAGTCGGTTGCCGTCGCACCTCGCGTGTACGCATCGCCGGTTAACAGCGGAATGCTTCGTGTCAGACAACTTATGTTTTGTTTCGTAAGCTCACGGACGGTCAGCCACGGGTTCAACTTGCAGTTGAATAGAATCTCGGCGCGCAAGTAATTGCCGAGTCCGGCGACGATTTGTTGGTTCAATAACGCAGCGCCGATCGTTTCCTCCTGATATTCTGGTAAGAATAATCGCCGTTGAAACTCACGTCGATCGAACCGCCCACGATAAGGCAAAGCGTCTGGACCAAGCGTCCCTAGGATTTCGATCTTGTTGTACGGATCGCCATGGCCCACATTGAAGATGGGCGCCGAAAGTAGTATTGCTGCTCCACCTTCCACGACGATGCGTGCGCGTTCGCGCCGATCCTTCTCCGGCAATTCAAGTGTGTTTGACTTGCTGCTTCGGCCCCGAGCTACGCCGGTGTACGTCTGCCAACGACCCCACATCATCAGGTGTGAGTGAAAGAAGAATTCGCCGGAGATGTAACCGATTAGATGTTTGCCGTGTGAGATGACGCGCTCGACGCGCCGGCCAATGAGGTGCTGCTCGTTGTCTGCGAGCCATTTGCGAGCGTCCCTGGTCCGTGCTTCCAGCGAAAGAATAACGCGCCCGCTTAAGACTTTGTCGAGCGCGTCAGCGTACTTTCGTACTTCCGGACCTTCGGGCATTGTGGAGCTACTTCAGATCCACCTTCCTGTTTTCTCCGACGTCCGGTTGTTTGCCGGTGATGAGGGACGAAACAAAACTCAACGCGTAGCCGATCGTGCTCGAAGGACTGTCCCAATACTCGCCTTTCTCGAGGCTGACTTTCAGCAAAGCGACCTCGGGATCGTCTTTGCCCTGCGGAAACCACATCTTGAACTCCGGCCGCCATAACTCATCGATCTTTTGTTCGTCGCGAACGAGGTGTGCAATGCCAGTCACCGACACATATCGCTGGTTATCCGGATCAGCGAAACTGACATTTACCTTTGGCGACTGTTCGACTTCGCTCACTTTGTGCGACGACGCGTTAGTGAAGAACCAGAGGTCGCCGTTTGCGTCGATGTCGCCGTTAGAAGACATCGGGCGGCTGTGTGGATCGCCTTGTTCGTCGAGAGTCGTCAACATGCAGAAGTCGATATCCTTGATCATGTCGCGAAGTTTCTCGAGATCGCCGGTGCGCGCTTGTGTTTCTGGCATTGGTTCGCCCCTTTCGAAGTTTCTACTTTGGGCAGAGTACGTCACAGAGAATTGTCGTGGGGTTCAAGGGTTTGTTTTTCGTTACGCTCCGCGTGTGAGACGAGGAAGCATCTGCTGGTTCCAATCAGCAAACTCAGCCGCGAGGCGCTTCAGTATGTCTGGATGCTGCATACTGAAATCGGCCTGCTCGTGCTGGTCGATCGACAAATCGAACAGGCGGCGGCGCTCGCCGTTGCGAAAGTACTTCCACTTGCCTTGTCGGAGCGCGTCCTGATCGTAGATACGCCAAAAGAATGAGCGGTCTTGAACCGGGCTCTGTCCTTTGAGGATTGGCAACAAGCTAATTCCGTCCAGCGGAAACTCTTTCGCGGCGCTCGCTTCGGCGGCAGCGAGAATCGTCGCGGTCCAATCCATCGTAATGGCCATCTGCTGAGTCACACGATTCGCGGAAATCACCGTTGGCCAGCGAACAATGGCCGGAACCCGAATGCCGCCTTCCAACAGGTCACCCTTCTCTCCAGTGAACGGCCATTCGTACGAGAATCGTTCCCCGCCGTTGTCGCTCGTAAAAATCACGAGTGTATTTCTGTCGAGGCCGGCCGCTTTCAACGCACTCATCACGCGGCCCACACCGTCGTCTAAGCTGCGCATCATTTCGGCGTACAGCTTCAACGAACCACCGCTACCCATTGTTACCGGCTCGATCGTTTTATCGCTAAAGAGTACGCGCTCACCGCCTTTGCGATCCTGCCAGGGCCAATGCGGCGCCGTGTAGTGAAGACTTAAATAAAACGGCGCGCTTCGACGTCTCTTGATGTACTCAACCGCACGATCCGTTAAGAGATCCGTTAAGTATCCGTTTCGTTCGACGGGCGTGAGATTCTCGTAAAGGTCGGGTTGGCCCAAGCCATTCTTGTGGAGATGGTAATCGGACGCGCCGGCGAGAGTGCCGAAGAACTCGTCGAAGCCGTGCGCGTTTGGTCCCCACTCCGGACGAAACCCTAGATGCCATTTGCCAACGAGAGCGGTGGCGTAGCCATTGGCCTTTAAGAGCGAAGCAATCGTGGGGTGGCCCGGCTCGAGACCAACGCGATTGTTGGTGGCGGGCAATGGCTCCAGTAAGCCGATTTGTGATCGACCCGGATAGCGGCCCGTGATGAAGGCGCAACGTGTGGGCGTGCAAACTGCAGACGCAGAATAAGCATCAGTGAGCCTGACGCCTTCTAAAGCGAGCCGGTCCAGGTTGCGAGTGCGATAGTCGGGCCGGCCGTAGCAGCTAAGATCGCCCCACCCGAGGTCGTCAGCGAGGATGAAGATCACGTTTGGTCGTGAGGGTTTCGGATTCGTCTTCGCTGCAGTGTGTTTTCGGTCTCCGGCGAACAGAGTTGCACCGGCTCCCATTGTGGCGATGAACTTCCGGCGCGTCAGTTTCATAGCTCGGATACTACAACGAAAGAAGCGCAACCGACACGGCGAGCAAGCTTGTCTCTAGACCTTTACAAGGAAGGCGAGTTCTGCTGCCACGGGTTCGCTGCCGTGAATTCCGCTGAGTCGAAGTTTTTGTGGGACTTTCATTCCGTCCAGATCCTGATATTCGATCTGCAAGTCCAACGTTGTCTTGATGCCTTCACCAATAGGTTCAAAGACTTCCTGGTAGCCGGTGAGCAAGTAACCGTCAACAGTTTTCTGAAACTGCGGTTTTACCGTTCGCTTCGCGGTTGGTGCGGAAAAATTCCATTCCTTAATCAACAACTCTGTAGACATCGCGATGGTTATTTCGCCTGACTGCGTGCCGTAGGAGATGCGGTACTGCCTCCCGACGCCTTCGATTTTGATCGGGCTCTCCGTCTGTGGAAATGGTGAGTCGACGACAAAGATGCGCCACGTATTGAAGAAGGCCGTTAGGAATCGCTGGACGTCGAAGTGAATCCGGTTAACAACTTCCGGTTTAGGCGCATCGGCGTCGACTTCATGGCTGACTGTAACAGCGCCGTTTGCCTCGACGAGCAGCGAAAAGCGCACCGCGCGAAACGCCTTGAGGGTCGCCGGCGTAGCGGTCTGGGCCAGGATCACTTCCCAATTCGGCTCCACACTGGCGGCGAATCCCTTGAACCCCTTTCTCGCAAGACTGTAGTACGTGCTTCGCGCTTGGGTAATAACGTCCTGATTAGTGGTTGATTGAGGATAGACGGACACAGTGAGAATAAGACTTAGTAATAGTGATCCGAGAGCGCGGGTGAGTTTCACGGCGGGAATACTACAACGAAAAAAGCCCGCTCGAGAAAACTCTCGAGCGGGCTTTTGAATTAATCCCGGCGACTTCCTACTCTCCCACGCAGTTTCCCGCGCAGTACCATCGGCTCCAGCAGGCTTAACTTCCGTGTTCGGGATGGGAACGGGTGTGACCCTGCCGACAAAATCACCGGAAAAGTGATTCGAGATCTGCTGCACCCGCCGGCAAGACGAACGCACGACCTCAGATATCAAAGAAATCGAATAGCGACTGCGTTAGGCAAGCTTCACGCGCAAGCGCGAAGTGCTTGTTGCTTGAGTAAATTTTATGGTCAAGCCTAGGGACTGATTAGTAGTGGTCAACTGAACGCATTACTGCGCTTACATATCCACCCTATTACCTCGTGGTCTACAAGGAGTCTCACTGGCAGGTCTAATCTTGGGTCTGGCTTCACGCTTAGATGCATTCAGCGTTTATCCATGCTCCACTTAGCTACCGAGCGCTACGGCTGGCGCCATAACTCGTACACTAGAGGTGGATCCATCCCGGTCCTCTCGTACTAAGGACAGATTCCCTCAAACCTGCTCCGCCCACACCAGATAGGGACCGAACTGTCTCGCGACGTTCTAAACCCAGCTCACGTACCGCTTTAATTGGCGAACAGCCAAACCCTTGGGACCTTCTTCAGCCCCAGGATGCGATGAGCCGACATCGAGGTGCCAAACCCTGCCGTCGATGTGAACTCTTGGGCAGGATCAGCCTGTTATCCCCGGCGTACCTTTTAT